>Ga0164241_10000942_pt1 | contig 41718 bp, 35 predicted proteins | sample OricomyardsoilBY_FD_108780 | JGI IMG/M metagenome (GOLD analysis project Ga0164241, IMG submission 108780) | Backyard soil microbial communities from Emeryville, California, USA - Original compost - Back yard soil (BY) | ecosystem: Environmental > Terrestrial > Soil > Unclassified | place: USA... | reverse complement strand
CGTCGGGCGTCTGGAGCATCGCGATCTTGGCGTGGTTGCCGTCGAGGCCGACGGCGGTGTCGGTCCACTCGCCGCCGACCGTGTCACGGCCGAGCAGGGTCAGCCCGAGGTCAGTAAAGAAGGCGATCGTCGCTTCGAGATCGCGAACGGCGATGCCGACGTTCTCAAGTTTGATAGGCATGCCTTGCACGTTAGCGATTCGCGGCGATCTGTTCAGGACCGTGAGCTGCCTGGGTCTACGGGCTGGCCAGGCCAGAGGACCAGACACCCGACACCGCGGCGCGGGCAGTCCAGAGCAAGTTCGGCTGACCTGACCGCCGGTGCGGGATCGCCAACGGACACGGCTGGCAGTTGCGCCGGACCGTGCGAGTCATCGGAGCACACTCGAAGGATCAACCCTCGTTGAGGGACGATCCGATGGCTGCAGGTTCACGGGCATTGCGGCTGATCCCGGCCCACGAGATCGCCGGTACCGGCCGTGCACGCCAGCCGGTACCGGCTTGTGGCCGATGAGTTCCGGCCAGGGTCCGGGTCTGTCGTTCCATGACAGCGACCTACACGTTCGACGTGTTCACCAGCCTCGACGGCAACGCCTCCTACGGACCGCCCGGCGACTGGGGCGGCTACTGGGGCAAGCAGGGTCCCGAGTTCCTCGACCACCGGCTCGCGACCTACGACGGCGAGCAGCGGATGATCTTCGGGGCCACCACGTTCAAGGCGTTCCTGCAGATGCTGCCCGAGTTGGGCGAGGACGAGCGCGACCCGTGGATCAACCGGATGCTCAGGTTCCCGACCACCGTGGTCTCGTCGACGTTGCAGGGCCCGTTCGATTGGCCCGACGTGACTGTCGTCAGCGGTGATGCCGTGGAGATCGTTCGTCGGATGAGGGATGAGTCGGACGTGCCGATCCGCTCGCACGGCAGCCTGTCGTTGAACCGCGCGCTGATGGCCGCCGGCCTGGTCGACCGGATCCAGATCACCGTCTTCCCGGTGGTCACCGGCCAGTCGGGGGACGAGCCGGTCTTCGCGGGGGCCGGCGACTTCGACCTCGACCTGCTGCAGACCAGCACGTTCGACGGCCGCATCCAGGAACTGGTCTATCGGCCCACCCTTCGAACCTGGCCGGCCGGCTGAGCCGTCGGTCACCAGCGCCGCCGAGATCGTGACCATGTCATCGGGACGGATCCCATCGCACCGCCCACACCAGAATGACTGTCGCGGTTCGGCGTCCGAGCCGCCGCAGGTGAGGTGTCGCATCCCAGGCCGTATGGATCCGATCGTGGTGAACGTTGCCGAGAGGCGTGATGTCGTCGCGCTTTTCGTTTCCGGCGGGGCGGACGCATCTCAGCGTTCCTCGACCGGCTCGGCGACCACCGGCACACCGGCGGCGCCGGTGCGGCTGATCGTGGCCTCGACCGCTGCCCGGCCGGCGAGGAGGGCCTTGCGGTCCCGGCAGCGGTAGGAGGCGGTCATCGTGACGAGCATCCAGGCCCTTGTAGAACCTCTACATCGTGCCCTCGGGCAGGCCACGAACCTCCCTGCCGGTCGACCTCGCCGCGCGCCCTGCGGCGGCGGGGCGCGCCGGACCACTCCGCTGCACCGAAGCGGAGGTCGCCGGCCCCGACCGACAACGGCCCATGTGCTCTTACCGGTAGCGCGATTGGCACCGGCGGCAGGAAGGAGTACTACCCCCGGGGCCTCACCACGGTGGCAACTTCGGCAATTCGCCCTCGTACTCCAAGCCCTCCTCCACCTGCCCACGCGCCAGGAATGGCAGCAGCTCCTCGTAGTAGCCCTTGATCCGGAACGTGCCGTCACCGACGGTCCACTCATCGCCCTCGCCGGCGATGATCTGTAGGCCGGGGCTGCCGGGATTGACCTGCAGCCGGCGCACGCAGACCTCGATCGCGTCCAGGATCGAGTCGGGGTCGGCCTCGTGCCACTCCCAGGTGGTGGCGAGGTCGTCGTGATGGATGATCAATTCGGAGGTGCGCCGGGCCGGCAACGAGAATGCGTTGATCTCGCCGGAATACAACGTCGACACCGTGTCCACCCGCACCCCGTCCTTGAGCGCCTGGAACGCCTCCAGCAGGCGCGCGTTGGCCTGCTCCAGGTCGGCGGCAAGTTCGGCCGCCGATCGCTTGGCTCCCGCCTCGATGTCGGCGTCCCGCTTCTCCCGCGACTCGTACGCCGGAGTCTCCTGGCCGGTGACGGCCCAGGTGGCAAGGTTCGTCATGGCATCCGCGCCGCGGGCCAGGTGGGTGATCACGTGCGCCCGGGTCCATCCCTCGCATCTGGATGGCTTGCTGACCTCGTCGTCGGCGAGGCTGGCCACGGTCGCCATCACCATGCCCGACTCGCGCTGCATCCGGCCGATGTCGCCGGCAAGGCCCCGGGCCGTCTTGATCACGTTGTTCATGTACCCCACTCTGCGACGCCGCTCCCGACATCGCCAGTGACATTTCCGCTGAACGGCAGGCTGGTTCGACGGGGCGACGGGAAGGTTTGGTCAGGCCGTCTGGCAAGCAAGGCGGTCGACCTGGACACGGTGGCCGGCTCAAGTGATCGCGCAGACGCACACTGACGTCCATGATCCCCGTCCGGTGGTCACATTCGACTTGTGCATCGTAGCCACACGCGCCGGAACGGCGACATCGACTGATCGCGACTGTATCCGGCGGCGGCCGTCACGCATCTGACAGATGCCAGGGGCACGCACGACCCGTGGCGGTTCCGAGCGATCCGCCGCGGCGTGGTCCCTCACGCCGAGGAGTCCTCATGAGCGTTGACAACCCAGGCGCGAGCCATCGGGCGCGCGTCCGCGACATGATCGATTCGGTTGAGCTGATCCATCCGGAGGTCCAACTGGCGGACATCTGCCGGATCAACGAGGCCGCACTCACCGTCGAGGAACGGATCCAGTGGGCGGGATGGCAACGCGTCCGTGACGGTGAACTGCGCGGCCGGGTGCGGCTCCAGGCCGCGTGCGTGGTGCTCTCCGCGGTCGCCGGCGCGCTCGCCTGGCTGCGCGCGATGCACGGTGATCCTTCCGGGGGTGTCCAGCTGATCCGAGCGCTCTTGCTGGCCGCAGGGATCGCCCTGTGCGGCGCGGCCCTCCTCATCGAGATCCAGATGGCGGATCACGCCGGTTACCAGCCGTGGCCCGTGCGCTTCAGACTCGGCCGGAAGGCCAGGGAGCGGGTCAACCTGCAACTCCTGCGGAACAGTCTCGACGACGAACTGACCTGTGGGCACCGCGCGGACGAGGCACGGCTCGTCATCGTGGCCAAGACAATCGCCAGGGCCATCACACGCAGCGCACCGTGGCGCTCGGATTTTCTGGACCGGCACAACCTCCGGTGCGACGTCGAGCTCGATCTCGTCGGGATCGCTCGGGGTGCCGTCGATCTCTGGAATCAACGACGGGAGATGGCCAGGAGCTCGACGGATCTGCTGCAGTCGGCTGCCGCTGCGGTCGACACCGACAGGTGGAATGCGCTGCTGACCCGGCTGGCGTGGCTGCACAGGTACCTGACGCAACTCCAGATGTTGGCGGCGGGCACGACCGAGGCTGGTCAATCCACGAACCCGGACACGACGACATCCACCGAGCCGATCACAACGGAGATCCGCTTCACGATCATGGCCCTGGCAAGCCTCACACCGGACACCGGAAGGATCCGATGATGACTCGCGTGCGAATATTGATCGCACTTGCCGTGGCGGTGGCCACGTCGCTGGTCATCTCGGCGGGCCCGGCGGCAGCACGCGAGTGCATCGACGTCATGGACGCCGACGGGAACTGGAGCGTGGTCTGCAGCGGCTCGCCGTTCTTCCCCGAGCCGTGACGCTTGCCCCGCCCCGGCCTGCGCGCGCCCCTGGGGGATCCGGGGTCGCACCGGCGCGGCCATCGGCGGCGAGTCAGGTCGTCGACGTCGGGTCCCGGCGAAGCAAGATCAGAGCCGGTAACACTGTTGTGCCCAGTCTCACGGTTGCCCCCCGGACTGATCGCCGGCGACGTCCCCACGCCCATGCGGCCGACGTCCGCAAGCATGACGCTCGGTGCACCAGCTGATACGCTCCGTCACGGCCAACAGGAATCCCGATGACACTCCCGAAGTGGATGAACTGTGAAGCTCAAGGACGACCAGTGGAACCTCGGGCACCTGCGGCGGCACTTGCAGGCCGCGGCCGAGCTGGAGGCGTGGACGATCCCGTACTACCTGGCGGCGATGTTCTCGGTCGTCGATCGGTCGTCCGATGCGTACCAGCTCATCCAATCGGTCGTGCACCAGGAGATGCTGCATCTGCAGCTCGTCGCCAACATCGCCAACTCCTACGGCTACAGCCCGGTTTTCGGCCCTGCGACATTTCCCTACCACGGTACGGCGATACCGCACCTGGATTTCGCCCTGGATCCGGACAACCCGACGACGCAGTTCAGCCCGTACAGCGCGGAGATCGGGCCGCTCGACGAGCGGCGGATCAATGCCATGTGCCTGATCGAGTACCCGGAATGGGACACCGGCGGCAGGCCCGACTACCACGACAAGGTCAACGAGTACGGGAGTATCGGCGAGTTCTACGACGCGCTCGAGCGTGGCGCCCGCCAGTTGAAGGGTGACATCGCGGGCGGGGTCAAGCAGGTCGACATGTTCGCGGCCTTCTACCGCGACCTTCCGGCGATGACCGTGCAAGGCAGTGGCACGCGGGGCCTTTCCGAGGTCGTGCTGCTCATCGACGTCATCCGCGATCAGGGTGAGGCAGCAAAGGCAGTGGACATGATCGCGGCGCCCTTCCGCAACACCGCCGACGATTCCGCCGCACAAGACAGTCACTACGAGAAGTTCTCCATGATCCGCCGCGGGGAGCTGCCATCGACCTATCCGATGAGGGACCCGTCCGAATACACGCCGGACGACCACAAGCGGCGCGAGATCTTGATGGACAACTTCGCGCGCTTCACCAAGCTGCTCGGCGAGCTGTTCTCGGGCAAGAGCCCGGCCGGATTCGACCCGCTGATGGTGACGATCGGCGCCAATGTCCTGGCCTGCTGGCGCAGCGGTGTGACTCCGCGGTTCAGCTGACCGCGGCGGGCGGCAAAAGAGGAGAAGCGATGCCCAGCACCGTGTTCCGGCTGCATCCGACGATCAACTTCGCACGCGTCGGCACGAGCGATGACTACTATCTCTCTCCCGAGACCAGCGCCGGGCTGCCCGTGCCCGGAGGGGGCGACACCGCCGGCGGCCTACCGATCAAACGCGGGACCGACGACGAGCCGATCACCAGCGACGACCTGCGGGACGGGGACGGAAACCTGCTGCGCCAGGCGGCACGCTTCCGCATCTACGCCTACCCGTTCACCCCTCCCGATGCCTACCCCGCCGGCGCCGGCGTCGAGGTCTATCCGGGCAGCACGCTCATCGACGGTCGCGTCGTCAAGGACGTCGTATGGACCGTCCACCTGGCCAACAAGAAGGCCAACGCCTACAACGTCGTCCCCTCCGAGGGATTGCGGGCGTACGCCGACGGACAGGTCCCCCAGCTGCGCAACTCGAACGTCTACGGCACGGTCGACTCGCCGTTGCGCCTGAGTCAGCTCGTCATCGACCCCGGCCCGCGCGCGATCGCGTCGAGCGCAGGTGCGGGCGAGGCCGTGGCATTCGACGCCGCGACGGTGGCCGGCTACTCCGACCGGGCGGGCGGCATCGCCCAGCAGCCGGACTATCCGAAGTCGTTTCCACAGGACTCCAACGATCGGCTGTTTGCGCCCAGCGGTCCGCTCGACAGCCTCGGCGAGCTCCGCACCGACGAGCGTGGCCGGCTGCTCGTGCTGCCGGCAAAGGGCAGGACGGCGGCGCAATACGACGAGTACGGCGACCCGATACCGCTGACCGGCGACCTGAACAACGGCGGGTGGTTCGACGACACCGCCGACGGGCCCGTCTCGGCGACGATCCGGTTCGAGGACGGCAGCGTCCAGGACGCCTTCGGTGCATGGGTCGTCTGCGCCGACCCCGCCTACGCTCCGCAGATCCGCAACGTCGTGTCGGTGTGGGACGACGTCTACGACGCCTGGGTGCGCGAATTGGAGTTGCAGCCAGAGATTTGCCGCGGCAACGAGTTCCAGGCCGGCTACCGCCCGTCCTTCAGCGCCGATATCTATCCGATCTTCAGAGCGGCGGCGCTGCAGCGGTGGACCGCGAACATTCCCGAGCTCGCGGTCAAGGCCCACCGGGCGGTCGAGTCGATCGCCGCCACGGACGATCCCGACCGGACCATCATGTCCGGGCTCGCCTACGTGCGGAACCCGAACGAACCGGACGAGCTCAGCGTCGGGGTGCCTCTCATGCCGCTCTCGCTCGGCGAGGCCGGTACCGACTTCCTCGCCGTCAGCAAGACGCAGTATTTCTTCCTCGAACAGTGGAGCCGCAACCGTTTCGACCCCGACGGTGAGTCCAGGCTCGGCCCCGGCGAGTATCTCGACATGGCGTCGCTGAGCAACTGCCTCGGCGGCCGTTACGTCCCCGGGATCGAGGTGAGCTACCCGATCCGGCAGCCCGATTTGTACCAGACCGACTGGCGCACATCGGGTTCAGGGCCGTTCCGGCCGAAGCCCAAACCGCTGGACTACCGCTCGGCGCAACGCGGCAGGCCGTTTCTCAGTGGCGGCTGGATCCCGCTGCACGGCATCACCGACGGTCTCGAACCCGGCGACATGACGAAGTTCATGTCGGTGCCGTGGCAGACGGACTACAACTCGTGCTCGATCCACCAGCCGAGCATCAACACCTCGGGACGCAACACCGCGACCGGGAACCCGTTGACGCTGTACTGGTCCTGGCCCTCGCAGCGGCCCGATGCCGTCTACCCCGCGACCGCGGTCGTCAAAGGCGTGCTGCCGCCGCGGGTGTGGTCGATCCGCGGCCCGGGCACGCTGACCAACGACCCGAAGAGTGCCGCGACCTTCCAGCGCGCACTCCAAGCCGTCCAACAGTGGGATCGGATCGGCGTCGTCCTGCAAGGAACGGCCATCACCCGCGGGGACTACCCGCCGGACTTCTTCCTGGAGGCGGAAAGCCGCCTACCGAGCGAGGGCCAGTCCGTCAACGTCGTCGCCCAGTGGCCATTCAATGCCAACCCCACCGCGCATGGCGGATGAACCACGCCCGCGCCACGACTACGACGTCCTCGTCATCGGCGGCGGCCCGGCCGGCCTGGCCGCCGCGATCGACCTGAGGACCTCGACCGCACTCGACGTCCTCGTCGCCGAGGCGCGCGGCGCGCCCTCCGAACGCTTCGGCGAAACGCTCCCACCCGGCACCCTCGCCGCCCTCGACCGCCTCGGCGTGAGCGGGGCATTCCACGCCGATCGTCACATCCCGTGCCCGGGCGGCGTCTCGCTATGGGGTCGCGACCGGCCCGGACACAACGACTTCATCCTCGACCCCCTCGGGCCGGCCTGGCACATCGACCGCTCCCTGTTCGAGACGATGCTGCGGGCCCGGGCGGCACGCGCCGGCGCCACGATCCGTACACAGACCCGCGCGATCGCCGTGACGCGGGACGGGGACCGCTTCGCCGTCATGCTCCGCAACGTGTCGGGCGGGCTGTCCCGCGTCCGGGCCGCGTGGGTCATCGACGCGACCGGAGGGAGCGCCTGGTTCGCGCGCCGCCAGGGCGCACGGCGCCAACGCCGCGACCGCATGGTCGCGCTGGTGCGCTTCGCGGACATCGCGGACGGGACGTTCACGGCGCGGTCGATCCTCGAGTCCGCGCCGGCGGGGTGGTGGTACGGCGCACGACTGCCGGGCGCCCGGCTGGTCACCGTGCTCGTCGCGCAGCCCGAGGCCATCGCATCCCTTTCCCGGGACGAATACGCCTGGTGGCACCGCGAACTCGCCGCAACGCAGCTGCTGGCACCGCACCTGGCAGGTTGCTCACTGCACCACGAGCGCTTCCTGACCAGGTCGGTGCCGGTGTCGATGCTCGACGAGGTCGAAGGGGACCGCTGGCTCGCGATCGGCGACGCCGCCTGCGAACGGGATCCGATCGCCGGACGCGGCATCCACGACGCGCTGACCGACGCGGCCGACGCGAGCTGGACGATCGCCGCCGCGGCGGGCATGCGCGAGCCACCGTCCTGGCGGTACGCAGATCGACTGCGCGCCCGCTTCGCGGACCACCTCGCCACCCGCACCGCGCTCTATGCCGCGGAAGAACGCTGGTCGACCGCGCCCTTCTGGCGCCGACGCGCGGCCGCGGCCGGGGTGCGCGGGTAGCAGGGTGCGACGGCGGTGCGCACGACCCCTGCGGCTCGAACTCGCCGGCGACCGAGGACGACACGCAGGGCACGGTGGGTGGTTTCGGCGATCGCTCGGTGGGAGCAATCGATCAGTCCTGGGGCGGCAGTGCCCAGAGCGCGACGGGGGCCTCGGCGAGGGCGAGGGTGTGCGCGACGCCGCCGCGGTGGTGTGGTGGAGTGGGTGAGCAGGGCGATCCTCATGACCTGCTCGGTCCGTTTGGCATCCTGTCGGCATGGGCGCATCAGGCGGCACCTCGAAGGCGGCGCGGATCGGGCAGGAGATTGTCGGCTGGCTGCTCATGGCCGCCGGCGTGGCGGCGCTGGTGCTGCCCGGGCCCGGCCTGCTGTTGCTGGCCCTGGGACTGTGGGTACTCGCCAGGAACTACCGGTGGGCCGACCGGCTGCTCGATCCGGTGAAGCGGGCCGCCTACCGCGGCGCCGCGGCAGGCGTGACGACCTGGCCGCGGATCATCATGTCCACCCTGCTCGCCCTTGCCCTGATCGGGCTCGGCGTCGTGTGGGGCATCCGCCCGTCACCGCCGGGTTGGTGGCCGCTGGACCCGAAGTGGTGGCTGCTCGGTGGGTGGGGCACCGGCGCGTTCCTCATCGCCTCGGGCCTGCTCGCCCTCGGTCTGCTCGGCTGGAGCATGAAGAACTTCCGGTACGGCGAGATGACCCTCGAAGGGGTGTACCAGGAGCACCACTTGGGCGAGCGTCCCGGCCGGTCCGACTGAGCCCGTGCCCGCCGGTCAGTCCGACCGAACGATCGCTGCGCCGAACGTCACTGCGGCCCTGGATGTCGGCCGACGCACGCCGGGCTTCCGGCGATCGGCCGTCCCCCGGCAGCGTGCACTCAGTTCGCCAGTTCACGCGCGGCGGCGTCCGCCGCGGCGCGCAGGGCGTCCGCGACCGCGGTCACCGCCGGCGTGCGGTTGCGGCGGGTGAGCAGGAAGACCGCGCGGCCGACCGTACCCTCCGCCGGCACCCGCACCGCGACGCCGGGGGCGCCGACGCCGAGGACGAGGTCCGGCAGCAGGGCGCCGGCCCCGGTGGTACGGACCAGTTCCAGCAGGATCACGAAGTCGTCCGAGCTGTAGCGCAGGTCCGGTTCGAACCCGCCGAGTTCCCGGCACACCCTGACCTGCATCTCGCGGTGGCCGGTACCGGGTTGGCAGGCGGCCCAGGGCAATCGGGCCAATCGCCGGAGTGAGACCCGGTCGTCGGCGGCCGCCGGATGATCGTCGGGCAACACGACCCGGATGCGCTCTTCCAACAGCGGCTCCCGCTGCAGGTCGGTGTGCACGGCTCGCGGCTGGCCCTGGTACTCGTCGCCGACCGCCACGTCCAACTGCTGCAACCGCAGGGCCGGCGCGGCCTGCTCCACCTCCATCTCCGCGGCCTCGACCCGCACATCGGGATGGCTGACCGCCAGCCGGCGCACCGCCGGAGCCACGATGCGCAGGAATGCGGACTGGAAGGCCGCAACCCGCACCAGTCCGGCCGGCCGCCCGGCGGTCACCGTGGCCAGCTCTGCCTCGGCCGCCTCCAGACCCTGCAGCAGCGTCGACGCATGCCGCACCAGGACCGATCCCGCGGCGGTCAACCGCACGTTGCGGCCCACCCGCTCGAGCAGCGGCGTCCCCGCCTCCCGTTCCAGCACCGCGAGCTGCTGCGAGATGGCGCTGGGGGTGTACCCAAGGGCCCGGGCGGCGGCGTGCACCGTGCCCCGCCCGTGTACCTCGCGCAACAGGCGGAGGCGATGCAGGTCCAGCATCTGTTCAGGATAGCTACACATTGATGTACAAGAAGACGCGATGGACGTGAACGGTTGCGGACGCGACCATCGACAGTGTGGGATCTGTCTACTGCCTGCTCTCCGCCGCCGGCTTCGGCGCGATGGCCGTCTTCGGCAAGCTCGCCTTCGACGCCGGAGTGTCCGTCGACGCGCTCCTGATGGTTCGCTTCGGTTTGGCCGGGGGTCTGCTGGTCGCCGTTGCCCTCGCGCGCGGATCCCTGCGTCGCCTCCCGACCCGAGCCGTGCTGATCGGCCTGGCCATGGGGGCCATCGGCTACGCTGCGCAGGCTGGGCTGTACTTCTCCGCGCTGGCCCGGATCGATGCGTCGCTGGTCGCCCTGATCCTGTACGTCTACCCCGTGCTGGTGATGGTCGGGGCGATCGTGCTGGGCCGCGAACGTGCGGACCGGCGGAAGCTGTGGGCGCTCGGGCTCGCACTGGCCGGGATCGGGATGGTTCTCGGTGGGGCTGGCACGGGCCGGTTCGACTGGGTCGGCGGACTGCTGGCGCTGGGGGCGGCCGTCACCTACACCGGCTACATCCTGGTGGGAGATCGGCTGACCAGCGACGTCCCCCCGCTCGCCCTGGCCGCCCTGGTCTGCACCGGTGCCTTCGGTACGTTCGCCATCACCGCCGCTGTGCGCCGCGACGTCGACCTCGACTTCGCCCCGTCCGGGTGGGGGTGGCTCGTGGCCCTGGCCCTGGTCAGCACCGTCGGCGCGATCCTGTTGTTCTTCGCCGGTCTGGCCCGCGTCGGCCCGTCGAAGGCGGCCATCCTGTCGATCTTCGAGCCGGTCGTCACCGTGGCCGCCGCGTCCGCGGTGTTCGGTGAAACACTTGGGCCCGCCCAATGGCTCGGCGGTGTCCTGGTGCTCGGCGCGGTGTCGATCGGAGTGGGCCGACCGGCGCCGCGGAAGCGGCTAGGCGTGCGGGCCGCGGCCATCTCGAGCTGGATCCCAGGCGCTCAGCGCCGATTCGTACTCCACCACGGCGGCGTGCAGCTTCCGGCTCGCGAAGTCGACCAGGTCGGGCTGGTCGGCCTGGTCAGTGGCCATCCGCCAGGCGATCGCCGTCCTGAGCACGTCCTTGAATGCCCGCTCGATCTGCAGGTCCAGGTCGGCTTCGTTGCTCATTGGTGGTCCGCCTTCCGCCGGCGCGACGGCCACGAGCCGCGCACCAGACACCCGACCATACGGGCTGCGCCTCGTGCTTCACACCAGGATGCGCCTTGATCTGGTCTTGACGAATCGACGGACGGTGAGTCCCCGCGCAGCGATCGCGGCCGGGCTGCGACACATCCACAGCCAAACGACTGTGACGTCAGGCCATTGTTTCCGGTCAGTCAGTTTCGGGCAGGCTGCAGTACAGGCAATCGACGGCGCAGTCGGTGTATTCCGGAAGTGAGTGCTCGTTCACAATTGGCTCCTCTGAATGTATTCTTTTCGGGTATTGCCCTCGAATAGGGACGGTACTGGTTGTCCGAAACCCGGGTCAACGTGGGCTGGACCACGCCAATCCCCGAGCCGCTTTCCCGGCGACCTTGCCAGGCGAACGAAATGATCTGCAGCTCAGCAATTTTGGATAGCCGTTGCCGTCCCTGCCCGTCCCGAGCATGACGTTGCGGGCAAGTTACATTCTCCTTTCCGTCCGGTGACGGTTTGGGGGAGGTATCGATTGAAGGCCGGCCGGGCGATCGGGGCCCGAATGGCCGTCCCGGCCACATCGATGGGACAAATTTGCCGGCCGGGCGGGTGGTCGCTCCGAGTCGCTCCGATGACATTCGTTCGCGCCGACACCGGTCGGCTTGGGGTCGCTGCACCCCCGCGTGTCGCTCCGAACTCCGCGCACGCCCGGCCGCAGTGGCAGCATGGGCGTATTCAGTGCCGAACGACGACGCCGGTGGGAGGTGGGTGCCCGTGCCCGATGCCCGCTCGCCCGTCGTCGCCGCGGCCGTCGTCGGATCCGGGCCCGCGGGGTTCTACGTCGCCGCGGCACTGCTCGACCGGCCGGACCCACGGGTCCGGGTCGACATGTACGAGAGGTTGCCGACGCCGTGGGGACTGGTGCGGGGCGGGGTCGCCCCGGATCATCCCAAGATCAAGTCCATCTCCGCGCAGTTCGCCAGAACCGCCACCCACGAGCGGTTCCGGTTCTTCGGCAACGTCCAGGTCGGGCGGGATGTGACACGCGCGGAGCTGTTGGCCCGCTACGACCTGGTCGTCTACTGCGTCGGCGCGCCCGCCGATCGCCGGCTGGGCATCCCCGGCGAGGACCTGCCGGGGAGCGCGTCCGCCGGTGACTTCGTCGGCTGGTACAACGGCCACCCCGACTTCCGGGATCGGGTCTTCGACCTGTCGACCCGGCGGGCGATCGTCGTCGGGAACGGGAACGTCGCCCTCGACGTCGCCCGGATTCTCATCACCCCGCCCGATCGGCTCGCGACGACCGACATCGCCGACCACGCGCTGGCGGTCCTGCGCCGCAGCCTCATCGAGGAGGTGGTCGTCATCGGACGCCGGGGCGCCGCGCAGGCCACCTTCACCACGCCGGAACTGCGCGAGCTCGCCGAGATGACCGGCGCCGCCGTCGCTGTCGACCGTGCACAGGTCGCGCCGATGGCTGACGAGCACGACCTGGCCCACGTCCCCCGACGCAACCTCGAGGTGCTGCGCGAGTACGCCCGGGCCGGCCCGGGCGTCGCCGGGCGGGTGGTCACCCTGCGGTTCCTGACCTCACCGGTCCAGATCCGCGGCGACGACCGGGTCAGGTCCGTGCTGGTGGGCCGAAACCGGCTGATCGCCGGTGCCGACGGGACGAACCGCGCGGTCGACACCGGCGAGCGGGAGGTCATCGCGGCCGGGTTGGTGCTGCGCGCCGTCGGCTATCGGGGCGTCCCCCTGCCCGGAGTGCCGTTCGACGCCCGGGCCGGTGTCATCCCGAATCGGGTCGGGCGGGTCGAGGGTGGCGACCGCGAGTATGTCGCCGGCTGGATCAAACGGGGGCCCAACGGGATCATCGGGACCAACAAGAGGTGCGCGGCGGACACGGTCCGCACGATCGTGGCCGACCTGACCCAGCACCCCTGGCCGCCCCGGGGTGTGGATCCGGACGCGGTCGAGGCCTGGCTGCGACAGCGGCAACCCGAGTTGGTCGACCTCGACGGCTGGTCCGTGATCGACGCGGTGGAGCGCAGCGCCGGCGATCAGCTGGGCCGCCCCCGGGTCAAGCTCGGTACCTGGCAGGAGCTTCTCGCGACCGCCCACGGAGTCCGGGTCTGACGTCGCTTCGGCCTTGAGCCTGCGCCACCCATCCGCGCGGCGGGGGTGCCGGTCCGGCATGCACCACGATGACCGGGTGCTCGTCGGCGGCCAGGAACCGTGGCTTGCGCAGATCCCGGTCGCGGTGCCGGTTTCCGGTCTCGATGCCGGCCACCGCCAGCTCCAACCGAGCGTCCTCGACGGCGCCCATCACGCCCAGCCGGACGGTCCCCGACCGCACCGGAATCGAGCCGGAGGGGCTGTGGCCGGCCGACATTCGCGGCCCTCGCCCGCCTCGGTTGGGCGCGCTGCGTCGCCGAATCGGAGCCGGCCACGACCCGCGAACTGGCCGGAGGTGCGCCGGCCGAACTCCAACGGTTGGACATGCCCGGACCCGCCCGGCAGGCCGAAGACCTCCTGGCCCGGCTGGCTCTCGACTCACCGAACCGGTTCGGTCTGATCGACCGCGAACTCGAGGTCGCCGGATTGGTGGGTCAAGGGCTGACGAACAACGACATCGCCACCCGGCTGTTCCTGTCCGTGCGTACCGTCGAGTCCCACGTGCGCAGCGCACTGGCCAAGCTGCAGATGGCGTCCCGCACCGAACTCGCGGTCTGGGTGCACGAGAACCCGACGGACTGACCCCGCAAACACCTCACCCGTCGAGTCCCTCCGGCCGGTATCCCGAGCACACGAGCCGAATCCAGTCGATCCGCTCGCCGTCGGAATTGAAGTAGGCGTGCTGCTCGACCACGTATCCGACACCGGCCCGCCGTACGCCCAGCCGATAGGTGACGCGTTCGCGGTCCGCGACCTGACCGCAGGTCACCGACCGCAGTTCCTCGATGGTGTCGTTCGGACCGAACCACACCCGGAAGATGATGTCGTCCACCGCGACGGCGGGCGAGGTGGCCCGCCAGTACCGGCCGGGGGTCAGCGCCTGGAAGTCGATCGGGTCGGCCAGCAACCCGGTCAGGACGTCCCGGTCCTTGGCCGCCAACGCCCTGGCGAACCGTTCGCCCACCGAGATGTCCGTCAACGTCCGCATGATCGTTCCTCTCGGTCAGTAGCTGAAGGTGACGACGGGTTCGTCACCGATCCATTGCCACAGCTGGACGGTCCCGCCCAGCTCCGCGTTCGCCGCCAGCGCCTCCGCGGCCAACCCCTTGGCGTTGAAGCAGATGGGGCACACCAGGTAGCGGCCACCGGCAGCGGCGTACCGGGCGACCAGGTCGGGCAGTGGCGGGCACCCCTCACAGGCGACACCGCGCGCCACCGAGCCCGTCACCAGCCGGACCGCCTCCTTGGTCAGGAACATCAGCGAGGTCCGACCCTGCTCGACCGCGCCGACCGCCACCAGGAATGCCACCGTCACCTTCTCCGGGTCCTCCATCCCGGTGCACAGGCTGATCACCGCCTTGCCCACTGCCACCACCGTCCTTCCCTGCCGTTCGACGTTGTCGTGCTCGATCGTCCGGCGCCCGGCGTCGCCCTGTCATGAGGCACCTGCCCCATTTGTCCGGCGGGCCGGTCGGTGGCAGCGTGGAGGCGTGCCCACCAATCGTGCGGATCCGGTCGCGGCCCGACCTCGCCGGGCCGAGGTGGTGGCCGCCCTGTCCCTGGCTCTCGACCTGGGCCTCGGACAGCCGATGGAGCACATGCTGCGCGCGACGATCATCGCCACCCGGCTCGCCGACCGCCTCGGACTGGACCCCGTCGAACGTGGGATCGTCTTCTATTCCGAACTTGTCTCGTGGATCGGCTGCCAGGCCGACTCTCCCGAGCTGACAGCCCTTTTCGTGGACGAGATCGAGTTTCGCGCCGGGATGTTCCCGGGCGATCTGCGGGGCCTGCGCCGGGCCAGATTCTTGCTCGGTCAGGCGGGTCACGGCCGGCCACCGGTGGATCGCGGACGAGCGACCGTGCGAATGCTCACCGACGGTCACCGGCAGATGCGGGAACTCGTCGAGTCGCACTACGCGTCGGCCGGGGCGCTCGCCGATCGGCTCGACATGGGCACCGGGGTCCGGGACTCGATCCACCACACCTTCGAACGGTGGGACGGCACCGGACTACCCCGCGGCATTGGTGGCGGGGCCATCCCGATGACGATGCGCATCGTCCACCTCGCCGACGTCGCGGAGGTCCACCTGCGCGAGCGCGGGCCGGGCGCGGCGGTGGCGATGGCCCGCCGGCGCAGCGGCACCCAGTTCGATCCGCAGGTCGTCGCCGCGCTGACCCGGGCGCCCGATGAGGTCTTCGCCGGCCTGGATGGTGCGGACGTCTGGCCGGCGGCACTGGACCTGGCCCCCGATCCGGATCGACCGCTGTCCGATCCCGAACTGGATGCCCTGCTGATCGCCATCGGCGACTTCGTCGACCTCAAATCGCCTTTCCGGCACGGTCATTCACGGCGGGTGGGTGACTTGGCCGAGCGGGCGGGCCGGTCCCGGGGGCTACCCGAGGCTCAGGTGCAGGCCCTGCGGAGGGCCGGCTGGGTGCACGACCTGGGCAGGCTGGGCGTGCCCAATGCCATCTGGGACCGGGCCGGGCGATGGTCGTCGGCCGAACGCGAGCGGGTGCGCCTCTACCCGTACTTCACTCAGCGCATCCTCGGCCGGGTGCCCGGTCTGGCCGAGGTGGGCGCGATCGCCGGCTCGCACCGCGAGCACCTGGACGGTTCCGGATTTCCGAAGGGCGTCGACGGGTCGTTCCTGTCCGTGCCGGCCCGTCTGCTGGCCGCGGCGGCCCGGCTGCAATCACTCACCGAGGAGCGGCTGGACCGGGCGGCCCTGACCCTCCCGGACGCAATCGCGGTGATCGAACGGCAGGCGGCGGCCGGCATGCTCGACCGGCAGGCGGTCGCCGCGGTCGCCGAAGCCGCCGGACAGCGGCGACGTCGCAGCGTGCCGCCGTCCGGGTTGACCGCCCGCGAGGAGGAAGTGCTGGCGCTGGCCGCGGTCGGCCGATCCAGCCGGGAGATCGCCGCCCAGCTGACGATCAGCGAGAAGACGGTCCGCAACCACCTGGAGCACATCTACGCCAAGGCCGGGGTGTCGAACCGGGCCGGGGCCAGCCTGTTCGCCGTCCAGCACGGGATCGTCCGTCCCGGCCCGGCTCCGCGATGAGATCCAACTAATGGCCGGTCAGTGCCGTCCGACGCCCAGGATCGGCTGAACCAAAGACGCGCAGGTACCGGGCGGATTGCGCGTCTTTGGTTCAGTGAATGGGTCGGTAGTCGAGGCAGGCGTAGACGTCGCCGGATCGGCCGAACGGTCGGACGCGGTCCAGCAGCCGAATCAGGCCGGCTGCGTCCAGCCACTGCGGTGCGGCCAACCGCATGGTCTCGATCGGTGAGTAGTTGTACCGGTAGTCGCCCAGCTGTTGCACGAGATCCATTGCGGCCAGGGCCTGCCCGTGCGCGGCCGGCAGGTATTCGAAGGACAGCGCCCGCAGTGGCCGGGACAGCCCGGACAGCACGGCCACCTCGAAGCCCTCGACATCGATCTTGACGAAGGCCGGTTCGCCGTACCGGGCGATCAGCCCGTCCAGGGTGGTGACCGGCACCTGCACGGTGCGGTCCCAATGCACCCCCGCGAACCGTCGATCCCGGGTCACCTCGTCGATCCAGTCGGGCGCCATCGACGAGACCGTCGGAGTGGCCCGGGACACCGCCAACCTCGCGCGTCCGGGCCGCGCTCCGACGGCCTCGGGGACGAGGTCGACCCGCGGATCGCGGCCATACAGCAGCCGCAGCACCCGCAGGCAATCCGGCTGCGGCTCGACCGCGATCACACGGACCCCGAGTCGACGCCAGACGCGCACCCGGCTGCCCACGTGCGCGCCGATGTCGAATCCGAGGTCACCGGGTCCGAGGAACGTGCGGTAGAACGCCGCCATTCGGGCGTGCCGGCCGGGGATGGCGTGGTACATCGCGAGGGACCGGCCGATCCCCCAGGCCCGGATGGCCGCGTCCGTCACGGACACATTGCCGATCATGAGACGCCGAACCGCGCGGACAGGGCGTACCGCAGCAGCACGACGTCGCCGATCTGTCGGACCTCGGCCAGCCGGGCCCGGCGGTCCGGGTTGAACGGAAAGGCGCCGTCGTCGACGAACCGCCGGGCCCGGTGGTCGCCGACGAAGAACGGCGCCACGACCAGGTCGAGTTCGTCGGCCAGGTCGGCCGTCAGGAACTGGGTGTGCACGGCTGCACCGCCCTCGACCAGGAGCCGCCGGACGCCGCGGTCGAACAGGTCCCTGGTCATCCAGGCCACGTCGACCGGCTGCCCGCCGTCGACCACGGTGGCCGCGGTGCCGAGCACCCGCCGGACCTGCGGCAGCGCGGAACTGGCACAGTAGACAAGTCTTTCGGACTCGCCGTCGGTGAAGAACCGGGCGCCGGGGTCGAGCCCGGCGCCGCAGGTGAGCGTCACCTTCATCGGCGAGGGGGGCAGTCCGCCGGCCACCCTCACGTCCCGCCGGGAAGGTGCGCGAACCACCAGCCGCGGATTGTCCATCCGCACCGTGGCGGCGCCCACCAGGATGGCGTCACAGCCGGCCCGGACCTCGTCCACCCGGTCGAAGTCGGCGTCGTTGGACAGCATCAACCGCCGCCGGCCCACCCCGGCCAGGTAGCCGTCGAGCGACATGCAACACGACAGCAGCGTGTAGGGGCGGTCAATCATCCGCGTCGACCCTCCCGTTGACGCTCGGCCGGCTCAGCAGCACGACGACCCCGGGCAGGGTGGCGATCAGGGTGAGCACCCCGAACGCGGTCGCCGTGGCGACCCCGGCTGCGCCGCCCCATCCCGCAGCCCCGAACACGGCCGCCGCCGCCGACTCCCGCGGACCCCAGCCGCCCACGTTGACCGGGACCAGCATCGCGGCGAGGACGACCATGGCGACCGGAATCAGTTCCGGCGGCGATGCGGGGACGCCGACCAGGCGGGCGGCGATGACGAAGGTGACGGCATGACCGAGCGCGACGACGACGGAGGCAAGGACGATCTGCGGCCAGGCGGACCGAGCCAGCACCCCGGTGCGCAGGTCCGCCACCACCGTCGCGGCCAGCCGGGACAGGCGGGTCGATCCGGTCCCACGCCGAGGCACCAGCGCGGATCCGGCCGCGACCGCCAGCAGGACCACGACCATGACCACGACGAGCGGGCCGAGCAGCCAGGAAACCGCCGGACCGGGCAGGGCGAGCAGCACCAGCAGGGTCAACGCCACATGGGTGACCGGCCCCGCCGCTCGTTCACCGAGGACCGCCCGCGCGCCTCGCCCGACGTCGTCGACGGCGCGGCCGTGCCGAACGGCCCGATGCACGTCACCGAGGACGCCGCCCGGCAGCGTGGAGTTCAGGAACTGCGAGCCGTAGTAGGCCGCTACCGCCGACCGCAGGGTGAGGCCGACACCGAGCCGGCCCGCCACCACCCGCCACCGCCAGGCGCTGCACACCGTGGTCACCGCACCGATCGCCAGCGCGGCGAGCACCGCCGGGACCTGCAGCGACCGGATGCCGGTCAGGAACGGCCCGGTACCCAGCTGCCAGATCACCGCGGCCAGCACCAGCCCCCCACCGACCACCCGGATCCGCGGCCACCACCGCGCCCGGCCGGACACGCGGCGGTCGGGGTCGGAAAACCGCTGCGGAACAACGGTCATCGCGCCACCTCGAGCAGTGCGCGGGACACCCGGTCGGCGGTGGCCGGCCATCCGGTCAGCGTCTGCCGACGATCCAGCGCGGCATGGCGCAGGCGAACCCGCAGCCGGGGGTCGGTCAGCCAGACCCGCAGCGCCGCGGCGAGGGCCCCGGCGTCATCGGCGTCGACCAGCAGGCCGGGTCGCTCACCGGATCGATCCCGGCCCAGCGCCTGCGGGACGCCACCCACCTCGGCGGCGACGACCGGGATGCCGCGGGCCAGCGCCTCGCCGACGACCAGGCCGAACGTCTCCGCCCGCGACGGCAGGACCAGCAGGTCCGCGGACGCATAGGCACCGGCCAGCTCGTCGCCCGCCAGCGGACCGGCGAAGCGCATCCGGTGCCCCACCGCCGCGGCCCCGTCCCGCACCCGATCGGCGAAGTCGGGCTCGACGTCGAGCGCCCCGACCGCGGTGCACGACCAGTCCAGATCGGTGAGCCGGGTGAGCGCGTCGACCAGCAGGTCCTGCCCCTTGTGCGGCGCTATCACGCCGACGCAGAGCAACCGGGTCCCGTCCGGGGAGCCGGCGGCCGGATCGGCCGGATCGGTTCCGGGCTCGGCCACCGTCACCCGAGCCGAGTCAAGACCGTGCCGCCGCACCACCCGATCCCCGGTCCAACGGCTGGTGACGACGACGCACCGGCTGTGCCGCAACACATTCCGCTCTTCGTCGGTGTCCAGCGGCATGTGCACCAGGGCCACCAGCCGCAGCCGAGCCGATTCGGGAACGAGCGCACCCGCGGCGGCCGAGGCGATCAGCCCGTCCACCAGCACGACCGCGTCGTCGGGCAGGTGGCGGGGCATCCGGCCGAATGCGTCCAGGTCTTCCTGGGTGGGTCTCGGCCACGCGCCGGCCGCCGGCCGCCGGCTCACCCGCCAGCCGCGGTCGGCCAACGCGTCCAGCACCCGGCGGTCGTAGGTGTTCCCACCGCTGGGCCGGGTCGGGTCGTCCAGGCCGGCCGGGACCACCGCGACCAGCACCGGCCTCACCCCGACCACAGGTCACGCTCGTAACTCGCCCAGGCGACGTGGGATTCGTGCAGCGTCACGGTCAGCCGGGACAGTCCGCGTCCGGACGGCCCGAAGGCGCCGGCGTGCACCCGGGCGGCGAGCCGGTCGGCGACCGCCCGGGCCAGCACCTCGGTGGTGGTGTTGCGGCCCGTGAAGTCGGGATCCTCGTCCAGGTTGCGGTAGCGGAAGGCATCGACCACCGCGTGCAGTTCCGCCGTGGCCAGGCCGATGTCCAGCACGATGTCGTTCTCGTCCAGGGTCGGTCCGCTGAAGGCGGCGTCCACGACGAAGGTCGCCCCGTGCAGCCGCTGCGCCGGCCCGAAGACGTCGCCCCGCAGGCTGTGCGCGATCATCATGTGGTCGCGGACGGTCACCGTAAACACGGCTCCACCCTCTCGTCGTAGGTGATGACGTGGCAGATCGCCGGCAGTTCGCCCGAGGCCAGCGCGGGCAGCACCCGCGGCAGGTCCGCGAAGGCAGATTCACCGGACAGCAACGCGTCGAAAGCCTCGTCCCGGAGCAGATCAAGCGCCAGCGCCAGCCGGTCGCGCATGCTGCGGTGGCCGCGCCGGGCCGGGGCGACGGCACCGACCTGGCTGGACCGGATGCTCAGCCGGCCGGAGTGGAAGCCCTCACCGAGCGGCAGCCGCACGGGCGTGTCGCCGTACCAGGACAGGTCGATCACCTCACCCTCGCGGCGCAGCAGGCGCAGGGCCAGGGTCAGCCCCGCGGACGTGGCGCTGGTATGGAAGACCAGGTCCCGCTCCCCCGGAGCGTCGTCCGGCGAGGCGAAGTCGACGCCGAGCGCGTCGGCGACGGCCGCGCGGGCGGGGTCGACGTCGACCAGCGTCACGCTGGTCCCGGGCAGCCCGGCCAACAATCGGGCCAGGCCGCAGCCGACCATGCCGGCGCCGACCACCGTGATCCGGTCGCCGATCAGCGGCCGGGCGTCCCAGCACGCGTTGACCGCGGTCTCGAGGGTGCCGGCCAGCACCGCGCGGGCGGGCGGCACCCCGGGCGGCACCACCGTCACGACGGAAGCCGGTACCACGAAGGCGGTCTGGTGCGGGTAGAGGCAGAAGACGGTGCGGCCCCGGAGCGCGTCCGGACCCGACTCGACCACGCCGACGTTGAGATAGCCGTACTTCACCGGGCCGGGGAACTCGCCCTCCTGCCACGGTGCCCGCATCAGGTCGTACTGGTTCGGGGGGACCGATCCGGCGAACACCAGCGTCTCGGTACCCCGGCTGATGCCGGTGCGCACCGTGCGCACCAGGACCTCGTCCGGTCCGGGCACTGGCAGCGGGCAGTCCCTGATCTCACCGACGCCGGGTTCGCGCAGCCAGAACGCCGACGCCGTCTGCATCATCTGCCCTCCCTCGCGAACCGAACGCGGCCGGTGAACGTATGTCGTCACGGTAGGGCGTGACCGCCCCGACTCGGCCACGCTCTCATGGGTAGATACGGAGGGGGCATGTCAACGGTTCGCCGGTACCGCCTCGTCGTCGCCCGAGCCTGCGCGGGAACCCGCCGGCAGGGGAGGCCGACGCGCAGCGAATCCGGTTCCGGCGGAACCGGATCGCCCAGCGCCGTGCTGGCCGTCCAGGCCGGGCTGGGGCTGGTCGGCGTGCTGATCCTGCTGTGGGTGCTGGCGCTCACCGTCGGCCTGCTGGCCCCCGGCTGGCTGGTCGGTGTCGCCTACGGGCTGACGCTGACCGGCACCCTGGTGACCGCGGTCTCGAGATCCGGGCGGCACCGGCTGGGACCGGCGGACGCCGTCACGCTGGCCCGGGCGGTGCTGATCGGCGGGCTGACCGCGCTGGTGGCGGACTCCTTCTCCGGGCAGCCTGCGGTGCCGGTGATGGTCGCGCTCGCGTCGGTTGCTCTGCTGCTGGACGCGGTGGATGGTCGGGTGGCCCGGCGGACCGGCACCGTGACCGCGGTCGGAGCCCGATTCGACATGGAGGTGGACGCCTTCCTGGTCCTGGTGCTGGCCCTGTACGACGTCCGGCTGCTCGGCGGCTGGGTGCTGTTGATCGGGGCGGCCCGCTACCTGTTCGTCGCGACGGGCTGGGTATGGCCGTGGCTGCGCGACCCGACCCCGCCCCGCTACTGGGGCAAGGTCGTGGCGGCGATCCAGGGCGTGGTGCTCACCGTCGTGCTGGCGGACGTGCTGCCGACGCCGGTGGCCGCGCTGGCCACGGCTGCGGCATTAGGACTGCTGGCCGAGTCGTTCGGCCGGCAGGTGTGGTGGCTGTACCGGCACGGCCGCTCGTTCGACAACACCGCCGGCAGCCTGGCCGACAGCGGCGCCGGCGCCGGGCGGTCGGTGACCCGGCGGGCGCTCGCCGCGGTGACCACCGTGCTGGCGCTGACGCTGGTGTGGTTCGGCCTGATCGCGCCGAGCGACCCGACGATGTGGGGCGCGGTCGCGTTTCTGCGGATTCCGCTGGAAGCGCTGGTCGTGGTGGGCGCCGTCCTGCTGCTCCCGCCCCGCCCGGGGCGAATGGTGGCGGTGCTGTGCGGCTCCGCCCTCGGCGTGCTGACCGTGGTCAAGCTGCTCGACATCGGATTCCGGTCGGCCTTGGGTCGACCGTTCAACCCGTTGTCCGACTGGGCCTACGCGGGTTCCTTCGTCGAGTTGCTGGGCGGCTCGCTCGGCGAGCCCGCGGCGGTGGCCATCGGGATCGGCATCGCCGTGACGATGGTGGCGCTGCTGGTGGCGGTGCCGCTGGCGGTTCGCCGGCTGACCCGGCTGGCCGGGCGCGACCGGGCCGTCACCTACCGGTTCGTCGGCGCGTTCGGCGCGATCTGGCTGGTCGGGGCGACGGTGGGCCTGCAGGTCGCCCCCGGGGCGCCGCTGGCCGCCGCCGAAGCCGCCGGCCAGGCGTACCGGGAGGTCGCGAGTGTCCGCTCCGACCTGGCCGACCGGCAGGACTTCCAGAACCGACTGGCCGCACCGGCCACCGCCCCGGGTTCGCTCGCCGGCCTCCGGGGCAAGGACGTCATGATCGTCTTCGTGGAGAGCTACGGCCGGGTGGCGATCGAGGATCCGCGGATCGCGCCGGGGGTCGACGCGGTGCTGGACAACGGCACCCGGCAGCTGACCGCGGCCGGCTTCACCAGCCGGAGCGCGTTTCTCACCTCGCCGACCTTCGGTGGGATCAGCTGGCTCGCCCATGCCACCCTGGAGAGCGGGCTGTGGGTGGACAGCCAGCAGCGGTACGACCAGCTGATGCTCACCGACCGCCCGACGCTGACCTCCGCGTTCGGCCGGGCCGGTTGGCGCACGGTGCTGGACGTGCCGGCCAACACCCGGGACTGGCCCGAGGCCTCGTCCTTCTACCACGCCGACCAGCTGTACGACGCCCGGACGGTCGGCTACCGCGGGCCGCCGTTCGCGTTCGGTGCCGCGCCCGACCAGTACACCCTTGCCCACTTCCGGCGCACCGAGCTGGCTCCGGCGAACCGGTCCCCGGTGATGGCCGAGATCGACCTGCTGACCAGCCACACGCCCTGGGTTCCGTTGCCGGAGCTGGTCGACTGGACCGAGATCGGCGACGGCGCCGTGTTCGCCGGCATGCCCGCTCGATCACCGTCCGTCGACGACGTGTGGGCCGACCAGGACCGCGTGCGCGCCGCCTACGGGGCGACGATCGAATACAGCCTGTCCGCGGTGATCTCGTTCCTGCTGACCTACGGCGACGAGAACCTGGTGTTGGTGGTCCTGGGCGATCACCAACCGGCGCCGATCGTCAGCGGCGAGGGCGCCGGGCACGACGTGCCGGTGACCATCATCGGCAAGGACCCGGCGGTGTTCACCGCGATCGACTCCTGGGGCTGGCGCGACGGCCTGAACCCGGACCCGCAGGCGCCGGTGTGGCGGATGGATTCGTTCCACGACCGGTTCCTGGGCGCGTTCGGCGGGTGATCTCGACCGCCCGTCCGCACCATCCGGCGGTCGGGTCAGGCCTGCGGGTCGTACTCGTGCAACCCGAGCAACACACCGGCAGGGTCGGTGACGTAGCAGCCTCGGCCGACCCCGGGGATGGTGAAGGTCGGCACGACGACGCTGCCCCCGGCCCGCTCCACCCCCGCCGCCGCATCGCCGAGAGCCGGCACCCGGATGACCGGGATCGCCCGCGGCTGACCGTCGGGCGAGGACATCAGCCCGGTGTCCACACCCTCCGCATCGCCGTGGTCGGCAACCAGGTAGCCGGGGTCGGCGAACGGCTGGAACCGCCAGCCGAACACCTCGGTCATGAACTGCGCGGACCGCTCCCGATCCGGCGAGTTGATCTCGACATAGCCGACGGGTTGGATCATGTCTTCCTCGTTTCCGCGGACACCCCGTTGGACATCCGTCGCGATCGGGCGAGCTGATCGTGCGCCCACCGCTCGACCAGCGAGAGCTGTTCCGGAACAAGAACGTTCGGCGCACCGCGACCGGGCCCGGCCGAGCCGACCAGCCCGGCCGCCCGGAGCAGTCGCAGGTGTTGCGACACCGCCGGACGGCTGATCGGGAACAGCGCGGCCAGTTGGCCGGTGGTCGCCGGCCCGTGGGCCAGCCGCTGCACCATGGCCCGGCGCGTCGGGTCGGCGATCGCCGACAGGACCACGTCGAGCACTCGACCTCCCAGTTGGTAAGCAAAATCTTACCAGCTGGCCGATCATATTCGAGGGGGCAGTTTCGGTCCTTCCCGTCGACATGGAAGGACACCAACTCCTCCCTCGATCCGGATCGACCGGGCTCAGCGACGGCTCCACTCGGGTGGGCCGCTGGCGTGGCCCGGCTTGCCGATGCCGACCTGCCGCAGGCCCGTGCCGTCCACGTTGATCACCCAGATCTGACCGTCGTTGTTGCCGGCCGCGTTCACCCGGTTGCTGTAGAACGCCAGCTGGGTGCCGTCCGGGGAGACCGTCGGGTCGTTGTCGAACGCCGTCCCGTCGGTGATCGGCGTCAGCCCCGACCCGTCGGCGTTCACCCGCAGGATCTGCGCGGTCGACCCACCGGAGGCGTCCTCGGTCGCCCGGCGGAAGTAGAGGTACTTGCCGTCCGGGCTCCACACCGGGTCGACGTCGTTGGCCCGGGCCCCCGGCGTCGTGACCTGCTTGGGTGCTTCGCTGCCGTTCACCGGCTGCACGTAGATGGCTCCGCTGTGCTCCCCGGGCGTCGTCGATGCCCAGTACGCCAGCAGCTTCCCGTCCGGCGAGTAGGTCGGGTCGTCGAACGCCGGGAATCCGGTGTTGATAGTGCTGCGCAGGGTGCCGTCGACGCTGATCAGCGCGAGCTTGTCCTGGTCGCCGCTGCGGCAGGCGACGGCGATCTCCGCGGTGTCCACCGGGTTCCAGGCCGGACGCTGCGGGTTCTGGCAGAACTCCGAGTCCGACGTCACCAGGGGCCGATCGCCGGTGCCGTCGGCGGCCATCATCCGCAGTTCGATCCCGTGATCGCTGGTCTGGGCGTACAGGATGGTGCTGCGATCGGGGGACATCGTCGGCCACTGCGATCCGGGCGCATCCTTGGTCAGCTGCGCGCCGACCATGCCCGTGGTCGCGTCGATGACGTAGAGGTCGTTCTTGCCGTCCTGGTTGCGGGTGACGATCATCTGGGCATTGGTGAGCGGCGCCGACCGCGGCACCCCCGCGATCGGGGCGGGCGTCTTCGTGGTCGGGCTGCTGGACGTCGGCGACGCCGAGCCGGATGCGGTGGACGAGCCGGTCACCGCGCTGGATGACGGGGCAGCCGACGGCGACGACGCCGGGGCGGTGGTCGCGACGGTGGTCGAGGGCGTGGCGGGGGTGCCGCCGACGCTGGCGCACGAGGCCAGCGCGACCGCGGCGATGGCGGCGAGGCCGGCCCTGACAGTGATCGGGCGTGCGGTAGCCCGTCCGTGCGACATACCCTCATTCTGCCAGTCCGGATGATCACGGAGCCAGCGCCGTTGGCCGCAACCACGGCATTGACCTGCACGATTGCGCGAACGCCGACCCAAGTTCTGCCCCATCGCGCACCGGACGGGCCGCGACGAACATGCGCGCACCGGCCGGTTGTTGAAGATCCATCGATGGGATAGCTTCATCGGGCACCACGCGGTGACCGCGGGGGATGCGCACTTGGGGCGCCTTGCCAGGTTCAATTCCTGGGTCCTCCACTACGACACGAGGCGCGGCCAACCTGGCCGCGCCTCGTGCCTTTCGACCGACACTCATCCACTCGGGCCATGACGTCTGATCGTTGTGCTTGCGCCCGATCACCTGCCGGAACGCCGCGGCCGGCTTCGTACCATCGGCGGGTGATCGTCACTGAGTCTCCGGCGCCCGCTGATCCACCCCGCGCCGCCGAACCGGCGCGACGGAGCCGGCCGGCCCGGCCGGTTCGGTTCGTGCACCGGTTCAGCCCCACCGGACTGGTGTTCGGGCTGATCTTCTACTGCATCTCGCTGACTCCATCCTTGATCCCGCGTTCCTGGGTGTTCCAAGGCGCGATCACCGGCATCAGCACGCTGGCGGGCTACGGCATCGGCGTGCTGCTGCACTGGACGTTCGTCAAGGCCGGCGTGCGCATCCGGTGGCCGGACCGGGTCCGCCGGATCGCCTGGTGGACGCTGGCCGCGGCCACCGCGGTGCTGGTGCCGCTCGCGGTGGTGCTCGGCGTGTACTGGCAGGGTCAGGTCCGCGAGCTGTTCGGCATGCCGCCGGCCGGATCCGCGCACGGTGTCCTGATCGTCGTCACCGCCCTGGTCGTTTCGGTCCTGCTGTTGCAGCTCTTCCGCGGATTGCGCCGGATCACCGGATGGCTCACCGGCTGGATCGACCGGGTGATCCCCAAATCGGTCGCTCGGCTGGTCAGCGTGCTGGTGGTCGCGGTGGTCGCGGTACTGCTGGTCACCAACGTGCTGTGGACCGGCGTCCTGAATGTGCTCAACAGCAGCTACTCGGCAGCCAACGCCCAGATCGATCCGGCCGTGGTCCAGCCGACCGAGCCGGAGCGGTCGGGCTCGCCGTCGTCGACCGAGACCTGGGACTCGCTCGGCGCCGCCGGTCGGACGTTCGTGGCCGGCGGGCCTTCGGTGGACCAGCTCCGCGCGTTCGCGGCTGCGGGCACAGTGACCGACCAGACCCAGGTCAAGGAACCGATCCGGGTCTACGCCGGGCTCGACCCGAACGGCGACCTGGCCGCGACCGCCGATCGGGCAGTGGCCGAACTGAACCGGACGAACGCCTGGGACCGGTCGATCCTGGTGGTGGCGACCACCACCGGAACAGGTTGGATCGACCCCGGCATGTCCGATTCGCTGGAATACATGCACGGCGGCGACACGGCCATCGTCACCATGCAGTACTCCTACCTGCCGTCCTGGATCAGCTTCGTCGGCGACCGGGACACCCCACCGGCGGCCGGCCAGGCCCTGTTCGAAGCGGTGCACCACCGCTGGTCCGAATTGCCCGAGAACGCCCGGCCCCGCCTGGTGGTGCACGGCATCTCGCTCGGCTCCTACGGCGCCCAAGGCGCGTTCAGCGGGCTGCCGGACATCGCCGCCCGTTCGGACGGCGCGCTGTTCGTCGGCACCCCCAACTTCACCCCGGTCTGGCGCAGGCTGACCGACACCCGGGACGCCGGGTCGCCGGAGATCGCCCCCGTCGTCGACGGCGGCGAGACTGCCCGCTGGGGCGTGCAGGTCCCGGACGGGGTCGACCTGTGGCAGCTGGGCGATTCGTGGAACGCGCCGCGCGTGGTCTACGTGCAGCACGCCTCCGACGGCGTTGTCTGGTGGTCGCCGACGCTGCTGTGGGCCAAGCCCGACTGGTTGTCCGAACCGCGGGGCATGGACGTGGTCGGCAACGTGAACTGGTTCCCGTTGGTGACGTTCTGGCAGCTGACGGGAGACCTGTTCGTGGCTGCCGGCGACGACATCCCACAGGGCCACGGGCACCAGTACCGCCCCGAGTACGCGGACGCGCTGGCCGTGTTGTGGGCGCCGGAGGGCTGGTCGGACGCCGACACCGAGCGGCTCAAGACGACCGTCGGCGAGCGGCTCGCGCAGGGCGGGTCCTGAGGCGGCCGGGTGGGTCGGCGGCTTGTTGCCGATACGTTCACGGCCGTTCACGTTCGGGTCTATGCAAGCGCCCCTTCGATGGGGTAGACCGGTCAGGTCCCCCTGTGAAACCCACGGGGGCGACGTGTGAAACGCCTGTGTGCCCCAGGAGGCCATCGTGCGGTCGTCCGGTCGTCGTGAATCCAGGATCGCCGCGCTCGCGATCGCCACCTGCCTGGCGCTGGTCGCCGGCACGCTCCTCGCGCCGGCCGCCGCGGCCGGCGGCGGGGGGCACGGGAACTCCGCGGACAAGGTGCTGATGTTCGCCGCCGACGGCATGCGGCAGGACATCATCGAGCGATACGCGGGCGAACGACGAACGGTGGTACCGGGTTTCGCCGAGATGGTGCGCAACGGCGCGAAGGCCAAGGACAACGGGATGTTGACCCAGGCGCCGCCGAACACCGGGGCCGGCTGGTACACCATGGCCACCGGCGCGTGGCCGGGCGTCGCCGGGTCGACCAACAACACCTTCCACATCAACGGGCAGCCCTTCGCCAACCGCACCGCGGCGTTCGACACCGGCGTGCTGCAGGCGGAAACGATCGCGCAGTCCGCCGAGCGTGGCGGCAAGAAGGTCATCCAGCTGGAATGGGCCGGCGGCCGCAATGGCGTGATCAACGGCCCCACCGTCGACTTCCGGTCGTTCTTCTCGGGTCGCGGTGTCACCACGAACTACATCGCGCCGGCGGACCAGGCCAACCTGGTCGCCTCCTTCGGGCTGCAGTTCGACCACCCCGCCGGCTTCGCCGGCCAGGCGCCCTTCGCACAGGCCGCCCCGACGCCCGCCACCGGGTGGACCAACGTTCCGACATCCTTCAGCCCGGCCCTGGAAATGAGGATGCGGGTGCTCGACGGCGGCACCGACAAGTACGGGCTGAATGCCTTCATCTTCGACAGCCGGAAGGACGGAAAGGTCAAGTACGACAAGGTGCTGTTCTCGCGTACCAAGGACGGCAAGGACGCCGTGGGCACCCTGCGCGAGGGCGAGTGGGCCGACGTCAAGGTGAAGATCGTCGGCGGAGCATCGGAGGGCCTGACCGCCGGCTTCCTGATCAAGGTGGAGAAGCTGAGTCCCGATGCCTCCGAGGTCCGGCTGTTCCACACGTCGGCGGCCCGGGCCATCGCGAGCTGGCCGGGCTGGAGCGAACCCGGCTTCACCGGCGACTTCGCCGAGTACGTGGCGCAGAAGTTCCCCAGTTCCCAGGCGGCCGACTTCGCCGTGATGGAGGCCGGCATCGTCAGCGAGGAAACCTATGTCGAGCAGGGCCTGTACTGGGAGAAGGCCCACCACCCGCTGCTGAAGTACATGATCAACAAGTACCGGCCCGACCTGGCCCTGGTCGGCTACCCGACCACCGACGAGTTCCAGCACCAGTTCCTCGGCCTGGTCACCAAGACGCTGCCGGGTGGCGATCCCAACCCCGCCTACGACGACGTCCAGGTGAACGGGACACCGGACGGTCGCGTCGCGGTGCGCGAGGGCTTCATCAAGCGGGCCTACCAAGGCGCCGACACGACCATGCGCCTCGCGCAGGACCTGCTCGGCAGCCGCAACCTCACGACCTTCGTGGGGTCGGATCACGGGTTCGGACCGCAATTCCTGGCCATCGACGCCAGCAAGGTGCTGGTCGACCTCGGGCTGCTGTCCCGCCCGCAGACGTCCAACTGCCGGCCCGCAACCGGCGAAACCGTCGGCAAGGCCAAAGCCTGCTGGGCCGGCGGGACCGTGCAGATCTACCTGAACCTCGCCGGGCGCGACCCGGCCGGCGGCGGGCTCACCCAAGTCGCGGCCAACGATGAGGCGGCGACCGTCGCGCAGATCAAGGCGGCCTTCCTGGGGGTGACCGATCCGAAGGACTGGACCGGCGACGGGCAACCAGAGGGCTGGACGGTGATCGACCGCGCCTACACCAAGGCCGAGGCTCGGTACATCCCTAACGACAAGACCGATCCGACGAGCACGGCCGACATGGCGCACCCGACACGCACCGGCGACGTGGTGGCCTTCTCCTACCCGCCCTACCAGTTCGACGCGGCGACGCCCGGGCAGCTCACCGCCCTCTCACTGTTCTTCGGCCAGCACGGCTATGTGCCCGACGTGCAGGATCTGGCGAACAACATCAACATGCGGGCCACGTTCCTGGCGGGCGGATCGGCGATCAAGAAGGGCTCGTACCGGGTTCGCTCGATCGACATCGCCCCGACGGTCGCCTACCTGCTCGACGTGCCGATGCCGCAGCAAGCGCAGGGTCGCGTACTGCTGGACATCCTGCGCGACGGGCGTTCGGTCAAGCCGATCACGATCATCGGGCTCAACGACTTCCACGGCCAGCTCGAACAGACTCAATACACGATCGACGGTCGGGCCGCGAACGTCGGAGGCGCATCCGCCCTGGCGACCATGTTCGACCAGGACGCGGCCGCTCTGCCCGGCCCGGCCCTGTTGCTGGCCGGCGGCGACAACGTCGGCGCCTCCCCGCCGAATTCCGCGCTGCTGCAGGACAAGCCGGCGATCGACGTGGAGAACGCCTGGGGCCTGGATGCGACGTCCTACGGCAACCACGAGTTCGATTACGGCGTCGAACGCCTGAAGGCGCAGCAGGATCGGGCGAACTTCCCGTTCCTGGCCACGAACATCGTCGACGAGAACACCGGCGAGGCACCCGACTGGGTGCAGCCGTCGGCCGTGTTCCGGATCAACGGCATCAAGGTCGGCGTCATTGGTGCCGGCCTGGAAAACACCCCCGAACTCGTGTCGGCGGGCGCCACCGCCGGTCTGAAGTTCCTGCCGGAAGCCGATCGGATCCGCGAGGAGTCCATCAAGCTGCGCCGTCAGGGGGTGAAGGTGCAGGTGGTAGTGATCCACCAGGGCACAGCGAACGGGACCAACACGATCGGCAGTACCCAGGCGATTCCGTGGGATGGACCGATCACCCTCATCGCCGATGCCCTGCAGGACACCGAGGTCGACGCGATCGTCGCCGGGCACACCCACCGGGTGTCCAACCTCATGCGGGGCCACATCCTGGTCACCGAGGGCATCAACGCCGGCGCCAGCTACTCGGTGCTGCAGCTGATGGTGTCCGGCAACGACGTGCAGTGGGCCGGCGGGTCCACCAGGATCGCCAAGAACCTCGGCGTCGCCGGCCGGGCGGACGTGCAGGCGATCGTCGACGATGCCAACGCGCAGACCGCCGTGCTGCGGAACCAGGTGGTCGGCACCCAGTCGATCGACATCAAGCGGGATCCCACCCGACTCAGCGAATCGGCGATGGGCAACATGGTGGCCGATGCGATGCGGGGCAAGTACCCAGGCATCGACGCGGCGATCACCAACTCGGGCGGCCTGCGCGCCGACATTCTCGGCTTGCCGCCGACCGCGAACGAAGGGCCGAACGAGATCACCTGGGGCGAGGTGTTCGCGGTGCTCCCGTTCGGCAACCGGACGGTGATCTTGACGCTGACCGGCGCCGATCTGGAAAAGGCGATGCTCAACGGGTTCAGCCCGGTCTGCGACCCGAACATCGCCACCGGCCGCTTCCCACAGCTGTCCGGCCTCAAGATCAGCTTCCACTGCACCGGGACCACCCCGGTCGTCGACGGCATGTGGAAGGCGCCCAACGGGCCGGGGGGCCCGCTGACCCCGATCGGATCGGCAGACACCGTCCGTTTCGTCACCAACGACTTCATGTTCACCGGCGGCGACGGATACACCGCGTTCGCCGGTGGCACGGATGTGCTGCAACCGGGTGACGCCCTGCTGGACGTGGCTGTCGGCTACATCACCGCCCACTCACCGGTCGGGCCGGTCGTCGACGGGCGGATTGTCAAGAGCTGAAGGTCCCGAACGCCTGCACTCGCATGCCCTCATCCTGAGCGAAAGCCCAGGTGAGGGCGGGTGTGCTGGGCTGAGGCGGTTGGCCATGACCACAGCGCGCGCACACCCGGTCACGGGTCTAGGGTCATGATCACCTCCCGCCCGACAGTGGCCCAATGCACGAAGGGGGACACTCGTGTCCGCACCGGCGTCGGCTCCGACAGCCACCCGCGTTTCACTCCTCGCCCCGGTCACCGGGGTGCTGGTTCCCATCGAACAGGTCCCCGACCCGGTGTTCGCCGGAAGGATGGTCGGCGACGGGATCTCCATCGACCCGTTGGAGAACACCCTGGTCGCGCCGTGCGATGGCGAGGTGGTGCACCTGCACCCGTCGCTGCACGCGCTGACCATCCGCTCCCCCGAGGGCCTGGAGGTCCTCACCCACATCGGCCTGGACACCGTCCGGATGCGCGGCGAGGGGTTCACCGTCCAGGTCAAGGTCGGCGACCAGGTCAAGGCGGGTGATCCGCTGATCGTCTTCGATCTGGACATGGTGGCCACCCAGGCCAAGAGCCTGCTCACCCAGATGGTCATCGCCAACACCGCCGACATGCTCTCCGGGCTCGAACCGGAGACCGGATTCGTGACCGCCGGCAAGAGTGTCGCGGCCGTCGCGATCCTGGCTGAGGCGGTCGAGGGCGCCGAGGGCGCCGCGCCCCGGCAGCCGGGGAAGAAGGTGACCTCGGACGCGATCATCGTGCCCAACCCGGTCGGCCTGCATGCCCGCCCGGCTTCGGTGCTGTCGAACCTGGCCGCCCAGTACGAGAGCGACATCACCCTGCATCGCGGGGAGGACCAGGGCAACGCCAAGAGCGTTATGGCGATCATGGGCATGGAGGTGCGGTTCCGCGACAAGGTGCGGATCAGTGCCTACGGGGCGGACGCCGACGAGGCGATCAAGGACCTGGCCGAGCAGCTCCGCATCGGGCTGGGCGAAGAGGGCGCCGTTCCCATCGAAGAAGGCGCAACCGAGGAAGGCACAACGGGGCCGTCCGGCACTCCCGCCCCGGTCGCCGCGGTCGCGCCCGCGCCCCGTCGCCGTTCGGACGACCCGAACGTTCTGCTCGGCGTGTCGGCCTCACCGGGCCTGGGCGTGGGCACCGTGCTGCAGATCCGGCACGAGGAGATCGACGTCGAGGAGAACTCCAACGACCGGCACCGCGAACGTCGCAAGCTCAACGACTCGATCGACCGGTCCCTGGTGCAACTGACCGCCCTCGAGGACAGGCTGGCCAGCCAGGCCGACGCGGAGAAGGCGGCGATTTTCGCCGCGCACCGGGAGATCCTGCGCGACCCCGAACTGCTGGACCTGGCCAACAGCGGGATCGACAAGGGCAAGACCGCCGCCTACGCCTGGCGCTCGGCCTACACCAACTACGCCGACAAGCTGGCCGGGCTGAAGAACGAACTGCTGGCCGGCCGGGCCATCGACGTCCGTGACGTCGGCTCCCGGGTGCTGGAGGAGATCACCGGGCAGCGCCGCGAGAAGGCGTTGATCCCACCGGGTTCCATCCTGGTGGCGGAGGACCTGACGCCGTCGGACACCGCGTCGCTCGACCCGAGCAAGGTCGCCGGCTTCTGCACCACCGCCGGTGGCGCGTCCTCGCACGTGGCGATCCTGGCCCGGGCCCTGGACATCCCCGCGGTCGCCGGCATCGAACCACGGGCCCTGGACATCCCCGAGGGCACCCGGGTGATCCTGGACGGCGCCAAGGGCACGCTGCGGCAGAACGTCACCGAGGAGGAGGTGCAGCGGATCCGGGCCCGCCAGGAGCGTCAGGCGCAGCGCCGGGCGGTCGAGCTCGAGCACGCGGACGAGCCGGCCACCACCACCGACGGGCACCACGTCGAGGTGGTCGCCAACATCGGCGGTCTGGAGGACGCGCAGGCCGGTGTCACCAAGGGCGCGGAGGGGGTCGGCCTGCTGCGGTCCGAGTTCGTCTTCCTCGACCGGCGCAGCGCACCGACCGAGGACGAGCAGGCGCAGATCTACACCGACATCGCCAAGGCGCTCAAACCCGGCCAGCCGTTGGTGATCCGCACCCTGGACGTCGGCGGCGACAAGCCGCTGCCCTACCTGCCGATCGCCCCCGAGGAGAACCCGTTCCTCGGCCAGCGGGGCATCCGGGTCGGGTTGGACCGGCCGGAGATCCTGCGCACCCAGGTCCGGGCGATCCTGCGGGCCGCGGACGCGGGCGCCAAGATCAACGTGATGTTCCCGATGATCTCCACCATCGAGGACTTCCGCCTGGCCAAGGCCATCTTCGAAGAGGAACGCAACGCGCTGGGCGTCATGCCGGTGCCGGTCGGGATCATGTGCGAGGTGCCCTCGACCGCCGTGATGGCGCACCAGTTCGCGGCCGAGGTCGACTTCTTTTCGGTCGGCACCAACGACCTCACCCAGTACACCCTGGCCATGGACCGCGGGCACCCGAAACTGGCCCCTCAGGTGGACGCGCTGAACCCGGCGGTCCTCGGGCTGATCGCCGAGTGTGTCCGCGGCGCGCACGCCGCCGGCCGCTGGGTCGGGGTGTGCGGTGGCGCGGCCTCCGACGTCCAGGCCGTTCCCCTGCTGGTCGGCATCGGCGTCGACGAACTGTCCGTCAGCGTGCCGGCCATCCCGTCGGTCAAGGCGCTGATCAGGTCGTTGTCGCTGGAACGTTGCCAGGAACTGGCCGCCCAGGCGCTGGGCGCGGAGTCGGCCGAGGCCGTCCGCGCGCTCGTGCCACTCGACGACGACTGATCGACCCGCGGCGGGTGGACCGGCAAGGCGCCACCCGCCCACTTCGCGGCATCGAGTTCGCCGCTCCCGTCAGAACACCCCACCGACCGCACCACGACAGCGGAAGGAAACCCTGTGACAACCACGCTGGACAAGGCGCCGGCCGCCCAACCGGCCCAGCCCGCACCCAACAAGCTCAAGGAACTGTGGAGCCAGTTCTTCGGCTTCCTGCAGAAGCTGGGCAAGTCCCTGATGCTGCCGGTGGCGGTGCTGCCGGTGGCCGGCATCCTGCTCGGCGTCGGCGGCGCCTTCCTGGGCAACTACAACCAGCAGGCGATCAACCTCGGCTATTGCAAGATCACCGGTGGTGCCACCATCTCCGGCGACGTGGCGGCATGTTTGGAGCCGCCATCGACCACCGTGGTCGGCGATCCGGTCGCGGCCGGCATCCTGGCCGAGCCCTTGTACGTCTTTTTGAAGATCCTGCAGAACGCCGGTGACCCGGTCTTCGCGGCGTTGGGCCTGATCTTCGCTGTCGGTGTCGCGCTGGGCATCGCCAAGAACGACGGCGTGTCGGCGCTGGCCGCCACCGTCGGCTACCTGGTGATGACCGCCACCATCGGTACCGTCGCCACCGCCCGCGGCATCGAGACCAAGGCCGTATTGGGCCTGCAGACGCTGGACACCGGCGTGTTCGGCGGCATCATCATCGGCATCATTGCCGGGTACCTGTTCAACCGGTTCTACCGAATATCGCTGCCCCCGTACCTGGGCTTCTTCGCCGGCAAGCGGTTCGTGCCGATCGTCACCGCCTTCGCCGCGATCGCGTTGGGCATCGTGTTGGCCTTCGTCTGGCCGCCGATCGGGGACTTCATCGAGAACACCGCCAACGAGGTGATCAGCGCCAACGCACCGGTCGCGGTGTTCGTGTATGCGCTGGTCGAACGCGCGCTGCTGCCCTTCGGCCTGCACCACATCTGGAACGCGCCGTTCTTCTACGTCGTCAACATCGGCGGCTGGCCCGACTGCGAGGGCATCCTCACCTGCTTCCTGCGCGGACATCCCGAGTCCGGCATCTTCGGCGGCGGATTCCTCGGCAAGATGTTCGGGCTCTGCGGCGCGGCGCTGGCCATCTACATGACCGCCAAACCCGAGAACAAGGTCAAGATCGGCTCCATCATGATGGCCGCCGCGCTCACCACCTTCCTCACCGGCATCACCGAGCCACTGGAGTTCGCCTTCCTGTTCGTCGCGCCGCTGCTGTACGTGGCGCACGCCCTGATGTACGCCAGCGGTTTCACCGCGATGTACCTGCTCGGCGGGCGATTGGGCTACACGTTCTCCCAGGGCGGCATCGACTACGTGTTGTTCTACGCCAACGGCATCAAACCCTGGCTGGTGCTGGTGGTCGGCCCGATCTGGTTCGTGCTTTACTTCGCGGTCTTCTACGGGCTCATCAAGCTGTTCAACATGAAGACACCCGGCCGGGAAGAAACCGAGGTGGACGTCGGTGACGCCCAGGTCGACGGGGCGAACCGTTTCTCCCAGCAGCTCGTGCTGGCGTTCGGCGGCCGCAGCAACATCACCGATCTGGACGCCTGCATCACCCGGCTGCGCGTCGGCGTGGTGGACATCAACAAGGCCAGCCAGAGCAAGCTCAAGGCCCTGGGCGCGGCCGGCGTGCTGATGGTCGGCAACAACATGCAGGCCATCTTCGGCACCCGGTCGGAGAACCTGAAGACCGACATCGAGGAGTACCTCAAGACCGCCGGCGACGAGGCCGAACTCGGCGAGGACCAGGTCGAGGAGGTCACGTACGACGAGCCCGGCACCAAACCCAAGCTGCGTGACCCGCTGGCCGCCGAGAAGGCCCGCGACTACATCTCCGCTCTCGGCGGACGGGAGAACATCAGCAAGGTCGAGGCGGCGGCCGAGACCCGGCTGCGGGTCAAGGTCAAGGACGGGTCGAAGGTGGACGAGTCGGCCCTGGCCAACAGTGGCATCGCCGGGGTGGTCAAGGTCGGCGACGGCCTCTACCACCTGATCGCCGGGGCGAACGCCGATCAGTACGCCGCCGAGATGCGCGGCCAGCTGGTGGTCGTCCCCGTCTGACCTCATGACGAGATGCCCCGTTCGGTGTGGGACCGCACCGAACGGGGCACTGTCGTTTTCGGGGCAGCGTGCCCCCACGAAGGGAGCCGACCATGGGACTGGACGACAAGATCTCGAACACCGGCGAGAAGGCGGCCGGCAAGATCAAGGAGGCTGCCGGGAAAGCCACCGGTGACCGGGACCTGGAGGCCGAAGGCCGGGGCGACCAGGCCTCGGCGAACGTCAAGCAGGCCGGCGAGAAGATCAAGGACGCCGCCAAGGACGTCCTGGGCTGATTCCCTCCGCGCGCGAAAAACGACCCGGGTCCTCGCGGGCTCGGGGCGTTGTCCAGCCCGCGCAAGCCGATCCAGATCCGCACCAGCAGTCGAAGAACGCTGCTCACGTGGATCTCGGAGCGTTACGGTCGGCTGTCAGGCGCCGAGCCGCGGCCCGGAGCGGTCAGGACAGGCAGGCCTGCGGGGAAACGGCGGCGCCGCCGGCCGGGGGGTCACCGTCCGGCGCGCAGCCGAGCACCGCATACCGGTCGCCACCCCAGGTGTAGAGCATCCACACCGCCGACCCGTCGCCCTGGTCCTGCACCGCGATCGCCAGCTCACCGTCCAGGTCGACGACGGCCGACCGCTCGGTGGCCGACGGGAACGCGTCGTCGCCGGAGACGTCCCGCCATGCACCGGATTCGGTGAGTTCGAACGCGGACAGGATGGCCCGGCCGTCGGTCTGCCGGCCGGTCACCACGCACCGACCTTGTGCGCACGGCAGCACGCCGCTGCCGGGCGTGGGGAAGGCTGCGCCGTAGGGCACGCCGATCACCCCGGCGACCTGCCCGTCCGACCCGACGGACAGCAGGATCGCTCGCCCGGAGCCCGTGCCGACCAGGGCGGCCGAGCGACCGCCGGCCACGTCACGATGGGTGGCCAGCACGGTGCAGCCGTCACAGTTGGCCAGCGACACGTTCAGGCCCTCACCCGGCGGCGCGGGTGCGGCCGCGGCGGTGGTGGGCTCGACGGGCTGGGTCGCTTCGGTGGCTGCCTCGGTGTCCGCCGGTTCCGGCTGGGCCTGATCGATGGTCTCCTCGGTCACCGGGGATGGCTCGGCCGCTGTCGTCGCGGCGTCGGTCGTCGGGGCCACGGTCACCGGCGCCGTGCCCTGGCTGCTGAGCACCAGTTCGGGCACCGTCACCACCAGGGTCGGGCCGGTGACCGACGCCCGGGTGACCGGCGAGGTGCTGTCGGCCGGGCTGGTGTCGGAGGTGGCCAGGGTGCCGCTGGCGCAGGAGGTGAGCAGCAGGGCCGCGGTGGCCAGCCCGCCGGCGAGCCGGCAGACCGTGCGCGGGCGATGTCGCCGTCGGGTCACCCGGCGGCTCCCGCAACCACTGAGCCGGCCACCCGCAGGAACTCGTCGAAGCCGTCCGGGTCGGCCAGTGCGTCCCTGGACACCGCCGCATCGACCGCCATGCCGCCGAGGATCCGTTTGACCGGCACCTCACACTTCTTGCCGTTCAGGGTGTGCGGCACCGCCCGCACCCGTACCACGACACCGGGCACGTGTCGGGGCGAGAGTTCGGTGCGGATCAGTTTCTTCACCGTCGCGGTGACGGCCGGTTCGTCGGCGTCGGGCGACAGGACCACGAACAGCAGCAGATCCCCCTCCCCGGCGGCGGTCGAGGTGTCGACCACCAGGGAATCGGCCACCTCGGGCAGCGATTCCACCACCCGGTAGAACTCCGCGGTGCCCATCCGCACCCCGCCGCGGTTGAGCGTCGCGTCGGACCGGCCTTCGATCACGCACGAGCCGCGAGAGGTGATCCGGATCCAGTCACCGTGCCGCCAGATGCCCGGGTAATCGGCGAAATAGGAGTCATGCAGTCGCTTTCCGTCTTCGTCACCCCAGAAGAAGACCGGCATCGACGGCATCGGCGCGGTGATCACCAGCTCGCCGACCTCGTCGGTCAGCGGTTCGCCGGTCGGCGAGTACGACTCCACCTTGGCCCCCAGCGCCCGGCACGAGATCTCACCCATCCAGACCGGCACGGTCGGCGCACCGCCCACCACCCCGGTGCACACGTCGGTGCCGCCGGAGAAGGACGCGATCTGGATGCCAGCCCCGACCTCGTCCCGGATCCAGCGGAACCCGCTGGTGGACAGGGGCGATCCGGTCGAGCCGATCGCGGTGATGCTGGTCAGGTCCAGTTCGGCGGCCGGCCGCAGGCCCGCCTTCTGACTGGCCGCGATGAACGGGGCGGACGTGCCGAACAACGTCACCCGGTGCTTCTCGGCCAGCCGCCAGAGCGTCATCAGGTCCGGATGCCCGGGGCTGCCGTCATACAGAATGACGGTGGCGTTCACCAACAGCCCGCCGATGACGAAGTTCCACATCATCCAGCCGGTCGTGGTGAACCACAGGAAGCGGTCGCCACGGCCCAGGTCCCAGTGCAGCCGCAGCGACTTCATGTGCTCGACCAGGATCCCGCCGGCCGAGTGCACGATCGGCTTGGGCAGTCCGGTGGTGCCCGACGAGTACAGCACCCACAGCGGGGCGGAGAAGGGCACCGGGGTGAAGACCGGCTCGGCGGCCGTCGAGGTGAGCTCGTCCCAGCCGATCATGCCCTGGGGCGCCGGCGTGCCCAGGGCCGCGATGTGCACCGCCGCGGCCAGCGAGGGCAGCGACTCGCGCAGCCTGGACACCGTGTCCGCGACGGGGAAGGCCTTGCCGCCGTACCGGTATCCGTCGACCGCGATCAGCACGGTCGGCGAGATCTGGGTGAACCGGTCGATCACCGACGGCGCCCCGAAGTCCGGCGAACAGGACGACCAGACCGCGCCCAGCGCGGCCGTGGCCAGGAACCCGACCAGCGCGTGCACGGTGTTGGGAACCAGGGCGACCACCCGGTCGCCCTGCCGGACGCCGAGCCGGCGCAGTCCCTCCTGGGCCGCCCCTACCCGCCGCCGAAGCTCTTGCAGGTCCAGCAGTTCCTCGCTGCCGTCCTCGGCGACCGCGATGACCGCGGGTTCCCGATCGACCGGCTCGCCCGTGGGCGACAGGGCGTGTTCGGCGTAGTTGAGGGTCCCGCCGGGGAACCAGACGCCGCTCGCCGCAGGGGCTCGACCCGGCTCCCCCGGGGCCGACCCCGCTTGCTCCCCGGGCATGACCGCGACCGGCAGCACCCCGCTCGGCCGGTCGTGCCAGCGGATCTGGAAGTAATCGGCGATCGCGCCCCAGAAGTCGGCCGGCTCGGACGTGGAGTAGTCCCACAGGGCGGCGTAGTCGGCGAAGGTCCGCCCCGTCCGGTCGGCCACGAACCCGGCGAAGTCGGTGATGGCCGCTCGCGCCACCCGTTCGGGGGTCGGCGTCCACAACACCTCGGGAACCACATCGTTTCCAGTCATTCGTCGTTCCTACCTGGTGACGGCGCCTGCTCGGTATATGTCGGTTGCACACCTATCTCGGGAGACAGTGTGGGCCGCCGCCGGTGACCGACGATGACGACTGTCGCGCCCAACCGTAGCCCCGCGGGCGGCTATGGTCGTGGACGCCAGTCCTCCGGCGCGGGTGCCGGAACGGCCCGGCCATGGGAGGTCATTACCAGTGACGGTGCGCATCCGGTCGGTGTTGGACACCCTGCCGACCTACGTCCCGGGCCGGTCGATGCCGGGCGCGATCAAGCTGGCCTCCAACGAGTTGTCCTTCCCGACGCTGCCGGTGGTCGCGCAGGCGATCGCGGACGCGGTCGTGCACGAATCCGCCGGCATCAACCGCTACCCGGACAACGGCGCGCAGGCACTGGTCGCCGCCCTGTCGCAGCACACCGGGGCACCCGAAACACACGTTCTTGCGGGTTGCGGGTCGGTGGCCCTGTGCCAACAGCTGGTGCAGGCGACCGCGGAGACCGGTGACGAGGTGCTGTTCGGCTGGCGCTCGTTCGAGATGTACCCCATCGTCACACAGATCACCGGAGCCACCGCGGTGCGGGTGCCGGTCACCGCCGACCACGAGCTGGACCTCGACGCGATCGGCGCCGCAATCACCCCGGCCACCCGGCTGATCTTCATCTGTACCCCGAACAACCCCACCGGAACGGCTGTCCGGCGCGACGAACTCGAGTCCTTCCTGGACCGAGTCCCCGACGACGTGCTGGTGACCATCGACGAGGCCTACACCGAGTTCGACGACGGCACCGACTCCCCGGACGGCCTGGACTACGCGCTGAGCCGCCCGAACGTGGTCAGCCTGCGCACCATGTCCAAGGCGTACGGGCTGGCCGGGGTGCGCGTCGGGTACGCGGTGGCCGAGCCGGCGGTCATCGCCGCCATGCGCAAGGTGGCGGTCACGTTCGCGTTGAACTCACTGGCCCAGGCCGCTGCGCTGGCCGCGTTGGCGGCGAAGGACGAGTTTGCGCCACGCTGGCGGCAGGTGATCGCTGAACGCTCCCGGGTGCGCGCCGCCCTGCTGGCGCTGGGTTACCAGGTTCCGGAATCACGGGCGAACTTCGTCTGGCTTCCCCTGCGGGAGCGGGCCGCGGAGTTCGCCGCGCACACCGAGCAGCACAAGGTGATCGTGCGTGCGTTCCCGGACGCCACGGGCGGCGTCCGGGTGTCGATCGGTTCCCCGCACGAGAACGACGCCTTCCTGGCCGCGGCGGCGTCGTTCCCGCGCTGAGCGCCTCGCACCGTTCGCCCGTGTTGCCCCACCTGTGTTGCACCGCCTGTGTTGCCCCGCCAGAAACCACTTCGCGCCGGGAAGGTCCCGCTGCGCGCCGCAGACCCGATCCGCGCCTCGCAGACCCCACGTCGCGCCTCGCAGGCCCACTTCGCGCCTCGCAGGCCCCCACGTCG
>Ga0164241_10000941_pt1 | contig 41719 bp, 27 predicted proteins | sample OricomyardsoilBY_FD_108780 | JGI IMG/M metagenome (GOLD analysis project Ga0164241, IMG submission 108780) | Backyard soil microbial communities from Emeryville, California, USA - Original compost - Back yard soil (BY) | ecosystem: Environmental > Terrestrial > Soil > Unclassified | place: USA... | reverse complement strand
CAGCTGATGATCCGGCGCTCGACGCGCACCGCGGCTTCGTCACGCGCTTTGGGCGACCTGCTTGGTGATTGTGGTGAAGAACGGAGGTCTCGAGCGACGGAAGCGGAAGCTGAGGCCCGCGCTCAGCGCCACCCTCGAAGCACCGCGAGTGCCTCTTCGTTCAGCTCCGTCGCCCGCGCCTCGCTGCTAGCTTCTGTGTAGCAACGAAGTTCGGGAGCGTTACCCGATGCGCGCAGGTGCACGACCTCCTCCGAGGCGAACGTCACGCGCAGCCCGTCCACGGTCGAAACGTCGGTGACGCCCCCGAAGGCGGGAAACGCCGCGGCGATCGCTTTGGGGCCGCCCTGCGCCAACGCACCGAGACGCTCCTTGGAGAGCGCGGTCGGAAAATCTTCCAGGCGATCACTCGCCGTGAAGCGCTGCGGCAAGCTCGCGAGCAGCCGAGAGATGGTCGTGCGCTGGGCACGCGCGCTCAACAGCACTGCCAACGGGACGAGGAAAGCGTCACGCGTTGGCAGCGCTGGAAGTGGGCCCGCCGCGAGGCTAAAATCACTCGCAGTGAGAAATCCGCCGTTCGCTTCGTAGCCTACGACGCGATCGCTGCCACCAAGTGCACCGTTCATGGCTTCGATGACGTAGGGCGAGCCGATCCGTGTACGCACCACGCGCTGAAACGCGCCGCTCTTTTCGACTGCGGTGTTGCAACTCACCGGGGTGGCAACGAACGTCGCACCCAAGAACTTCGCGGTCACGATGCCAGCAACGTCTCCGCGCAACCACTTGCCGTGTTCGTCGCTGACCAACGGGCGGTCACTATCGCCGTCGGTTGAAACGATCGTGTCGAACTGGTGCTCACTCGCCCAGCGGGCCGCGGATGCCACGTCCTCCGGGCGAATGGCCTCGGTGTCGACGGGGATGAAGGCCTCTGAGCGCCCGAGTCGCGTCACCTTGGCACCGAGTCCGGTCAGCACTTCGAAAAACAGATCACGGCCAACCGCCGAGTGCTCGAACAACCCGATGCGAGCCCCCTGCAGTGCGCCTGCGCCGAAAGCAGCGAAGTAGCGCTGTACGTAACGCCGTTCGATATCGCCCAAAACCGCGGGGTCGACGCGCTGCGCGCTTTGTAAGGTTGCACCGTTTTCATCAAAATCGGGCGGCAGCTCAACGACCTGCTCTTTCATCCCGGGTTCGTCACGCTTGAGCAACTCGCTCTTTGGCCGATAGAACTTGATGCCGTTGCGGTCGTCCGGGATGTGACTGCCCGTGACCATGATCGAGGGGATCTTCTGAGCAAACCCGTACAGCGCGACGGCAGGCGTCGGCACTCGGCCGCCATTTTCTGGGACACTGCCGTGGTCGGCAATCGCCTTCATTACCGCTCGCAGGATGCGCGGCGTGCTCGAACGGAGGTCGCCGGCAACGGCCACACGCCCGCCGCGTTGAATCTCCCCCTCGCGTTCGAGGTACTGCAAAAAGCCGCGCGTGTAGGTGTAACAAACCTCGTCCGTCATGGCGCTCACCAGGCCACGCGCGCCGCTCGTGCCAAAGGCCACACCGCTGCGATCCATTGCTTCCGCGATCGAGATTCTACGAGCAACCATCTTGCCGAACTTATACTACGTCGGCGCGAGTGGAGCCGTCTTTACGTAAGCTTTTCCGCACGTAAGGCTTTCCGCACGTAAGGCTTTCCGCCCGCGGCAACGATTTTTCGGAGGACGAGCCGGAACAAAAGCGTCACCCTTGAACGCTCAGTTTTTTCGCGCAGAAACGCTTTTGCGCCTCAGAGGCAAACCATGCTCCGAAGCACTCTTCACCACCCCTCACTCCTGCTGCTGAGCTTTTGTGCGGCAACTTCAGCGTGCCATTCCAATCGTTCGAAAACGACGGCTCTCGGAGCGACGGGCGTCGCTGGCGCGTCTACGGGAACCGCTGGTTCCGCAACGGGCTCATCGGGCACCACTGGCTCGGGGACCGGAGGCGCAGGAGGTACTGCTGGTTCCGCCAGCAGCGTGGGCGGCTCGGCCGGCTCGGCGATTACCCCGCCGCAAGCTCCGCTGAGCAAGTTCATCGTCGTCGATCAATTCGGCTATTTGCCCGTTTCAGAAAAGATCGCGGTGGTGCGCGACCCGCAAACTGGGTTCGATGCAGAGGATGCCTTTGCGCCGGGCGCGAACTACTCGTTGGTTGACGCGCGAACCGGTGCTGTCGCGCTGTCCGGTTCGGTCACGCCCTGGAACGGCGGCGCGACCGATATGAGCTCGGGCGACAAGGCTTGGTGGTTCGACTTTTCCACAGTGACTCAGCCGGGCACTTACTACGTGCTCGATACGGACCACAACGTTCGCTCGGACCTGTTCGAGATTTCCGAAACCGTCTACCGCGAGGTTCTGAAGCAAGCCGTTCGTAGCTTCTTCTACCAACGAGTCGGACAAGCGAAAGACGCAAAGTGGGCCGGCGCGCAATGGGCGGACACTGCATCGCACGTGGGCCCTGGCCAAGATCACGAATGCCGCGCCTTCGCCAGTAAAGATGATTCGAGCAGCGCGAAGGATCTGTGGGGCGGCTGGTACGACGCAGGCGACTTCAACAAGTACACCAGTTGGACGGCGAGCTACGTCGTCTCGCTGCTCCACGCATACCTCGAAAATAAGGCGGCATGGGCCGACGACTACGGCATCCCGGAGTCCGGCAACGGCATCCCGGACGTGCTCGACGAAGCCAAGTGGGGCTTGGACTACTTGACGCGCCTACAGAACGCCGATGGCTCGGTGCTGAGCATCGTCGGTGAAGCCAGCGCGAGCCCGCCCTCAACCGCGAAGGATCCCAGCTACTATGGCCCCGCGAGCACCTCGGCCACCGCCAGCACTGCCGGCGCGTATGCGCTCGGCGCAACGGTGCTCGGCTCGTTGGGTAAGGCGGAGCTCAGTACCTACGTGGCTGATTTGCAGAGCCGCGCGCTCAAGGCCTGGACTTGGGCGGAAGCCAACCCGAACGTGACCTTCAAAAACAACGATGCCGCATCGGGGAGCGCGGGCCTCGGCGCCGGTCAGCAAGAAACCGACGACTACGGGCGCTCGATGATGAAGCTCGAGAGCTCGATCTATCTTTTCGGGCTGACGAAGGACGCGCAGTATCGCGACTACTTCGACGCCCATTACCAAGGCGCGCACCTGCTTTCGAACGGCAATTTTGCCTACCCCTTCGAGGCCGCGACGCAACTGGCGTTGCTTTATTACACGGCGCTCGATGGCGCGACGGCAACCGTCAAAGATGCGATCTCGAAGAGCTACGCCGCGGGCATGAGCAGCGACGACAACCTCAAGGCTCACTCGAGCAACCGGGATCCATACCTCGCGAACCTGAAGGACTATACGTGGGGCAGCAACAGCACGAAGTCGAACCAAGGCTCCATGTTCTACGACATGCTGACCTTCAACGTCGATGCGAGCCAAAGCGTCGACTCGCGACGAATCGCGGCCCGCTACGTGCACTATCTACACGGGGTGAACCCGCTCGGGTTCGTGTATCTGTCGAACATGTTCCCCTTCGGCGCGACGGTCGGCGTGACCACGTTCTTTCATAGCTGGTTCTCCCACGGCAGCGCCCTATGGGAAAAAGCCGGCGTCTCCAAGTATGGGCCTGCTCCCGGCTTTTTGACGGGCGGCCCGAACCCGAGCTTCAGCGTGGACGGGTGTTGCCCCGGCAACTGCTCGGGCCTGAAGTGCGATTCCGAACCGCTTTCCCCGCCCCTCGGCCAGCCCCCACAAAAATCGTACAAAGATTTCAACACGAGTTGGCCACTCAATTCCTGGGCGGTGACCGAGAACAGCGGCGGCTATCAGGTCAACTACATCCGCCTGCTGTCGAAGTTCGTGAAACTCCAGTGAGTCGGAGCGCGCGGCGCACCGTTCGAGTCACGCCGCGCAGCTCAGCCGAGCGCTTCCACGTCGACGGCGACTTCGATGCTATGGGCGCCTCCGCCGAGCACCACGCCGTTCAGCGGACTGACGTCGCTGAAGTCCCTGCCCCAACCGACCGTGACGTGACGAGTTGCGGGCACGACCGCGTTGGTCGGATCGAAATCGAACCAGCCAAATCCAGGGATGTAGACCGATGCCCAAGCGTGCGACGCGTCAGCGCCGATCAAGCGCGGTCGACCTACCGGCGGATCGGTCTCCATGTAGCCGGACACATAGCGGGCTGCGAGCCCGAGTGAACGCAACGCGCCGACCGCGACGTGAGCAAAGTCTTGGCACACGCCACGCTTGTCGCGCAGCACCTGCGCGAGCGGCGTGCTGAGATCGGTAGCGCGCGGATCGTACGTAAATTCCTCGAAAATCTGGCGGTTGAAGGCCAGCACGGCTTCGACCAGCGGACGCTTTGGCGCGAACGACGGCGCCGCGTAGGCCGCGAGCAGCGAATGCGCGCGAACCAGGGGCGAGTCGAAACGATATTCGCTGACCTCGACCAGACCGCGATCGCTGGCTAGGCGCTCTGCGGCTTCCTCCCAAGTAACGCGCGCCGCGAGCCCCTCCGGTGCGTCGCGTTCGCGCAGGCCGATGTAGGTCTTGGCCGTGACCACCAACGCCTCGTGCTCACTCAGAATTTCGATGAAGTGCGCGCGATTGCCGAAATAGTCGTGCTCTTCGTACAGGCTCGACGGCTCGGGCGAGACGTCCAGCGAGTAGCCGGAAACGCGCTGGAACTGCAGCGGTCGCGGCGCCAAGTGCGCGATGTGGTGCGCGTGCACCACGGGGCTTTCGTACTCGTAGCGAGTCGAATGGCTGACGCTGAACATTCTCATTTGGCCTCCAAATCCTCGTTGATCCACACCGGTGGCGAGACGGCGCGCGAGGAAGCGAGGTGCGAAAAGAAAGTGTGGCCGACGTCGTCGGAAAACTGCCACAACAGGGTGGCTGACTCCTCGAGCAGCTGCCTCAAGCCGGAGCCGTCACCCGCACAGGCCTGTTCGATGTCAGCGGTGAGGAGCGTGCTTTGCAGCGCGATCAAGCGGCGCTCCGCGCGGCTCCGCGTCACATCGCTGTGGATCTGTAGTCGCTTGAAGTGGTCCATGAGGGCCTCCACTTGAAACGCGACCGAGCGAGGATTCGACGTGTCAGTGAGCAGCAGATCCACTACGGGTGCGACTTGAAGCGTACTCAAGTAGCGTGCTCGGTAAGTGAGCAAACTGTCGGCCACCTCGAGCAGTGCCTCCATATGCACACGCGAGGCACCTGGCGGAAGCAGAGCTTGCAGCTGAATCAACGACAGCGCGCCGCGTTCGACGCGCCGGCCCATGTCCAAGAACGCCCACGCATGGCTTCGGACCATGTTGTCGAGCGTGGTGCCACTGACGGCAGCTAGCGTGATCAGGATCTGATCCAGCACGTCCACCGCATTGCCGAGCTTTTCCGGGGCACCGGACGGCAGTGATTCGATCGAGTTCGAGAGCCGCCGAAGCACGTGCCAGGCATCACGGGAGAGGCGACTGCGCACGCCAAGCGTGAGCTCGTGTACCCGACGCAATATCCCACGCAAATTCGTCGGCGTGTCAGCGTCGAACAACGACCCGAGCAGGATCGCTTCTGCGGGCGTGTTCGGCGCGCCGGGCCGGGCTTCGGCCGCGTTGACGTCGGCGACCGTCGCGGTCACCCCAGCGCGCTGCAGCGCGTCCAAGATCGCGCCCAGTGCCAGAGGCGCATCGGGCGCAGCTTCGAGCGTTGCGCGCTCGATTCCTGCGCGCGCCAAGCGCGCAGTGCAATCACAGCGCTCGACGTAGCGACCGAGCCAATAGATGTCATCCAGCAAGCGGCTCGGAAGATCCAAACCGCCGCGCTTCAAACCTACACGCCGATCCGGCATCGAGGGCAACACCGGTTCCGCACTTCCTGCGGCAGACGGGACCCAAACGTCCTTGCTCACCGCGTTGCTGCGTATCGCAAGAAACAAGCCGTCCGGCGACTCGTTGATGCGCGCGAGACCGCCCGGCATCACGTCGTAGTCTTCGCCGTCGCGGCACAGGAACGCGCGCCACGCGAGGCCGCCCTTCACCACGCCGTTCGCACCCCAGACCGGCACGGTCGAAAGGCCAGTCCAACGTTCAGCGACGAAGTCGCCCGGATGCGCCTTGAGTCGCTCCACCAGTTGCCCGCGCGCCTTTTCGTCCATTTGCGACGGCACGAACGGATCGCCGCGACGGTCGCCGAAGGCAGGTTTGATCACCATGTCCTGTAGCGAACCCAAGACCAGCGAGAGGGACGACGGATCGCCGCACCAGAAGGTCGGCACCGAATCGACCATCAGCTCTTCCCCCAGCACCGCGCGCGCTAGCCCAGGTAAGTACGCTTTGAGCGCCGGCATCTCGGTGATCACCGAACCGAGTGGGTTGGCGAGACCAACGTTGCCGGCGCGCGCCGCCGAAACCAAGCCTGCAACGCCTTGCATCGAGCCGCCGCGCAAAGCCAGAGCATCACACCAGGCGTCGCCAACGCGACGCAGAAGCACATCTACGCGCCTCAGACCGGATAGGGTTTTCAAGTAAACGACGTTGTCCCGAACCGTCAGATCTCGGCCTTCGACTAGTTCGTAACCGAGGTAGCGCGCGAGGTACGCGTGTTCGAACGAGCTTTCGTCGCGAGCGCCCGCAGAGAGCAGCAGCACTCGCGGCTGGCCACCGTTCACTTTGGGTGCCAGGCCCTCGACCGTGCGTCGCATCTTGGCGAAAAAGCCCGCGATGCGTTCGACCCGGTAGTCACGAAACAAATCAGGCAACGTGCGGCCCATCACGAGCCGATTCTCGAGCGCGTAGCCAGCACCGGTCGGTGCTTGTGTGCGATCGGAATAGATCGTGAACCTGCCGTTCGGGTCGCGGCCCAAGTCGACGGCGTAGAGATGCAGGCGATGACGCCCAAGAGGCTCCCAGCCGTGGCAGGGACGTAAGAAATCCGGATGGCCGAGCACCAACTCGGCGGGCAAGAGCCCCTCACGAACGAGGCGTTGGGGCCCGTAGCAATCAGCGATGATCTCGTTCAATAGGCGGGCGCGCTGCCGCAGCCCCTTGCATAGCGCGACCCACTCGTTCCGCTCGACCAGGTAGGGCAGGACGTCTAGGTGCCAAGGGCGGTTCGTCCCCTCAGGAACTCCTAGAATGTTGAACGTCACCTCCTGCTCGGTGATGCGCCAACGGACCGACTTCTGAAGTTGGTCGAGCTCGGCCGGTGAGCGCTCCGCCAAGAAGCGCTCGAGCAAGCTTTGATGCGCGCGCAACGCGCCGCTTGCGTCACGAAATTCGTCAAACGCGGTCACGTGCTGCTCCAGCGCGTTTGGCGAGCCGAGGTACGGCCATGAATCAAGAGCCACCACGCTGTGTCATACGCGAGACCCGGGGCGGATGTCACGCGCGTCACGGCATGCGGCGCAAATCGAGAGTGAACGGAAAGTGCGGATCGAGCTTCGGTTGTCTCACCGCGAAACGGCCGGGGACGTGACCCATGTGGTCGAAACGCGCGATTCGCCGGCTCTCGGCGGCAGGCGCATTGACCGGCCGCACCTCGTTGGCGCGGCCACCCGGGTGAACCACGTGGTACGTGCAGCCGGCGATCGCGCGCTGATTCCAACTATCGTAAATGTCGATGTGCAACGGACCGTGAATTCCGATCGTCGGGTGCAAACACGACGGCGGTTGCCACGCACGATAACGCACACCGCAAACGCCTTCGCCGCCCACTCCGGTCGGTTGCAACGGAAGCGGGTAACCGTTGACCGTTATCAGGTGGCGTCCCTCGGTGAGGCCGAGGACGCGAACCTGAAGCCGTTCCAAAGACGAATCGACGTAGCGCGCCTGCCCGCCCGCGGCGTTCTCCTCGCCGAGCACGTTCCAAGGTTCGAGCGCGCCCCGCACTTCCATCAAGATTGCGTCCTTGGCCACACGCCCGTAGAACGGGAAGCGGAACTCGTAGTGCGGACGGAACCATTCGTCGTCGAACGCGTAACCGCGGTCGCGCAAGTCACTCATCACGTCCAGAAAATCTTGGCGCACGAAGTGCGGCAAGAGGAAGCGATCGTGCAAAAGCGTGCCCCACTTGACGAGTGGCGCGCGATAGGGGCGTTCCCAAAACGCAGACAACAGCGAGCGAAGCAACAACTGCTGTACACTCGACATGCGGTAGTGCGGAGGCATCTCGAATGCCCGCAACTCGAGCAACCCGAGGCGGCCCGCCGAGCCGTCCGGGGAATACATCTTGTCGATGCAAAACTCCGAGCGATGAGTGTTGCCCGTCAAGTCCGTGAGCAAGTGACGGAAGATGCGATCGACCAGCCAGGGCGGCGTATAGCCGCCGACCTCAGGTAGCTCGCGGAAGGCGACTTCGAGCTCGTAGATCGAGTCATTCCGCGCCTCGTCGACGCGAGGCGCCTGCGACGTGGGGCCGATGAAACGGCCCGAGAAAAGGTACGACAGCGAAGGATGGTTGTTCCAATACGCAACTAGGCTCGCGAGCAGATCCGGTCGCCGCAAGAACGGGCTGTCTGCGGCGGTTGCTCCGCCCAGCACCATGTGATTGCCGCCGCCCGAGCCGATGTGTGCGCCGTCGAGCTCGAATTTTTCGGCGACCAGGTGCTCTTCACGCGCCGCGCCGTACAGACTCTCGGTCTGTGCAACCAGCTCCTTCCAATTCTTGACCGGCGGTACGTTCACTTCGATGACGCCGGGGTCGGGTGTCAATCGGAACACGCCAATGCGCGGGTCGTTGGGAGGCTCGTAGCCCTCGATTTGCACCGGATAGTTCAGCTCCCTGGCGGTATGCTCGATCGCCGCGATGAGCTCGAGATAGTACTCGAGCATTGGCAACGGCGGCATGAACACGTGCAAGATGCCGCCGCGTGGCTCGACGCAAAGTGCCGTGCGCGTGATGCCAGCCGCTGACTCGAATGGCAGCGGCTTCAGATGCGGATCTGCGTTCGTAAACGGTTCATTCGGAAAACCAGGACGCTGCGGTCGCCGAACGGTGGGACGCGCTGCCGGCTGTGACGGCGGAAAACGATATGCTGCGGGCAACGCGGCACGCTCTGCGAGCGGATCGCGCTCGGGTTCCGAGTCCGAGTCTCCCGGTGCCATCCACGGGATCGAGTCGAGCGGCAGACGAAGACCCATCGGAGAGTCACCGGGCAGCAAGAACAGATATTCGTCGCGCAAGAACCAATCGCCAGAAGCCCAGCCATTGGAATGCCCGAGCGGCAACACATACCCGACGATGCTGCCCAGGTTCTGACGGAACACCTTGGTGATTCGCGCCCGTTCGATCGGATCGGCCAAGTTGTTCTCGAGCGGATCCACGTTCCCCGGCAACCGCCGTTCACGCCACAAGTAGTAGAAAGCGTCTTCGTAGCCCGGCATCAGACCGTGCTGCTTCAGACCGAGCACCTCAATCAATCGATTGATGAAGCGTTCGGCGTGCTCGACCGTGTGACCCGGCGGAGCCGAATCTTGCGCGAAGAGCTTGGGATCTTCCCAAACCGCGACTCCGTCCTTCCGGAAGAAGCAGCTGAGAGCCCAGCGCGGGAGCTGCTCACCGGGATACCATTTGCCCTGCCCATGGTGCAGCATCGAGCCCGGCTCCCACAGCGTTTGCAAGCGGCGTAGGAGTCGATCGGCAATCGGCAATTTCTGCCCCCCGAGCGCAGCCACGTTCCACTCCGGGGCATCCGGTTCGAGTGAGCTCACGAACGTCGGCTCGCCGCCCATCGTCAGCCGCACGTCCTGCGCGTCTAGTTGCAGGTCGACCTCATTGCCGAGTGCTAGGATAGCCTGCCACTGCTCTTCACTGTAGGGCTTGGTGACGCGCGGCACGTCGATGACGCGGTCGACCGACATCGTGAAGTTGAAATCCGTCTCGGCTTTTTCCACGCCGCCCTCGATTGGCGCGGCAGACAGCGGATCTGGGCTGACGGCGAGCGGAATGTGCCCTTCCGCCGTAAGCAAACCGGAAGTCGGATCGAGGCCAATCCAGCCAGCGCCGGGCACGTACGCTTCACACCAGGCGTGAAGATCGGTGAAGTCCGCGGTGGGGCCGGCAGGACCTTCGACGGGCTTTTCGTCAGCGACGAGCTGCACCAGGTATCCGGACACGAAGCGCGCGGCGATCCCCAACTCGCGGAGCACGCGCACCAAGAGCCAGCTCGAGTCTCGACAAGATCCTTTGCCGATTTTGAGCGTCTCCTCCGGCGTTTGCACGCCTGGTTCGAGGCGAATCACGTATTTGACTGCGTCGTATACGGCGCGATTCACGTCGATCAGAAAGTCGACCGTACGCCGCTCGCTGCGGTCGATGCTCGCGATCAGCTGGTCGAAGTGCGGCCCAGCAGGCACCTTGGCGAAATAGGGTTGGAGCTCGTGCTCCAGCGCTTTCTCGTAAGAAAAGGGTGACTTTTCCGCGCTCGGTTCCAAGAAGAAGTCGAACGGATTGTACGACTCGAGATCGGCAACCAAATCGACCGTCACGCTGAAGTGCTTGGTCTTTTCCGGTACAACGATGCGCGCGAGGTAGTTCCCTTGCGGATCCTGTTGCCAGTTGATGAAATGATCCGGCGGCTGAATATTCAGCGAATAGCTGTGGATCGGCGTGCGGTTGTGCGGAGCCGGGCGCAGTCGAATGACTTGCGGGCCGAGCGACACCGGGCGTTCGTAGTCATAGCTAGTCTTGTGGTGAAGCGCGATTCGGATGGCCACGGCTACTCAGACCTCGAAAAATTGCTTGTGGATCGCTGTCCCGATGTCATTGATCGCCCCCTGCAAGCCATCGACGTATTCGTGTAACCCTTCAGCCATTACGTCATCGATGGTCGCGTAGTCCAAACGTGCGCGCAGTTGCCCGAGCAGGCGCTCCGCCTCGCATTGATAGGTCCCGATCGGCGAGCGCATCACGGCGTGCAAACTCTCTTGTGCCTGGCGAATGCAGTAAGAAATGGCGCGCGGAAAGCTTTGATTCAAGAGCAAGAAGCTCGTGACATTCGCCGGCGACGTGACGTGAAACAGCTGGCGGTACATCTGCAGCGCGCTCGCCGAGTTGAGCAGCGCAGTCCAGCCGAGCTGGTCGACCGTCGTCCCGACCCCGCTGCCCGCCGGCAAGAGCAGGAAATATTTCACATCGAGAATGCGCGAGGTTTTGTCGGCACGCTCCAGCAGCCGGCCAAGCCGAGCGAAATGCCACGCTTCCCCGCGCGACAGCGTCGCGTCTGTGACGCCTTCGAAGTAGATGCCTGCGCGCTTCACTCGACCGTAAAAATCGTTCAACTCCTCGGGGTTGACGTCAGGGCGCGCGGCCTGGTTGACCATCAGATAGAACTCGTTGAGTTCCTGCCACATCTCTCGGGAGATGATGTCTCGCACGGTGCGAGCGTTCTCGCGCGCCGCCGCGACACTAGAGGCAATCGAGTTCGGGTACTCGCGATCGAAGGTCAGGAACTGCGTCACTGACTGCGGCGTGGCCTTGCCGAAGCGCTCGGCGAATACATCATGATCGCCCGTGATCATGACTAGACTGTTCCAGCCACTTTTTTGCTCGATCGGAGAATCGAGCAATAGGTTCATGTTCACGTCGATGAAGCGCGCGACGTTCTCCGCGCGCTCGACATAGCGACTCGACCAGTAGATGGCATCGGCGACTCGGCTCAGCATCTTTTGTCTTGTTTAGTTCGAGATCGGGATTGACGGGGTGGCTTCTGAAAAGGGAATTCTCGCGCGCGAAAAATCAAGACCGAGGTGGCGCTTGGGATTGAGCTTGAGCTTGACCTTGACCTTGGTATTGAGATTGGGATTGAGATTGAGACTGAGAGCCCGCGTCATTCGAGAGCACCCAGGTGTCTTTGCTCCCACCACCTTGGGACGAATTGACGACCAGAGAACCTTTCTTGAGCGCAACCCGGGTCAACCCACCGGGTTGCACGTAGATGTCCTCGCCATACAGCACGTAGGGGCGCAAATCGACGTGGCGGCTTTCGAACTGGTCGCCGATGATCGTCGGCACGCGCGATAGGGACAGGGTTGGTTGAGCGATGTAGCCGCGCGGATTCTTGTTGATGCGTCCGGCGAAGTCCGCCTGTTCCGCGACGGTAGAATGTGGGCCGATCAACATGCCATACCCGCCAGCGCCATCCGTGGCCTTGACGACGAGCTCCGACAGATGGTCGAGCACGTAGCCGCGATCTTTCTCGTCGCTGCACACGTAGGTGGGGACATTGGGGATGATCGCGTCCTCATCGAGGTAGTACTTGATGATCCGCTCGACGTAGCGATAGATCGCCTTGTCGTCCGCGACGCCGGTGCCCGGGGCGTTGGCCAGCGCCACTCGGCCGTTCAAGAAGACCTCCATCACTCCCGGGATACCGAGCAAAGATTCAGGCCGGAAAACCAGTGGATCCAAGAAATCATCGCCCACTCGGCGATAGATCACGTCCACACGCTTGAAGCCCTCGGTGGTGCGCATCTGCACGTAACCCTCGCGCACGATCAAGTCCTGAGGCTCGACCAGCTCGACTCCCATCTGCTGCGCCAAAAAGGCATGCTCGTAGTACGCGCTATTGTAGCGACCGGGCGTGAGCACGACGACCTGCGGATCGTCACGTCGATCCGAAGCCAAATAGCGGAGCGTCTCGAGCAACCGGAGCGGGTAGTCGTCGACCGGGCGAATCGACATTTGCTCGAACACTCGCGGCAACGTGCGCTTCAGAATTGCTCGATTTTCCAGCACGTAGCTCACGCCGGACGGGCAACGCAGGTTGTCCTCGAGCACGTAAAACTCACCGTTTTTGTGACGAACCAGGTCCGTGCCCACGATGTGACACCAGATCCCGCGCGGCGGCTTCACGCCAATGCACTGCGGTCGAAAGTCGGGGCAAGTGTTGACGAGCTCTTCCGGGACGACCTTGTCCTTCAAGATCTTCTGCTCGCCGTACACGTCACACAGGAACAAGTTCAGCGCCTCGATGCGCTGCCGGAGCCCGCGATCGATGCGCTCCCATTCTGCTGCTGCGACCACCCGGGGAATGACGTCGAACGGGAAGATGCGCTCGGAGCTACCGCCATCCCCATACAGGGTGAAGGTAATGCCCATGCTGAGCAGCGCGCGTTCCGCCGCTGCTTGGCGGGTCAAGAGCGACCCATTCTCCAGCGCATTGATCCCATTGACAAGCGGTTCGAACCCGGGCCGCGGCTCGCCTTTGGCCGCAAACGTTTCGTCGTAGAACGGGCCGTTTTGAGGGTCGTAAGCGTCGAACTTCATGAGCTTTCCGTAATCGGCCGACCATCGAAACGGCCCGCCCGCAGTAACCAGAAACTGAGCACGACAAAACGCCGCCCCAGGGATCGCGACGCTTTCAATCGTGTTTCCGACTCGTATCACCGGTTTCGTAGCAGGTTTCCTGCGGGCCGGGCAGACGGGAGGGCAAACGCCCGAAGCCCGGTGGCCCGGTGGGAGGGAACGAAACGGCCGTGCAAGTGGGCCAGCAGGCATGCGTTGACAATGACGCATCCCGGGACGTACCATCGCTTTCCGCGATGTTCTCCCCCACCTTGCATCTTGAGCTCAAGAGCTCTCGCTGTGCCGTCTGGATGACGGGTAAGGTCGTCGTGTAGTCGGAAGGGTAGCATCGCATCGTTTGGCGAACGCCCTTCCGGTACCCCGGTAGGGCGTTTCGCTTTTGTGGCCTTGCGCTCGGCAAGGCGGAGCCGAAACCCATGACATTCGTCGTTGAGCTTCGCGATCTAAAAAGGAGCCTGCCCCGGCCCGTCACCCATTTATGGCACCGCACCACGCACGCAGTCTGCGTCGTGCGTGTCCGTCTTGCTTGCTTGGGCTTGCTCGTCGTTGCACTCGGTTATCCCGTGGACGCCAGCAGTGGCTCTCGTGATGGCGTGCTCGGCATGTTGTGCGCGGTCCTTACGGCCGCCGTGTCTGCCGCAACGAGCTTGCTGTGCGACACGGGCAACGCGCTGTTCGCGCTGTTCAGCGATCAGTCGGGCCCGACGCTTCGACTGGAGGAGAAGCTCGGTCTCTGGTTCGCCGACCCGGCCTCACCGTTCGATATTTGCCCGGCCACCGGCGCCTTCCCCGATTTTTCGCTGCAACGCGCCTGTGCACTCGCGGCGTGCGCGCTGATTTTGTTTGGCTGTGGCTTCGGGCATCGCAAGCCAGCGCATGAAAGCGCGGATCATTGAGTGCAGCTCGGCTCCGGCAAGCCTCGTTTGGGCTCTTGGCGTGCGTGCTCGGCGCTGGCTGTGCCGGCACGCAGGTGCAGCCTCGACTCGATGTTCAGCAAGGGACTGTCAGCAACTTCGAACTCGACGGAAAGCCATATTGCTTCGCCGGAGCCAACAACTACTACTTAGCGTACGCGCCTCGCGCGATGGTCGATGACGTACTCGAGAGCGCGCGCGAAATGGGAGTCAAGGTCGTACGCACTTGGGCCTTCATCGATCGCGGTTCGCTCGACGGTCGCGTGCGAAGCATCGACGGCGATGGCACGAAGCGCGGGCTGTATTTTCAGGCCTGGGATCCGGTCGCGCAACGCCCCTTCTTCAACGACGGTCCGAGCGGACTTCAGGGGCTCGACTACGCGCTCGCGAAAGCAGCAGAATTGGAGCTCAAGTTGGTGCTGGTCCTGACCAACAACTGGCGCGAATTTGGAGGAATGGACCAATACCTTTCTTGGTACGGACTGTCCGCGCATTCGGACTTTTACCGCGATTCGCGCGTTCGCGATGCTTACGCGGGTTGGCTCTCGCACTTGGTGTCGCGCGTGAACGTGTTCACGCACCGCGCCTACCGCGATGATCCAACCATCTTCTCCTGGGAGCTCGCCAATGAACCCCGGGGCACGGCTGGCACGGCTAGCAGTGTACTTACGGGTTGGGCGAGCGAGATGTCGAGTTATCTCAAATCGATAGACGACCACCATCTGGTCGCTGTTGGCGACGAGGGCTTTCTCGAGGGCGAGAGCGAGCACTGGACTTATCACGCCGACAATGGCGTCGATCACCGGGCGCTCACCTCTTTGCCGGACGTCGACTACGGCACCTTCCACCTCTATCCAGAAACATGGGGCACCGGCTTTGGTTGGAGTGAACGTTGGCTCGACGATCATTTGCGCGTGGCACGCGAGCTCGGAAAACCCACGGTGCTCGAGGAGTACGGCGTGAAGGTGACGCGCGACGCTCTTGGTCACGTCAATGAGGGGCTCTCGTCGAGATTGAGCAGCTACAGCGAGTGGAACGAGCGCATCCTGGCGCGTGCCGGGAACGCGGCCATGTTCTGGCTGCTGGTCGGTCGAGACAGCGAGCACGGCGGCAACTACCCCGATTTCGATCAGTTCAGCGTGTACCGAGGCGACGCGACCGCGGATCTACTCAGCCGCTACGCGCGCCGTTTCGCGCGTGGCGAGGGAGCATGCTCCAGAGCGATCGGTGCGAGCCATTCACCCTCTTCGTTCGTGCGCGTCCGGCGAGTGAGAGCGCCGGCGCTGTGATGTCGCCGCTACGGGGCCGTGTTCGTGCACGATACGTCGGCGATCATCTGGTAGCCGTTGTAGCCGGTCAATTCACCTGGCGCAGACGCATTAGCGGTGATGATCGTGTAAGGCGTCATCATGCCCGCCGAGCCGTCGTTCTGACCCGTTACCGTCACTGTCTGCGGAACGTCCCAGGCTCCCGTACCTGAGTTTGTGAAGGTGACCGAATCGGGGGACACGGCGCCAGCCGTCGGAGTATCGCTGCTCAAAGCGATCGTCACGTTGGCGGTCGGTTGCGAGTTCAAGACGATCGTAAAAGTCGCGGTCGTGCCTGGTGTCGTGGCGCAACCCGCCGATGTAACGATCACACCGAGCGTGTCGTCGTCGAGGTTCGTGAGCGGTATCGGGCTTGGCGTGCCGCCCTTGTAGTCCACATCGCCAGCAAACCTGATTTCGTAGCCGACGTCTTTGTCGGCCTTCTTGTCGTCGAGGCCAGTGACCGTGACGGTGTGAGGCTGAGCCCAGTCATCGCCGGTAAAGACCAATGAACTAGGGGAAACGGACGCTTCGTTCGAGTCACTGCTGCTCACACCGAGCGTGACCGTCGAGGTCCCGGCGGGCTTCGATCTGAGGGCGACGGTAAAGGTGACCTGCCCCCCCTTTTCCGTGGTCTGCGAGGCTGAGGGGCTGCTCACGTCGTAGCCAGGCTGATCGTCGTCGACGTTCGTCACGTCCAGTTGCTGACCAAACTTGTTGTTGTAGTTGGCGTCACTGCTGCTCGCGTTGGCGAGCCTGACACGGTAGGTCTGATTGCCGTCCGCCACGTCGTCGTCCACCCCGGTGATGGTCACTGTTTGCGCGGTCGACCAATTGTTGGTGGTGAACTTCAACGAGCTCGGCGAAACCGTCCCCTCGTCGGTGTTGTTGCTGCTCACCCCTATCGTTACATCAGCCGTGGGCTGCGACTTGAGCCCAACCGTGAACGTCGCCGTGCCGGAGTTATGTTCCGTTGTGGTCAAGTCGCCGGCCTGGACGTCGAGACCGGGAACGTCGTCATCGATGTTGACGAACAGCAAATCAGTCGCGAACTTGTTGTTGTAGTTGGGATCTGAGCTGGAACCGTTGCCCAGGCGAACCGTATACTGTTGGTTGCCGTCCGCCATCGAATCGTCGAGGCCGGTCACGGTCACGGTTTGCGGCGTCTTGCCGTTCGTGGCGGTGAACTTGAGTGTGCTGGGCGAAACAGCGCCTTCGGTGCTGTCGAGGCTGGTCACCATGAACGTGACATCCGCGGTCGGCAGCGAGCTGAGCGCCACCGTGAACGTCGCCGTGCCGCCTTTTTCCGTGGTGCTCGTAGGCGTCATGGTGGGAATCGGCGTAATCACCACGCTCGCGCTGTCGTCGTCCTTGTTCTCGACCGAAACGTCGCTAGCCTTGTGATTGTTGTAATTGGGGTCGGTACTGGAAGCAGTGCCCATCACGATCAGGTACGGCTGGTTCCCGTCTGCGACGTCATCGTTAATACCGGTCACGGTCACAGTCTGAGGCGAGCGCCAATTTGTATCCGTGAACGTGAGGTTCGTCGGGCTCACGCTGCCTTCAGTTGGCTTGCTGCTCGAGAGAGAGAACTTCACGTTCGTCGTCGCCGTCGGATTGACGGGGTTCACCGGCTTCGAGGTCAGCGCGATCGTGAAGGTCGCCTTGCCGCCGCCTTCGGTGGTTACCAGGCCCGCGGTCGGGGTGACCACGAACCCTGCGCTATCGTTGTCTGTGTTCGTTAGACTCACGTCGAGCGGGTCGATCGTGCCGTTGTAGCTCGGGTCGTCACTCTGTGTGACGTCGAGAACGATCTTGTAGCTCTGATTGCCGTCCTGAACGCCGTCATCCTCCTGTCCGGTCACGGTGACGGTCTGATTCGCGTTCCAGTTGAGCGGGGTGAACTTGACGCTGTTCACGTTCGGCCTGCCCTCAGCGGGATTGCTGCTCGAAATTCCGATTGTGACGTCGCTCTTGGGCTGCGACTGCAAGCGGATCGTGAACGTGGCGGTCCCACTGTTCTCGGAAGTCGTCAGCCCGCTCAGCGGCGCGACGAGCACGCCTGCTGAATCGTCGTCGATGTTCGTGAGCTGCACCTGCGAAGCGAACTTGCCCTTGTAGTGTGTGTCATCGCTATCGGCGGGGCCGATGCTGATGATGTAGGGCTGATTGCCATCGACGATCTTGTCGTCGACGCCGGCAATCGTCACTGTCTGAGGGGCGCTGTAGTTGTCCGGCGTGAACTTCAACGAAGAGGCCCATAGCGTGCCTTCCTTCGTATTGCTGTTGCTGAACGGAATCGTCACGTCGCTCGTTGGTTTCGAGGTGAGCGCAATGGTGAAGGTCGCGGTCGCGCCGTTCTCCTCGGTGATTAGCTTGTTGGGCGCGGTCGGATCGATGCCTTTGACCAACGTAACCGTTAGGCCGGCAGTGTCGTTGTCTTGATTGGTGACCTGGACGTCCGGCGGATCAATCCCTCCGTAGCCTGTGTCTTCACTCGAGGCTGCGCCCGTGATCACGTAGAACTGGGGACTGCCATCTTCGATATCGTCGTTGAGGCCGGTTACGCTGACGACTTGCGGCGCATTCCAATTGTTCGGGGTGAACGTGAGCGTCTCGGGCAAGACGGCCGCTTCCGTTGGCGCGCCACTGGAGAGCTTCACGGTCACGTCCGCAGAAGGCGCTGAATTCAGCACGAGCGAAAACGTAGCTGTCGTACCGTCTTCGCTCGTGAGGAGCTGGTTCGGATTCTGTGGATCGATACCCGTGAGCAGCTTCACCGTGAAATTGGGCTTGTCGTTGTCGACATTCCGCACCGGTACGTCGATCCCATACTTCAGATCTCCTTCTGCCAGAGCCTGGTAGTCGAGGTCCTCGGTGATTGGGGGGCTCAGCTTGACCTGATACAGCTGATCGCCGTCAGCCTTATCGTCGTTCACACCAGTGACGGTCACGATTTGGGGCGCGTTCCAGTTGTCTTTCGTGAACGTTAGAGAGGCCGGCGTCACCGTGCCTTCGCCGGGGGTATCACTCGAAACGTCGAACGTGACATCACTCTGCGGAGGCGCGTTGAGCACCACGCTAAAGGTCGCGGTGTCACCGGATTCGTTGGTCCGGAGCATGTTCGGGTCGACCGTATCGACACCCGAGAGGAGCTCAACGGATACCCCTGCGGACTCGTTGTCCAGATTGGTTACGGCAACGCTGACGGGCGCGACGCGAGCGTAGTTCGGATCGTCGCTCTTGGTCGTGACCTTGATCTGATACGGTTGATTCGAATCCTTCGCGTCGTCGTCTACACCCGTGACTGTGACCAGCTGCGGAGCCATCCAATTGATCGGAGTGAACAGCAGTTCCTTCGGGCTCACCGTTCCTTCGTTCGGTTTGTCGCTGACCAAACTAACGGTAACGTCGTTGTTTGGTTTCGAGTTGAGCACGACCGTGAATGTGTCTTGCGCTCCGGCTTCACTAGTCACGAGCCCGGACTTGGGTACGACCGTGATGCCTGCAGTCTCGTTGTCGATATTCGTTACCGAAACGTCCGCCGGATTCTTGCCGCTGAAGGCAGGGTCAGGGCTCACCACCGCCCCGGTGATGATCGTGTAGCTCTTGTTCCCGTCCGGCGCGGTGTCGTCCACGCCCGTAATCGTGACGACCTGCGGCGCATTCCAATCGTCCGCGTTGAAAGTCACGCTGTTCGGCGAGACCGTCCCCTCATTGGTATTGCTGCTCGAAATGGGGATCTTCACTTCCCCTTTTGGAATCTGCTTGAGGACGATAGTAAACGTCGCCTGCCCACCCCATTCCGTCGTCACGAGGTCCTTGACCGGCGTCACTAGGGTGGGGCCTCGAAAGGCGCTGTCATCGATGACGAACTCGCCGAAAATCTTCTGACAACCGGCCAATGCCAGCAGCAAAAGGGTGAGGCTCAACGCTTGCACATAGCCCGGAAGTCGACTCATCAGAAGCTCCCCACGGCACCCACGCTGCCGACCCCGAGATAAGGGTGAACCACGAGCCCTTTGGCGGGTGCAGGCTTGCTATCGCGATTCGAAAGCCAGAGCGTTACCCCAACCCCCGCCCCCGCAACGGCAACGGCATAGCCAACGACCGAGATGGTCCCGAATGTATCGTAAGCCTTCTTGGTATCCGCCTGGCTCGACTCACAGCGCCTGTCGGCATCGCACACTCCCTGCAACTCCGAGCGCTTACTGAGAAAGAGCCCGCCACTCACCAGGCCAACGGCCAAGCCCGCGGTCGAAACGCCGAACGCCACGTACATCGGCGTCGGATTGTGCGACTTGACCTCAACCGGTGCCGGCGGCGGCGGTGCGACTGCAACCGCTTTCTTCGCGTCAGGATCGGGTTCGAGTTTGAACTCGGCCGTCTCTTCGCCACCCTCCTTCAAGGCGAGCGTTTTGGTCTGGCCGATAAAGCCGTTCGCCTGGACGCGCACCTGCAGCGACCCAGGATTCACCGCGCGGCGCACGCCGATCGCAGCCGACGGCACATCGACGCCGTCAATGGTGACGTGTGGGTCGTCAGCTCCAGACACCGAAATCGTGACCCAGGCGAGCCGCGGCTTTAGTTGATTCAGTTCCGTTCCGGCATCAGCCAATGCGCGCTGCCACGACTTTGGAGCCTTCGGTTCGACACCCTCACGAAGGATCTGCTCGTAGCGTTCCTGAGCCTCCACCAACTTGCCTAGCCCGACGAGCGAGCGCGCCCAGTCGATCATCAACGTGGGAGCGTGAACGAGCGCGTCAGCACGGCTGAACCGGTCAGCGGCAGTGGCGTAATCCTTGTTTTGCAGCGCCTGATAGCCCTCACCTGCCAGCGAGCGAGCGGTCGCGCGATCCGCAGCGCTGGGGTCAGCCCAGCTCGTCCCTGCCCAAAGCAAACCAACGCCGAGACCCGACCAAAACGAAAGCTTCCGTGTCATTGCCCCTCGTTCAAATACCGTAATCGCGTGGACCACCTGCGGGGCGCGCCGCCGGGACCGCGGGTGCCGCACCGACTCCCGGCTTCTTCTTCTTTTCTTCCTCGAGGGGGAGAGATGATGGATCGAGGATGACTGGCGGAGGTTGCAACTTGGTGGTCGATGGAACGGGCGTTACCACAATGACTGGTGATACTGCCGAGGGCCGGGTCGCTGCAACCGACACAGGAGGAGGACTCCGAAGACTGGCGATCACCAAGAACCCTAGCACCGCCAACAACGCCCCGCCCACCGACAACACGATCAGGCGCTGTTTCCGCGGTAGGGACGAGAGCTCGGGCAAAACCGAACCGCGGGTCCGCGTCACCGGCGCGCCAGTCCCCTCATCAGTGTCGATTCGCGCGGGTGAACTGAAGCTATTGCTCTGATCCGCAGAAGCAATCGGCGGAGAGCGTTGGGACAGGCTCCGCAGTACGTCGAAGTCGTTGAAGCTCGGTAAAGCTACGCGAGGAGCGATACTCGGCACCAGCATCTGCTTCGAGGTCTCGATTGCCTCACCGAACGAATCCGAAAGCTCCTTGGCGGACTGAAAGCGCTGCTCGCGATCGCGCGCAACCGCCCGCTGCCACCAAAGCTCGAGCGTGTCAGGTAGACCAGTCACGCTCGTGTTGATGGGCGGAATCGGATCGTAAATGATCATGCCCATCAATTCGCCGAGAGCTTCACTCTCGAAAGGCGGTCGGCCATTGAGGCACTGATACGCAATTACGCCGAGCGCCCAGAGATCGGAGCGCCAGTCGATGGCTCGACCGCGAGCTTGTTCCGGGCTCATGTAGTACGGAGTACCCATGAACGATCCGGTCTTGGTCGTCTTTCCCGCCAGTGAATACTGCTCGTGCTTGGCAATTCCGAAGTCCAAAACTTTGGCGACTTCTTGGTCATCACCCGGCACGAGGAAGATATTCTCGGGCTTCAGATCACGATGAACGATGCCCGCAGCGTGCGCTCGCACCAACGCGCGAGCGACCTGACTCACGATTTGATATGTCTGCTCTGCGTCGAGCGCGCCCACGCGTTCCAAGCGCGCCCCGAGGTCTTCGCCCTCGAGATATTCCATCACGATGAACGGCGTATCGTTCCAGATGCCGTGATCGAAGATGTCCACCACGTTCGCGCCGCGGATTTGCGCGGCTGCTTTCGCTTCGCGCTCGAAGCGAATGCGCACCTCTTCGTCAGCCGCCTTCTCCGGGTCGACGAGTTTTACGGCGCATTGGCTATCGAGCGATTGATCGTGCGCGAGCCACACCGAACCCATGCCACCAGCCCCCAGCTTTCGAAGCAGGCAGTAACGGTCCGCGATAATGCTGCCAGTAGCGGCTTGCACGAGGTTCGGTCTCAAGTAGTAGGGCTAAACAAGGTGATGCGTGTTCGTTCACGTTCCCCAGACGCACGCAAATCCGGTAAGCAAATATGCGACAAGGAGCCTAAAATGCCTACCTTATCGCCGTCCAAAAATCAAGGCTCCTGGGCCGGAACCCCCGATATTTACCATATTCTCACCGCCTCGCATGCTCGTCATGCTCGTTTCGGGCGGTTCGATGTTGTACTGGCTCGGCCTCGGTCTCTGGCCGCTTTTGTGTAATCCAAGGAACTGTCGTCCACGTGCAGTGCACGTGAGCTCGGTTTCTCGTCTTTGAATGTTCAGAGTGCTCACCAATTGAGATTCCGCCCGGTATTTTTGCTGCAAACTAGAGTGAGCCTCACGACTCGCAAGTGCTGCCAATTGTGAGATCCAGTAACGTACCGGAAAACCGGTATACCCGTCCACTGGCCGACCTAGGGGCGAGCTCTTTTTCGCCACCCCCGTGCACGTTTACAACGTCAGGATTTTCCCCAGCTTGCGTGCTGCTTCCGGCGTGGTGCCGCGCGACTGGAATCCGGGCGCTAGCGTAGCGCTCTTGGAACCCGGATCATGGCGCTATGCACCGCGGCGCGTAGCGCGTCGCTTCTTGCCGCAGGCAAGCTCTCTTCCTCTGCAGTTCCTCTACCGTTGATCAGTGCATGTAGGGTCGATCCATCACGCAGGATCGCCACAGAAACCACGCACGTGGCGCGCGCAGACTGCTCGGCTTGAACGCTCTCCAAACGAACGAGCGTGGCGGAGATCACGTACCGTTCGTTGGTTCTGACGCGAGAGAACTCGGCGGAAGCTAGCTCTGCACGGAGCAATGATCGAAGCTCGCGTTCCACCTCCGGCTTTGCCTTGCCGACGCCGATTGCGCCGACGAAGAGCGGAAGCTCGGCGGCTGGGGCGACGCCACTCGCAAGCAGCATTGAGGCTGCCACTAACCCCGCCGCGAGACGAGCAGTGACGCTCTCCGCAAACTTGGAACGTCCATTCATGCCCTGGCTCGAGCAAGTCCCATACCGGGCTGAGCCGCGCCTGCGATCTCCTATGCGATCTCCTGCGCGAACCATGGCCACGTTGGCTAACAGAAGCCGGAACCGCGGCCAAAAAAGCGAGGCGATTGTGTCGACACCAACTGCGCGGACGGCTTTTCGCCCCGCCGCCAAGCGGCGCTTTTGACGCCGCCCTGGGACCTGCAGTCTCGACGCGGGGCAAAGGCCGGGATCTGGGTTCTCAAACTGAGCTTGCGCCGACGCAAATGCTATATGCAGGCCAACGGATCATGCAGCGCGACAACAGGGGTTTTCGGGGGTCACTACGTCAGGTGTTCATTGGCGCACTACTCACGGTGGGGCTGACGGCGTGTACGCCGGTTGCCGGAGGCATTGCGCTGGTCGGACTCGTCTCACTCGGCGTACTTACCTCCCGTTGCTATGACTACGTCGATGTGACCGTGCTCGATGCGGAGGGACGCAAGACATGCGATGCAATCGTCACTGCCCAGAAAGGCAAGAGTCAGCTCGAGTTGACCTCGTGCTATTACGCCTCGCTGACTGACGGGCGCTGGACGTTGCGCGCAACACTGCCGGGATCGTCGGCCGCGGTCACGACCATCAACGTTGAACACCCACACGATTGCACGCGCTCCGTGCAAAGCGTCGAGCTTACCTTGCACCGAGCCGAAGCACCGCGCCCGACACCGCTCGCACCGGCCCCAACCCCAGCGCAGCCTCCAACTGCCCCTCCGGCCGCAGCGCCGCCGCCAATTGCCCCACCATCGTCTTCAGCGCCGCCAACTCCACCGACAACGGACGGTCCGGCGCCAAGCAACCCTTCTCCCGTGAGCAGTGCAGTACCGCCAGTCGGTGTGTTCCCGGACGCTGGAGGCCCCTCACGGTGAAAGGAGAGTGACACTACTCCCCGGAGTGATGTGGCATCTTTCCCAAGGAACTTTGTTGCGATGTTGCTTGCGAGAGAGCCTACCGGCTCAATAATTGCGGGGTGACGCAGAGCACCGCCTCTCGAGCAACCTCGGAGCCATTCGGCAAGGCTACGGAAGCGAGCTATCCGAATTGCACATCGTGCGGTCACGCTGACGTGCGTCGTTCGCACTCACGACATCTCTGGGACGGCCTCGCACGCGCGCTCGGCTTCAAGCCCTATCGTTGTCGCGGCTGCCGCACGCGCTTCTTCGCACGCTAGCAGCGATCAGGTAGCGGTTCGCTGCTTCGCTTCCGCGCGACGGCGGACGAAGCGACGCCAAAAGAACATGCCGACGAGTGCGAGCGCGCCGCCGAGCACCGCGCAAGTGAGTTGCAGTCGCACAAACTGAGTCAGCGCCTGATTCACGCTGCCGGCGCAGGAAAAGGAATCCTGCAGAGGCTTGAATAGCAAGCTGACGAGCTCCGGTCCCTCCGCACTGGCACCGGCGAATCCCAAGATGACGCCGACGCAGGCTCCCAGCAGTGTCCGCCGATGATTGACCTTCGCAAGTGCTTCTTCCGCCACGCCGAGAGCATAGGGGGAGTCCTAGTACGCGTCTACAGAATAGCCGCCGAGACGGAATCCCGGGCACGCGCTTGCCGTGAACAGAGGCCGGTCGCATACAGGAAATAGTGAGTCCTTTTGCCGTTTGCTCGACTATCGCGTGGGCGTTCGTCGTTGCCTGTGCCTGGTCCTTCCGTTCCCGGCAGTACGCGATTTTCCGGGCCGTCCTTCTCGGTCTGCAGGTTCTATTTGCGAGCTCGCTGTTCCCGCGCTTTCAAAGCGTGTGGCCCTTGTTCGTTTACGGTCACGTCGCGGTCTTCATCCAATCCCTCGCGCTCATTCGTCCCCGGATGGGAGGCCTTCCGTATCGAGTGCTGGTGAGCATTCCCGGAGCGTTCTTCGGCGCGGGAACGTTACTCGCGTTGCCGTGGGTCTTGCTCTCCGCCTTCGGCGTCGCTCTCCCGGGAGCATGGGTGCCCTATGCCGTTGCCTTGCTCGGGGTGCTGCAGTCTTTGCGCAGCAGGGAGGAGCAAGTCCATCTCGTAGTCGCCGACGGCGAATCCGTGCCCGAGTTGAAGCGCCACCCGATGCGCGCAGCGACGACGGGACGCCCACTTTCGATCGTACAGATCACTGATCCGCATCTCGGCCCGTTCATGTCGGTCGCCCGCTTGCGCGAGATCTGCGAGCGCGCCGTGGCGCGCAATCCGGACTTGGTGCTGCTGACGGGTGATTTCCTGACGATGGAATCGCAAAGCGACCCAGAATTATTGGGCAGCGCGCTTGCACCGCTAGCCGCGCTACCCGGTCGTTGTTTCGCGTGCTTCGGCAACCACGATCACGAAGCGCCCGAAACGGTGCGAAATGCACTCGAACGCGCTGGCGTCACCTTACTTTTGGACGATTCTCGCGCGCTGATGACTGCTGCCGGCCCAGTTCAAATCTTGGGTATGGATTTCGTGTGGCGGGAGCGAAAGGAGCACCTGGCGCGCGTGTGCGCCGCGCATCCGCGGCTCGCCAATCATCTACGCATTGTCCTCTTGCACGATCCTGGAGCGTTTCGTCATCTTCCAGAGGGAGAGGCCGACCTCACGCTGTCCGGACACACCCATGGCGGTCAAGTCGGCCTAGTGAGCCTCGGCTTGGACTGGACGATGATGCGCGTATTCGTCAAAGCCCCCGACCATGGCTTCTGGGCGCGCGGGAACGACCGCCTGTACGTACACCGCGGCACGGGGCATTACGGCTTTCCCTTGCGTTTGGGCGTGCCGGGCGAACAGAGCCTGCTGCTCGTGTACGCGGCGATGCTAAACGGGGCTGACGTCGCGCCCGCTTGAGAGCTGACCTTCATAGGCGGCCCACGCTACGTGCGACTCGTGCAGGGTGACGCGCAGCGCAGCCAACCGTTCCGAACCGGGGCCGAGTTCGCCGGCGCGAACCCGCAGCGCCATCCGCTCGAACACGACGCGCGACAGGAATTCAGTAGTGGTATTTTGCTGGGCGAACGCCGGTTCGTCGTCCAAATTCTTGAAGTTGAGCTGCTCCAAAATCGCGTTCAACGCCTGGGCCGCGCGCCCGATGTCGACGACCACACCTTCCGGCCCGAGCTCTGCTGCGCGAAACTCTGCGTCGACCACGTAGGTCGCACCGTGCAAGCGCTGGGCTGGACCAAACAGCTCTCCGCGAAAGCTGTGAGCAATCATCACATGACCACGAACGCAAACGCTGAACATCGAGACTCCTTCAGGGATCGTAGCGCAGGCGATGGCATAACGATCCGCTCTGCGGCAAGGTCAATCGAGACATGGCTTCGGGCAGCTGCTCGAAGCGAATTTCGGCGTCGATCAAATGATCGAGTAACGGATCGCGACACATTTCCAGCGCCAACTCCAGCCGCGCCCGATGATCGAAGCGTGCGCGTGCGTTCGGGCTCACCGTACCGACCTGCGACGAACGCAAGCAAAGCCGCCGCTGGTGAAAGGCCGCACCGAGCGGCAAACGAACCTCGGCGTCGCCGAACCAACTGAGCTCGAGCACGGTCGCGTCAGTGGCAGCCAAGAGCAAGCTCGTGCGGAGCCCTGCTTCACTACCGCTCGCGTGCAGCACCAGGTCGCGCTCACGCTGCGCGTCCTCCGGCAGCGCGAACCCAGCGCCGAAAGCGCGGGCAATGTCGGCGCGCTCCGCGCGCAGATCGACGAGTTCGACGTTTACTCCCGGATGCCGCGCGAGCAGGTAAGCGCACAGACAACCCACGACGCCGGCTCCGACCACCGTCACGCGGTCACCGAGCCGCGGAGCCGCGTCCCAGACCACGTTGATCGCAGTCTCCAGATTGGCGGCCAAAACGGCGCGTGCGGGGGGCACCTCCGCGGGCACGAGCAGCACGGCCCGAGCAGGCACCACATAGGCCGTTTGGTGCGGGAACAGGCAGAACACTGATTTACCCAACAGCTCGGCGTGTCCTGCCTCGACCCGACCCACGTTGCTATAGCCGTATTTGACCGGTCCCGGAAAGTGCCCCACTTGATGCGGGCAACGCATCCGCTGATATTCACTCACGGGCACGTGCCCGTGGAATACGAGTGACTCGGTGCCGCGACTGATCGCACCGTACAGCGCGCGCACGAATACTTCACCCGGCACAGGTGGCGTGAGCTCCTCGGAACGCAGTTCACCACGGCCAGGTTCGACGATCCAAAATGCGCGAGCGTGCTCGTTCACGGTGCGTGTCCACTCTCGTTCAAGTGCAACGAGCGGCATTTGATAGCACGACTCGGCCTTGGCCCAAGAACCGGACGCACGAAGCGCACGAACTTCCCCGCAACGCCCGCCCGCCCTTCGCCACGAACGACGGGGTCTCGCTTAGGCTCTCTATCGAGGCGCGAGGCGGCAGTCGAACAACACATCGTCGCCGAGCGAAAAGCGACGTGTGGCCGGCCGCAACGCCTGATCGAGCCGCTCGACGCCAGGCAAGCTCAAACCGGGCCGCCCACAACCGATCAAAATCGGACAGACGGTCACGTGCAATCGATCGAGGCAGCGTGCTCGAATGAAGCCTGAAAGCGTCACCCCACCCCCTTCGACAAAAATGCGACGAAGCCCTCGCTCTGCCAGCGCTGAGAGCAACGCGGGCAACGAGAGGCGCTCACCCTCCATCGGCAGTTCCAAGAGCGGAACGCGCGGAGGCCCCTCACGACGCCCGCGCTCGCGCAAACACGCAATCAACGTGGGCGCGAGTCCATCGCGGTACAATTTGCGCGCGTGAGGCAAGCGGAGCGTCGGATCGATCACCACGCGCGTGCCGTGGTCACCAGGAACCAAACGTGTGGTGAGCTCTGGGTCATCCAACTCCACGGTTCCCGCGCCGACCACGACCGCATCCATCAGCGAACGCAGGCGATGCATGTGCATGATGTTTTCTGGGCCCGTCACGTAACGTGATTCACCGGAAGAAGTCGCGATCTGGCCATCCAGACTCTGACCGACGTGCCCTAGCACCAAGCGCTCGGCGCTCTCTCCGATGCACAGCGGAAGATACAAGTCGAACAACTGCCGGACGTTGGGCGCCAACCGCTGTGAAGCCGTGAAGCTCCCCTCTCCGGCCGGTTCGAGCACGAGCTGCGCGCGCTCTACCGCGACCTCCTCGAGACGCCCGCTCGCATCAGCGATCACCCCTGTGCGCTGTCGCACGGCTTGACCGGAACTCGCCCGACGCGCCAGCGCGCGGAGCACCCCCCACGCCCACGCTTCATCGAGCGGCTGTGGAGCACGCGAAACGAGCTGCATTAGCCGACCCCTCCGCTTCGCCTTAACCCACAATCAGTTGGATCGAGCATCAACCATCGTAGCTCCGGGTGCGGCCGCGCCTGTTCAGCGAGCATGCCTCCAGTCTAACCGCACCCGCGGCGAGGATCGATGATTGCGTCAATTCAACCAAAACGCCCTCCGTTCGCGAGCTGAGTGCTTCAAAGTGTCGCCAAAGACCGGCCCAATATGGCCATTGGCGAGTTCGAGCGGGGGGCGATCGAGATCCAGCCACGCACCTCGAAGCCGCCGCCGTTCTCCGCAGATATCGCCCGGCACTGGACCCGCCAATCAGCCTCGTCGAGCTTCCGGCAGGCGCGCCTCAGAACAAGAACGAGACGCCCAAAGAGAACGACGGATAACCGAGCCGCATGGTCAACGCCACACTATCGTTGAAGTGAAAACGGCCACCAGCATTGAACACCGGCAGCACGCCAAAGTCACCGCTGCGGTGAGTGAGGGCCAGCCCGGGCTCGCCGAACACGGACCACTGACGGTGAAGCCAGAAGTTCCACTGCATCACCACGGGCACGAAGAGATAGTTCGACGAATGGGCGCTGGTTTCGACGCACACAGGAACGCCCTGCGGCGTGTATTCGAAGTGTCGACAATAACCGCGACCGCTGAGGCCACTGTAATGAATCCAATCGAGCCCAAAGCCGATGCCCACCGAATCATTCAGCTTGGGAATGAAACCCTCGGGCGAAACTTCGATCGTGCCGCGTACACCGAGACCATAGCCGCCACCGCTCGGATCTTCTGGAGCATCGAACGGCGAGAGCAGTAGGTGCGGTTCGAGCTCGAAGGAATACGCGGGTCGTTTGCCGGGCACCTTGATCGTCGATTGCGCGTGCGCTCGCTGAGTCACGCAGCATAGCAGCGCAAAACCGCTCAGAATCAGCAGGGCACGAGGCCTGAAACAGCGCGCGATCACGGGCAGGCTCCACAAGCAAAGCGGCCTGGTTTGCATTCGACAGCCGGTGAGTTGTCGGCGCAGTTGACGTCACAACCACCATTGGGGCACTCGACCACGCAGCTTCCAGTACCCGAGCAATTCACGGTGCAAGCGCCGTTGCAAACGATTGCACACTCGTTCACCGAGTGGCACGTCACGACGCTCCCCGGCCCCACCTCTGCCGAGCACTGCGGAGTGTCATGGCAATCGAGACGGCAATTCTCTCCGCAGATCGCGCCACAACTATCCGTATTCGAACATTCGAGTCCGCAGCCTGAACCGCAGGACTGTGAGCACTGCTTCACGTCGTGGCACTGCGAGCTGCAGGCGTCCCCACAGACAGTCCCGCACCGATTCATGTTGTGACACGACAGATCACAGTTGTCGTCGTCGCAGCCCAGGTAGCATTGATCGCCCTCCGAGCACTCACAGTGATGCCCAGACGAACAATTGTCGCCGGAAGTACAGCCTATTGCGCACAATGAGCAGAGCAGGAAGAAGCCGAGTACGGCCAAGACACGACGCATGAGCCGCGCAGCTTAAAGCAACCCTCGCGAAAGTTCGCCACAAATCGCAAGGGTCTGGGGCTTTACTTTCGTCCCAATCTCACATCGCGGACCTTCGAAACGACGCGACATGCCCGGGCGCCCCGGACGACTGCGCGAGTGTGGCTCGCAGTCGAGCGACTGCAACCCGACCTGTACCATTTCGCCTGTCAACCTGGAGGGTTAGCTTTCAAAGCCGTCAGCAGCTCCTGCACGTCGACCAGCGCGAACGTGCTCGCGTAGTCGCTCATTGCATAAGGAATGATCAGATCCTTACCGTGAATTTGGCCACCGCAGCTGTACACGACGTTGGGAACGTACCCCTCACGCTCGCTGTGCTCGGGCGAGAGCAATGGTTCGCGCAGGCGGCCGACCACCTTGGATGGATCGTTGATATCGAGCAAGAACGCTCCGATCGAGTACTTGCGCATCGGCCCGACGCCGTGGCTCAGCACCAACCACCCCGCCTCCGTCTCGATGGGTGAGCCACAGTTGCCGAGCTGAACGAACTCCCACCCGTACGTCGGCTTGAGCAAGGTTTCGCGACTCAGCCAGAAGTGCAGATCGTCCGAGTACATCAGGAAGATGTTCTCGCCGTCTTGGCGCGAGAGCATGGCATAGCGCCCGTGGATCTTGCGCGGGAACAGGGCCATGCCCTTGTTCTGCACCTGCGGGCCATTCATGGTGCTGATCTTGAACCGCAAAAAATCCGTCGTTTCCAAGATTTGCGGGAACGTGACCCGTCCGTCGTACGCAGTATACGTAGCCAGGTACTTGGTCTGTCCGTCATCTTCCGTAAACTGAACGAAGCGCGCGTCCTCCACGCCGTTCGATTCAGTGGGCGAGTTCGGAAAGATGATGCGCTCCGACATCTGGTGAGACGGCTCGTAAATGACCTCGTAGTTCGCCTCCGCCAAGGCCAAAATCGAACGCGGGATCGCGGGCGATAAGCTCTTCGATTGCGTCCGGTATTCGGTCTCGACCGCGCGTACCGCTGCGCGGAGTTCTTTCATGTTGAATGAATCACCCAGCCGTCCGAGCACGCGTTGTGAAAAGCCGTCGGCGGTCCCGAGCTCGAACAGCGTCCGTTCGAACAGGAACTTGTCGTAGAAGGGGTCCGGCACCGTTTCCGGAGTGGTCACGAAGGGAGTGACCGGATCGAGCGTGATCTCACCGTGCGCGTTGATCACACCGGAGCGAAAGGTGATCGACGAAATGTGCCCCTCGCCCGTCGAACGCAGGCTCAGCACGAAGCGCCGAGATCCTTCCGCCAATCCGCTTTGGTCCGGGTGCCAAACCAAAGACGGATTGAACAACGCGGCTGATTCCACCGAGTATTCTTGCGTAAAGTAGGCGCCGATCAGCATGCGCCGCTCTTCAGCGAGCGGAGCGTCCGTGACCATGAAGCGCCGCATCTGCTCGAAGCGCACCAAGAAGAATTGCTGCAGCCGATGGTGACGCCCACGAAATTCGTGCATCACGTGTTCGAGCAGCTGCGTGACTTCTTCGTCGCGTAACGACATCACACGAGCGACGATACGCACGACGCGCGCCTCGTCGATTTGGTTGAACGGACGGAATAGCACCCGCGCCGCGTTCGGGCGGATCACGATATTCGTTCGACGCACGATCATCGAGTTACCCTATCAGGTTGCGTTCTGATTCGCAGCGTTGCGCAGCGCAGAAAGACCCCGCTCGCCTGATTCTGGAACCTCGTCGAAACCCGCCACGCGAGTCTCGAGCGCCTGGATCTCGACCAATGCACTCAGGAACGCGAGCGTCGATTCCGCGCCTTCGTTCAAATTCACGCGATCGACGTGCAGGCCATCGCGACAACCGCCAGAGTCTGGATTGTACACGCTGGTATCGAGGTCATTTTGGCCCAAGAACCAGCCAAACGCGCGACGCGCCTCGAGCACCCAAAAGCGGTCACCGGTGACTTGATAGGCTTCACTGCAGGCTGATACGGTCGCGTGCGCTTCGAGCGGTTGCTGATCGAAACGCGCTCGTGGCTCGCCCCGTCGATAGAAACCGTTCGAACCGATCGGGCGAAAGTAGCCTCGTTCGGCGCGTTGCGCTTCTAGCAGCCAGCGCAGGGATTCGAGCCCGATCTCCAGCACGCCGGACATCTCCGGGTTCTTGCCCGCAGTGGCAATCACGGACTGCGCCAGGCGCGCGTTGTCGTACGAAACGACGTCCTCGAACCAATGCCAATCGTGGGTCTTGGTCGCTTGATAGAGCCCCACCAGGCGAGTCACGAGCTCCCGCTGCATGCTGGTCGCACGGCGATCACCGCGCAGGCGGCGAAGGTATTCCTTGATGCCGAGGATGGCGAACGCCCAAGCCCGCGGAGAGTTGGTCTCGGAGATGCCAGGCAGCGCGCGCATGAACAAGTCAGCCGCCCACGCCCTGAGCTCGCGGCGCTGCGTGTGACCGACGCACGTACCAAGCGCCCACAGCGCCCGTGCCTGGCTGTCCTCCGAACCCACGGTTTCCAACCAACGCCGGTCGTAGCCCATGAAATTCCTGAATTTGCCGAGCTCGGCGTTGTACGCGTAGTCCACGAAGCTCGCATAGCGCGTGGCGAGCTGTGCAATCTCTTCACCACCCACACCGCGCTTTTCGAGTTGCACGGTGAGCATCAAGGCGCGCGCGTTGTCATCGATGCAATAACCCTCGGCGTAGTTGGGCAAGCTGAACCGCGCGTGCTGCAGCATCCCCGTCGAATCCGACATACGCTTGAGGTGTCCGAAGCCGAGCTCCGGAAGCTGTAGCTCGCGCGAATCGGACGAGCGTCGCGGCACGACCTTCAGCGACCGCTCGCTGCGATTCTTGCGCGCGGCCGCGAACGTCGAAAGGTAACGTTCGGCGGTCTGACTCCAAACCATCTCACGACTGGCCATGTAAGCGCGCTTGCGCATGGCGTGACGCCGGCCTTCATCGTGCAAGAGGCCGCAGATTTCGCGCGCCATGGCATCGGAATCCCCGAAAGGAACCAACACCCCACGCCCATCCGCGAGCAGCTCTTGCGCGTGCCAGTACGGTGTAGAAACCACCGCTTTGCCGCAGCCGAACGCATACGCGAGCGTGCCCGAGGTGATTTGAGCTTCATTCAGATACGGGGTCACGTAGATGTCCGCCGCACCCAAGAACCGCTTCAGCTCCTCGAGCTCTACGAACTGGTTGAAGAAGCGCACGTGCTCGGACACGCCGAGCCGCTCTGCCAACGCGAGCAGACTCTCGCGGTAAACCTCGCCGTGTTCGCGCACCAAGTTCGGGTGGGTGGCACCGAGCACGATGTAAACGACGTCGGGAAACTCCGAGACGATGGCGGGCAGCGCCTCGATCATCTTCTCGATGCCCTTGTTGGGCGACAACAGCCCGAAGGTGAGCAGCACCCGCCGCCCTTCCACCGAGTATTGGTCCTTGAAAAAATTCGGATCTGCGAAAGACATGTCCGGAATGCCGTGCGGAATCACATCGATCTTTCGTTCCGGCACCGAGTACGTCTCGTTCAAGATCGTCCGCCCGCAATCCGACATGACCACCAGGCGAGACGAGAGGCTGGTCAGCTCTTGCATCACTCGCCGCTGCTCGACGCTCGGCTGTTTGAGAATGGTATGCAGCGTCGTGATGAATGGCATTCTGAGACGCCGCAAGAGGTTCAGCACATGACTGCCGCTGGGACCTCCGTAGATGCCGAATTCATGCTGGAGCGAGACGACATCGACGTTGAGCAAGTTCAGATATTCCGCCGCGCGCAGGTAGTCATCGGGGTTTTGCTCCGCAATTTCGAAGCGCACCTCATCCGGATATTCGTAGTCATCCTTGCCATCGCTGACCGCGATCACCGAACATTGACCGTCGGGCAACGCCCCCTGCACGGCAGTTCTCAGGTCATGCGTGAAGGTCGCGATACCGCATTTGCGCGGCAAGTAGTTTCCGACGAAGGCGATCTTGCGGAAGTCACTCATGGTGCTGCTCCTCTTTGCAAAGCTCGTTCCGCCGCTGCTTTTCACGAGCAAACACGCGACTTATCGGGCTGTTTCTGTGGCGCTTCGTCACTAACGCCGTGAACGTAATCGAGCCGTGATGCTTTTTGTCGCAAGCGCGAACCGAGTAACGATGCGGACTTAGCGCGCTTTACCAGTCAGAAGCCGAACCGAAGCCTGGGGCCCGCGATTGGCACGGACGCTGCAACCTTCCCCAGCGTACACGTTTCTGACCCGGAGGATTGTCATGTTGTATTGGGCAGCCGTATTTTTCGTTATCGCGCTAATTGCAGCCGTTTTTGGCTTCGGTGGGCTCGCGGCCAGCGCGGCCGGCGTGGCGAAAATCCTATTTTTCGTCTTCCTGGTGTTCGCGTTGATTTCGTTCCTATTCGGCCGTCGCAGCCCCGCATAAGTGACCTCGCTCGAGCTGCGCGCGCGTCGCGAGAAGCCGCGAGGGAGATCGCGACGCGCACGGCAGCGAGGTTCAACGCCCAGAAGCGTGTGCCACAGCGGCGCTGAGCTGCGCTGGTTCGACGGGTTTCGACACATGGGCTTGAAACCCAGCAGCTAGCGCCTTGGCCACGTCTTGCCGTGACGCATATGCGGTGACGGCCACCGCCGGAAGATCCTGGTTCGATTCGCGAACGCGCTTCAGAAGCTGAAAGCCGTCGCCGTCAGGCAAGCCGATGTCCGACACGAGCACGTCCGGACGGCGCTCTCGCACCGACTCGAGAGCAGCCGCTTGAGTCGACACGGCGGTGACTTCTGCACCGAAGCGGCGAAGCATCATTTGCATCAGGTCGCAGCCATCCGGATCATCTTCGACCAAGAGCGCATAAATTCCCGCCAATGTGCCGCGTTCGATCGATTGCGCTTCGGGCGGCTCGCTCACGGTTTCGATTGCGGTCTCGCTGCCTTCGATCGCTCGCTCGAGAGGCAGCGTAACGACGAAGCGAGCACCCTTGCCTAGTCCCTCGCTGTGCGCGGCCACCGTGCCGCCGTGCAGCTCGACCAAGTGTTTGACGATTGCGAGCCCCAGACCCAACCCGCGCTGCGCACGATGCGCGCCGCTGTCCGCTTGCTTGAAGCGATCGAACATTACTGGCAAAAACTCGGGTGCGATGCCAGGACCGTCGTCCGTGATTTCGAGCCGTGCGAACTCCCCATCGACCAACAACGATAGCGAGACATGACCGCCGCTGGGCGTGAACTTGAGCGCGTTGCCCAGAATGTTGCCAACCACTTGCTGTAGGCGAGTGGCGTCGCCCAACGTATTCAGCGGCTGCTCGGGCAAGGTCGCATCCAGCGCAACTCCATTCGTCGCGGCAACCGGGCGCGCAGCATCGAGCGCAGCCTCTACGATCGCGCGCAGATCCACCTGTCCCTCGTCGACGTGCAAATTGCCCGAAACAACGCGGGAAACGTCCAAGAGATCTGCGACCAGTTGCGCCAAGGCACGTCCGTTGCGCTCGATCGTGTCGACCGCGCGCTGTTCCGTTTCGTGCGAAAGCCCGCCACCGCGCAGCATCTGGCCCCAGCCGACGATCGCGTTCAGGGGCGTGCGCAACTCATGCGACACGGTGGCTAGGAACATGTCCTTTGCGCGGTTCGCCTCCTGAAGTTTGGCGCGTTCGCTTTGAGCGAGCTCGTACAGCCCCACGTTGTCGAGCGCAGTGGCCATGCGCCCCGCAACGTCCTTGGCCAGCTCCACATCCGATTCGAGGTAGTATTTCTCCGGATCGCGATTCAAAAACACGAGGCTACCGAAGACGCGATCACGAATGAACAACGGCCAACAGATGTAAGACGACACACCGAGCTCGTGCAAAAACCAAACATGTTCACCGGCTCGGGACTGACCGCTCTCGGCCAAGATCTTCGGGACATTCGCGATGATCTCCGGTTCACCATCGAAACAGACCGTCGACGGGCCGAGATCGAAACGCGGATCATCCAGATTCAGGCCAGAAGACAGGCTGGCCGCTGCACGCTTGGTCACGGTCTCGTTGGAGCGCAAATAGAGCAGCGCGGTGTCGCCGAGCACCGGCAAAGTCGCAGCCAACACTTGGTCCAAGCCGTGATTGCGATCGGTGAGCTCTCCCAAGCGGCGGGTGAGGCTCGCGAGCATCTGCAAGGCTTGCTCGGCTCGCTTGCGCGCGTCGATGTCGGTGCACGTGCCCACCCAGGCCGTAACCACGCCGCTTGCATCGCGCTCGGGCAACATGCGCACGAGGTGCCACCGAAAGCGGCGTTCGAGCACATTCCCGAGGCGGAACTCGGCCTCCCAGGCCCGCTCCTCGGCGAGGGCTTCGGCAAAGCCCCGGGTAAACTCGGAAGCTTCACTGGGGTGAACGATGCTCTGCCAGTGGACCTCTTCGGTCTGAGGGAGGCCAGCGCACTCGAACCAGCGGCCGTTCACGTAGCTGAGTTGGCCTTGGCGGTCCGTGGTCCACACGATCTGCGGCATGGACTCGGCAAGCATGTTGTAGCGGTGCTCGCTGAGACGTCTGAAGTCGGCGAACTCTCGCTCCGTTGCGCGCTTCAGCTCTTCCGCCTGTCGGCTGATGATTTGGCCCTTCTGATAGAGCTCGATGAACACGGCCACCTTGCCGCGCAAAATTTCCGGATCGATCGGCTTCAAGATGTAATCGACCGCGCCGACGGTGTATGCGCGCGCGACCAGGCGCTGATCTCGGTGGATCGCAGTCAGAAAGATGATCGGCACGGCGCGTGACCGCTCTCGCCCCCGAATCAACTCGGCTACCTCGTAGCCGTCGAGCACGGGCATCTGCACGTCGAGCAAGACCAGGGCGAACTCATCGCGCAACAGGTGACGCAACGCCTCCTTTCCGGAACTGGCCTGCACCACCTCTTGCCCAAGCGGCTCCAACATCGCGCTCAAGGCGAGCAAGTTCTTCGGTTGATCGTCGACGAGTAGGATCTTGGTCGGCGGCAACGTGCCCACCCTGGGTTCTACGCTCGCCGGCGCGCGCTCCTCGCTCATGCCGACCTCGCGTCGCTCGCGCGGGCTAGCAATTCGTTCGGAATTTGCTCGAGGTTTAGGACGCGATCGGGGTGTAGGTTTTTGACCGCGTGCTTGGGCATGAACGCGCTCTCTGCGGAATCCGGGTTCTGAATGATCACGTAACCGCCGTGTTCCTTGATCCGCTGCAGGCCTCGAGTTCCATCCTGGTTTGCGCCCGTGAGCAATACGCCGATCACGCCACTGCCGTGCGAGTACGCCGCCGACTCGAAGAGCACGTCGATCGACGGTCGACTATACCCGACGGGCTCCTCGGTCGAGAGCGCCATCCAGTCCGCTTCGATCAGCAGGTGGTAGTCCGGTGGACTCAAATACACGCCAGGGCCGCGCAGTGGCTCCTTGTCTTCCGCTTCCATGACTGGAATGAGTGACGCTCCGCTGAGCAACATCGCGAGTCGTTCGTCCGAATCCCGTGAGCGATGCTGCACGATCGCGATCGGCAGCGGGAAATTCGCGGGTAGTGCGGAGAGCAAGCGGGTCAAGGCGTGCAAGCCTCCCGTCGAAGTACCCATCACTATCAAGTCGTAGCGCGCGCTCATCGATTTCTCCGATAGATCCGCTCGCGCGCCGAAATGGCCGAAAACTCGTGCTCGAACGCCGTGAATCGCAGGGACTCCTTGCGCCCCAAGCACAGCACGCCGAGCGTGGCGAAGCTGTCCGAAAACAAACCCAAGGTGTGGTCCTTCAATGCGCGGTCGAAATAGATCAGCACGTTGCGACAGATGATGACGTTGAACTCGCTGAAGCCGCGATCCATCGCCAGGTTGTGTTGGGTGAAGAGCACGTTCTTGGCCAAACGCGGAGCGAACAACGCGCCGTCGTACTTGGCTGTGAAGTAGTCGCTGAGTGAGCGCTTTCCTCCGCCCAAGAAATAGTTCGACGTATATTCCTTCATACGCGAGAGCGGAAAGATCCCCTGCCGAGCGTGATCGAGCACCGTCGAATCCATGTCCGTCGCGTAGATGCGACAGCGATCGTAGATCCCTTCTTCCTCGAGCAAGATCGACATGGCATAGACTTCTTCGCCGGTCGAACATCCCGCGTGCCAGATGCGCACGGTCGGGTAGGTTCGCAGCAACGGCACCACCGAGTTCCGGAACTCCGCGAAGAAGGTCGGATCGCGGAACATGGCCGTTACGTTCACGGACAAATCGTGCAGCAGGCGCTGCAGCGCACTCGGGTCGTGCAAAATCAGCTCGGTGAGTCGAGAAATGGTGGGCACGCGCGCGCTTTCCATGTGACGACGAATACGGCGATGCAGCGAGGCCGGCGCGTAGGAGCGAAAGTCGAAGCCGTGATGCCGAAAGATTGCGAGCAGCAAGAGCTCCATCTCCAGCCGTTCGAGTTCGGTGGTCGCCAACGTGAATCGTCGCACCGACGCGGCGACAGCCGCGTCGAGCTCGCCTGATTGATTCGATTCCGCCATGCAATCCTTGCATCAGCCCGCCACGCTCGGCGCGTACATCCAGACTCGCATCATCGACAACAATCGATCCGGATCCACGGGCTTGGTGATGTAGTCAGAGGCGCCGGCCTCCAGACATTTCTCGCGATCCCCTTTCATCGCCTTGGCGGTCAATGCCAAGATCGGAAGCGCGCGATACTCGGGAATGCGGCGAATTTGCCGCATGGTCTCGTAACCATCCATCTCCGGCATCATGACGTCCATCAGGACCAGAGAAACGTCCGGGGTCTTGCGAAGCAGTTCGATACCGTCGCGTCCATTCTCCGCGAAGACCACTTTCATTCCTTGTCCCTCGAGCACGGTGGTCACCGCGTAGATGTTGCGCACGTCGTCATCGACGACCAGCACCGTCGCACCTTGGAATGCGGACTCGCGGCCATGCGCGGTGTGCAGAATCCGCCGCTTTTCTTCCGGCAAATGCGCCTCGACGCGATGCAAGAACAGCGCGGTTTCATCGAGCAGTCGTTCCGGCGAACGCACGTCCTTGAGGATGATCGATTCGGCGTACTTGCGCAGGCGCGTCTCTTCCGCCGGCGACAGCTCTCGCCCGGTATAGACGATGACCGGCAGATTGCGCAAAGACTCCTCGGTCTTCACCCGCTCCAACAGTTGAAAGCCGCTTGCCCCAGGCAGTCCCAAGTCGAGCACCATGCAATCGAAATGCTGAGCCGCGAGCAGTTCCAGCGCCTCCTCGGCGGAGCTGACCGCCGTCGAAGTGACGTCACCATTGCCGATCAACTCGACGATGCTCGAGCGCTGCACTTCGTCGTCCTCTACGATGAGCAGGCTCTTCGACTTCCGCGAGAGGAAGCTCAAGATGCTCGACAGCCCTTCGTCCAACGCCTCTTTGCTGACCGGCTTCTGCACGTAGCCGAGCGCGCCCAAGCGCAGACCATCGCGTCGGCGATCCGAGCCCGACACGATGTGCACCGGAATGTGCCGCGTATCCGGGTTTTGCTTGAGTCGGTCCAAGATGCTCAAGCCATCCATCGCCGGCAAGCCGATATCGAGCAAGATGGCGTCCGGACGCACGCGGCGCGCGAGCGCGAAGCCCGTGTCCCCACGCAGCGAAACGATGCCCTTGAAACCACGCTCGCGCGCTGCGTCGAGCAACAAACTCGCGAACGCCGTGTCGTCCTCGATGATCAACAGCACGCGATCGCCAGGCTTGACCGACTGACGATCATCCGGAATCTCAGCGGCGTGAACGCCACTGAAGGTCTCCGCTTCATCCAAGAAGCCGGCATTGTCTCGGGCGTCAGCCTGGCTCGGCAACTCGATGCCGTGGTACTCGCGCGGCAGATAGAGCGTAAACGTGCTGCCTTTGCCAGGCTGACTCTTCACGTGGATCTCGCCGCCTAGCAGCCGCGCGAGCTCGCGGCTGATGGATAGTCCGAGCCCCGTACCACCGTATTTCCTACTCGTGGTTCCGTCCGCTTGTTGGAACGCTTCGAAGATCAGCTGCTGCTTGTCCAGCGGGATACCGATACCGGTGTCGGTAACACTGAATGCGATCACGTTTTCCGGTACCGCACGCAGCAAATCCGAGCGCAGCACGATGCCCGGCTCGGGCAGCCCGATGCGCACCGTGATCGAGCCCGTCTCGGTGAACTTGAAAGCATTGCTGAGCAGGTTCCGTAGCACTTGCTGCAAGCGCTGTCCGTCGGTACGGAAAGAGTCGATGCTCGCTCGATCGGCGTTCAACTGGAAGCCTACGTTCTTCTGCTGCGCCATGGGGCGGAACGTTCGTTCCAGATATTCCGTAACCTCGTCGATCCGGACGTCGCTCGGATAGATCTCGATCTTCCCGGCTTCGACCTTGGACAAGTCGAGAACCTCGTTGATCAGGTTCAACAGGTCGGTGCCAGCGGCTTGAATCGTCTTCGCGTACTCGACTTGCTTGTCCGAGAGCTTGCCCTCTTTGTTGTCGGCGAGCAGGCGCGCCAGGATCAGTAGACTGTTGAGCGGCGTGCGCAACTCGTGGCTCATGTTGGCCAAGAACTCGCTCTTGTAGCGCGACGAGACGGCGAGTTGCTCCGCCTTCTCCTCGATCGCCATGCGCGTCATCTCGACTTCGCGGTTCTTTTGTTCGACCGCCTTGTTCTGCTCGGCGAGCAGCGCCGCCTTTTCCTCGAGCTCCTCGTTGACTTGTTGTAGCTCCTCTTGCTGCTCTTTCAGCATTTCCTCGGAGGCTTTGAGCGTCTTCGTCTGCTGCGCGAGCTCGCTGTTGGAGCGCTTGAGCTCATCCTGCTGCGACTGTAGCTCGAGCGACTGTGACTGCAGTTCTTGCGCGAGCGACTGTGACTGATTGAGCAGCTCTTCGGTGCGCATGTTCGCGGCGATCATGTTGAGCACCACGCCGATGCTCTCCGACAGCTGATCCAAAAAGATGCGATGAATCGGGCTGAACGGCTCGAAGCTCGCGAGCTCGGTGACCGCGCGCACCTCGCCCTCGAACAAGATCGGCAGAACCAAGATATTCAGTGGCGGTGCTTCACCTAGCCCCGAATTGACTTGGATGTAGTCCGATGGCACTCGCGTGAGCAGAATCGGCTTCTTTTCCAGCGCGCACTGTCCGATCAAGCCTTCGCCCCGAGTGAAGCGGTTCGAAACGTGTTTGCGTTCCTTGTACGCGTAGCTGGATACGAGGCGTAGCGTCTCGTCCGATTCCGAAGAGATGAAGAACGCACCGTGGCTGGCGCCAACCAAGGGAGTCAGCTCGCTCATGATCAAGCGCGACACGGATTCGAGTGTCTTTTGGCCCTGCATCATCGCGCTGAACTTGGCGAGATTGGTCTTCAGCCAATCTTGCTCGCGGTTCTTCTCCGTGGTCTCGCGGAGGTTGGCGATCATTTGATTGACGCGCTCTTTCAGGGCCAAGAGCTCTCCTTGAGCTTCGACCGTAATCGAACGAGTGAGATCGCCTTCCGTCACTGCCGTGGCCACGTCCGCGATCGCGCGCACCTGACCGGTGAGATTGTTCGCGAGCTGATTCACGTTGTCCGTCAAGTCACGCCAAGTGCCTGCGGCGCCGGGAACCTTCGCCTGGCCGCCGAGCTTACCTTCCGTGCCTACTTCGCGCGCCACCGTCGTCACCTGCTCCGCGAACACGCGCAGGGTGTCGGTCATGGTGTTGATGGTGTCGGCAAGGGCCGCGATTTCGCCCTGTGATTCCATCAGGAATTTCAGGGTCAAGTCGCCATTGGCGACCGCGGTCACGACCTTGACGATGCCGCGCACCTGCGTGGTGAGGTTACTCGCCATGCTGTTCACGCTGTCGGTCAGATCCTTCCAGGTGCCGGCCACGCCGGGCACTCGAGCCTGACCGCCGAGCTTACCTTCCGTGCCTACCTCGCGGGCAACGGTCGTCACCTGCTCGGCGAAGATGCCGAGCGTTTCGGTCATGTCATTGATCGTCTCCGCGAGCTCGGCGATTTCGCCCTTGGCCTCCACGACCAACTTCTTCGACAAGTCGCCGTCGGCGACCGCGGTCACGACCTTGGCGATGCCCCGCACCTGCGTGGTGAGGTTGCTCGCCATGCTG
>Ga0164241_10000940_pt1 | contig 41723 bp, 32 predicted proteins | sample OricomyardsoilBY_FD_108780 | JGI IMG/M metagenome (GOLD analysis project Ga0164241, IMG submission 108780) | Backyard soil microbial communities from Emeryville, California, USA - Original compost - Back yard soil (BY) | ecosystem: Environmental > Terrestrial > Soil > Unclassified | place: USA... | reverse complement strand
CGGTATTACAATTACGATAGAATCAAGCTGAAATTAAAAGGACTGAGTCCGGTGCAATACCGAATTCAGTCCTTCAATTAAACCCCAGCGGGTAGTGTCCAACTTTTGGGGTGCAGTTCACTTTGCTGCCTTTTTTATTATCAAAAATAGTCTACATTAAAGTCATTATTCTTATACAAAGCAGATGATACTCATTTGCTGCGAAATTAAATCATACTCAATGACATCTTATTTATAGGAAATGCATCTTGTCAATTTCCGTTATTATTCCAACATATAACTCTGGTAGCTTCATAAACGAAGCCATTGTATCGGTAATATCCCAAACCAGGCTTGCGGATGAAATTATCGTAATAGATGATGGATCAACTGACAACACTAGAGAAATTATTGAACAATTACAGTGCGACAGGGTCATCTATATCTACCAAGCTAATTCAGGGGTTAGTGTCGCAAGAAATCTGGGACTAAGTAAAGCCAAATGCAAATACATTGCATTTCTTGATGCAGACGACCGATGGCATCCGGCGATGCTTGAAGAGCAATTTCAAGTTCTCGATAACCATCCCGAGGTTGCCTTTTCTATCACTAATTTCATTAGATTTATTCATCCTACCGGTCAACAGCTTCCGGAGCAATTTTCTTTTTATCCTGAGATAAAAAATTTGCCTAAACGACAGACATTAAATAAAGCAAATTTTATAATTGATCAGGATGCTTTTAGTTCACTGGTAGCATTTAGTGACCCCCCGACATTCACGAGCGCAATAATGTTTAGAAGAACATCAATACAAAACATATTGTTCAACTCGAATTTAAAAATTTGCGAAGATTTAGAATTTGTTTTGCAGGTTGCCATCAAAGGCATGGTTGCGTTTAATTCAAATATCTTAATGGAAATGCGAAGACACGGCGCAAATGCTACAAATAACTTGAGTAGCATGCCAGCTAATAAACTTGGCGCATTACTTAATCTTAAAAAAATAACGACGCTCAGCAAAAATCAATATGAAAGGCTAAATTGCAGATTAGTTAAAGCATTTATAGACGCAGCAGTCAGTGCGATTCAGGAAGATAACTTATCGCAAGCGAGAAAATACTATATTGAAGCGCTTGCTATTCAAGGGTTTAATTATAGAAAAATTAAAGGTCTAGGCAGAATACTTATAGAATTCGCCAATCAAAAACTAAAAACATATTGATGAATGGCTTTTAAAAATTAAAGAACGCCCGCTCCTTTTATTTCCCAATAGGCATTAGCTACACGAACAGCAAGTTCGTTTGCGGTGCAATCTATTGCATAAACACCCGATGACACTAGTCGATTATGCGATTCAATCCGCTCATGAGTAAAGCGTTTTGCACCGGCATAAGTCAAGGCATCATCAAAAGTATGAATAGGGCTTTCAATAATTTCGTCTAATACTTTTTCACGAATATTTGCCACCATAACCAAATGTCTTTTTTTCAACAGATTCACAGCAATCATTAATTCACTATTGTCTTCATCCCGAGAATTGGTAACCAATATCACCAGGGACCGCTTGGTTTGTAACACAGACATTTTTTCAGCCGCAGTAATATAATCTGCCGTTGCTTGACTGGCTTGTAGATCATAAATTCCATTTAACAGCACCTTCACTCTTTCAATTCCTTTTTGCGGCGGAATCCAACGCAGGCCACTACCAAAACTCATCAGGCTCACATTGTCACCTTGTTTTAGCGCTATATAACTCACTAACAACATAGCATTCAGGGCATGATCAAAATGACTCAACGCATCATCTTTTGCACGCATACGTCTACCAGCATCAATCATTAATACGATTTGTTGATCGCGTTCATCTTGATACTCGCGCGCAATAATTTTTTGTCTGCGTGAAGTTGCCTTCCAATCAATTTGTCGCAAACTGTCGCCTTGACGATATTCACGAAGCTGGTGAAACTCCATGCCTTCCCCTCGTCGCGGCTTTTTCTTAATTCCCATCTGACTGGTGTGATTTTCCGTTGCGAGAATCGCGTAATTTGCTATAGCAACAAAATCCGGGTAAACCTTGGCTGAAGATGATTCCCCTACCCAATAACGGACTTTCCAAAAATTTAACGGACTTTTAATTTCAACATGAGTTTGTTCAATTGCTAAAGCGCCACGCATTAAAGGACGCAACCAATATTCACTTTTACTCACTTGGTTTGGTATTAACTCGATAGTTAACGGCAAATATTGATAATCAGCATCCCCCGGTATTCCATCAAATAGCGTCACAATAATTGGTCGACGAAAATCATGCCGTATTTGTAATTTAACTGTTGTCCATTTATCAACTGCAAGATTGTGTGTTAATTCACGTGTAATAAAAATTGGCGGCGATTGGCGCGACGCCAACCAATCAAGAGTTGCTATCAAAATAAAAATAATCAACGCCCAATGCAATAAAAACGGTGGCATACCCATTTGAAAATAGCTAAGCGTAAAATGATCAATAAAAATAAACATCCCTAGCACCAGAGTACCGAATACTAAAGGATTATTAGGTGACCATACCCGACGCAGGTTCTGCATAAACTCTAGCCTTCCGAATTAGTGTCTGGGTGCTGCGACTTGCATTAAAATATTTTGCAATATTTTTTCTGCTGCAATACCTTCAATTGCCAGCTCTGGTGACAAAAGAATACGGTGGCGTAAAGCAGGGATAAACATTTTTTTAACGTCGTCAGGTGTTACAAAACTATTATTATTTAATAATGCGTATGCACGCGCAGCGGCAAGCAATGCAATACATGCACGAGGCCCTGCTCCACGGGTAATGCCGGACCAGGCACGAGTAGAGCGAACCAGTTTTACTATGTACTGTAACACCTGATCGTCGACGGTAATTTGTTCTGCTATTTTTTGTAGGCTGAGTACTTGTGAAGGTTTTAAAAGCGTTCGAATATGCTCTAGCCCAAATCCTCCCTGTAACTGACCTGAAACCAAACGCAACATAATTTGTTCATCTTGTTCATTCGGATAATCAATCACCACTTTCAGCATAAAGCGATCCAATTCCGCCTCAGGTAATGGATAAGTGCCTTCCTGTTCAATTGGATTTTGTGTCGCCAACACCATAAACGGCTCGCCCGTTTTGAAGGATTCACCTTCAATGGTAATTTGTCCTTCTTGCATAACTTCAAGCAATGCCGCTTGAGTTTTCGCAGGAGCACGATTGATTTCATCTGCCAGCAGTAAATTAGTAAATACTGGCCCACGACGAATTTCAAATTCCTGCTTCGACATGTTAAACATAGCGTGCCCAGTGACATCACTGGGCATCAGATCAGGTGTAAATTGAACGCGAGAAAATTGGCCACCGAAACATTTTGCCAATCCTCGCACCAAAAGTGTTTTCCCTAATCCAGGTACACCTTCAATCAGCACATGCCCTCGTGCTATCAGCGTCACCAATACTTGCTCAACTACATCGTCCTGACCAATTAACACTTTTTTAATTTCTTTGAATATATGATTCGCAAGCTGACTAGCTTGCTGCAAACGTGTGTCAGCTTCCGAAACAGACACTGCGTCAGCGATTTCATTGGTGTTGGCATTATCTTCAGTCATATTCACAGACTCCGTAGAATTGGTTTGATTATTGTCACTCATATTTTTTTCCTGATTAATTGCAGATGAGCAATCACACGCGATAAATCTTGCGGCTCATTAATGCCGTCAGCGAATAGTGCATATTGGATTGCATCCTGAGACAAGCCGGTTAAATCTTGAATAAATTTCAACCTTTCTTTTCCTGACGTATCATTTTCGTTGATATTCACAATCAGATGTCGCTGCTCCAGGACCGTCAAAATATCTTTACGTAAAGTCGTTAATAATTGAGGGCTCTGAAATTTTCGCCACAAAAGCATACCCGTCGCATATAAATGTTCAGTTAAACTTCTTCTGGCTAAAATTGATTGTTTAAATACAGGCCCGAGCGTTTGACTTTTCGCCCACAGCCAAAAGATAAGTGCAAATACACATGCTAGTAAGCCATAAGGTGCATTACGCCAAACAAGCACCCACAGTGACGGTGCATCCTGATTAATTAAAAACCACACTCGCCCATCCAGATTAACCAGACTCCATAACGCAAAGGCATGATCCTGACAGTCGATTCGTTTATTCGTCCATATAGTGGTATCACTCAAAATAGTAACTGAACCCTCACTCCATGGAAAGTACAGCAAATGCTCTGATCTTTCTTCAGGATCTCCCTCATTATCAAGATGGTCATAATCATAATAAATAAAAGGTTCCTCTCGGGAAAAATCAAACATCAGTGGTTTAGTCTGACCTTTAAAGCCAACTGCGGCGGCTTCTTTTTTCTTGCCACAACGTCGACTATATTTTTCTTTTTGCTCCTTTTTTTCTTCTATCTTTTGCTTTTCTTTATTTTCAATTTGTCTCTGTTCCTCTGTTTTTATTGAGGACTTTGTTTTTTCAACTGAATCTCGCTTATCTGTTTCTTCCTTTACTTTCTCATTGTCCAGTCTCTGTTTTTTCTTCTCTTCAATATCTTTCTCTTTCTTTTTTAAATCTTTAGAAAGCTGATCAAAAAAATCAGCTTTTTCTTCGAATTTTTCAGGTAATTTCTCGATACCCAATTCATCAAGCATTTGGTCATTTTGATCAGTATGCGACCCAACAAATGGATTCTGTGGAGACATAATAAAGGTCCCACCCGATTCTATCCATTCACTGATTTTAGTGTAACGATCATAATCGATAGTTTTGTACCCATTAATCATGACTATAGTGTCATCGGGTTTTAGCGGAATATTTCTCCAACTACCTTTATCAATAAGCGTCAAATTCTTTACTACAGAAACAGCAACACCCTGTTTCTGCAAAAAACGTTTGGCCGCTAAAAAATCATTTTGCATAGCGGCTTTTGAAAAGCCGTGGTCAATTTCTTCTTCTGCCCAATAGAACAGAGTGGATATCCAATAACCAATTCCTAAAACGAACAAGACTATTGCTATTAGTACAATCAAATTTGTTTTGTTGAGAGACTTTAAAAAAAATTTCATGACTGGACACCGGCAACCCAGTCTTGCTGCAACCAACACTGATTCCAGGAAGAACACAATCGAATAGCATGTTGATCGTCCGGATAAATATGACCGTATGCCAAGCGACGCCAATCAGTAGTTAAGGTTGAAAAATAATCTATTCTTTCGTTGTTATAGCGTACATCGTCTTCAGTTCGACTGAGTTGCAATAAATCAACTCTCATTTTTTGCATACATTCCAATTCGGTAAATCCATCTTCAATTTCCACGCCGGAATAAATCAAGTGCGCGAGACTGGCGCGATACAGCAACGCCAGAGCAGCACGTTTATCACCTTTGCGAATAAACTCCAGTGCGGTCGAGTTCACATCTTCCGGCAAAGTTTCTTGACGAACATCCATCCCAAAAAGCGTGACAGGTTTTTCTTTGGGTTTGGAGACCGGCCCTACTTTTACAAATTGTGCAGCTAGCCAATGTCGGTATCTATAAATAATAATCGCTACTAAAAAAATCAGTCCGAGCCAAATAGCCAGCTCAAAAATTCCCCCAAAGCTGATTCCTTTTGCATCAGAACCATCCAACAATTTTAATAACCATTTAATAAACGCAGAATTATCATCATCTGTTTCTTTTAGCTTTAATCGTTTCATAACCTCCTTTTGACTAAACTCCTTTTGATTGAGCACCCAATCGATTGATTGCTTTGCAGATTTCCTATCCAAATCAATTCTTTCACCTAATGGTTCTTCAGCTTCAAGTTGCTGGGCCAAATGATCATTGAATTCCTGCACTCGTACTTCTTGCGTTTGAACTTCTTGAGCTTGACTGTCTTGAGGTAAATTGGCAAACATCAATATCGATAGAAGCATCAATAGGGGAGTAGTAAAACTTGGCTGTCGTTTATTAGCCATGCGACGAAAAGCAATATCCAGATCCCAAGCTTCCAATTTAATTCGGCGATTTAAATAAAGCGCGAAGCCAGATGCCACATAAAACGGAGCGACTAGCCACATAGCGAGGTATTGCACCAGATGCTGAATATAATCAGCGGTAGATGAATTAAAACTCCAGAAAAAATGCAGCCAATCTACATCTATTTCTTTTGGCATGAGAAACCAGACAAGTCCTAAAATACTGTTTGCTATAAAAAATTCCAAAAAAAATCCTAGGCAATGCATCCATCCTATAGGCGACGAATCTTCTCGATGAAGCACCATTAATCTTTCTTGTCGCCGCGAGCCTGACAGCCCTTCCAATTGCAGAATCGGTAAATCCATTGATCGACTGAAACTGAATCTACGCCAGGTTAAGCTTAAAAAAATTTGTTTAAATGCTAATTTTGGAAAGGCACGTAAACTTGCACCAAGACTCGGCAAATCACCAAATACGGCATGGCTTAAATAGAAAAGTAGAGGGCGCTCATAAATAGGTTTCAACCACCAAATAAGTACTATTGCCCAAATTAAATTGTCTTGCGGAATTAACAACGAAAACAGGAAAAAAGGGAAACTGACAATGAACCAGATTTTCATCATAGGCCACCACCAACGTCTGGCCATGTGTGCACCCAAGTCAACGGCTTCCCAGGCTTGCCTTGGTTTAATATCGATCGTTACTTGATCCAAATTCACGCGTTGATCTCCCGATGTAGATTTCTTTCCTTACTCACGAGACTCTCCTGACTCACCACGTAAACTGCGACCACTAAACGTAAAATAGGCAATCACCAACAACCATAGAAAACCGCCGACTAAATATTTCTGCCAAGCTTCAAAAATATTATTCGAAGACCAAAATGCCTCTAAAAAAGCGGCAATGGTTAACATAATAATAACGCCATACATTAATCGAATCGCAACTGCACTGCCCCGCTTTAATGATTCCAATCGCGTGAGATTTCCCGGTGCCAGCAAACTGTATCCTAACTTAAGTCCTGCTGCACCTGCGATAACAATTGCAGTTAATTCAAAACTGCCGTGGGCAATCACAAAGGTAAAAAACGTTTCTGTAAAGCCTACATTGGTTAAATGCCCAGCAACGGCACCAAATAATAATCCATTAAATATCAAAAAAAATATCGAACCCACTCCCAATAAAATTCCCGATGCAAATGTTCGAAAAGCCACACTGATATTATTTTGAATATAGAAACCAAACATTTGCATATTGGTATCGGAATCTCTCGCACTACCTAATACACGATTAGTCGGATCATACATTTCTTCAAAGCTGCTGACTTGATCAGGTGATGTCACTGTGTAGACAAGATCGGGCTGCCACAAAATTGCCAAATACAAAATAATCGCTGGCAAATACATAAGCACTGTCGCCCACCAAAAATAAACCTGCTGCTGACGAATTAATCGTGGAAATCCAGCAACAACAAAAGATGTCAATTGATGAACAACGGGTTGTTTACGTCTATAGAGTTGTTGATGCCCTCGCACTACAAGATCAGCCAACGTATCAACCAGATGACTGGAGTAACGTCTATCTTCCGCCAGTGCGTGTAGATGACATATTTTTCGGTAACGCGAAGCAAATGTCGATATTTCTTCTGCAGCCAAACGTCCGTTAGGCTTTTCCAATTCGGAAATATCATTTGCCATCCCTTGCCATAAAGATTGATACAAATGTTCAAATTGTCCTTGTTTCATTAAGACTCCTAGTATTTTCCAATCAGGCTATTTGCCATTTGTTTGATTGCAACTACCGGATCCTTGGCTTGAATAACAGGCTGTAAAATTATTGCCAATTCACTTTGGCGTTCTTGCGAAAGAAATTTGCTACGTTCAGCAAAAGCTAACAACATACGCTGTTCATCCGTCGAAAAATCACCCGGAACAGGAATCTGCCCTTTCGCTTCAAAGCTGGGATCACGTACTGGAGGAATGTCATAAACCACCAACGTACCCGCTGCCAGATCGCCCAAGCGCTTAAATTGTCGATTACACAAACTGGAGACAATACCGATTACATAAAAGAAAGGAAGAAAATCCACGGCCCGCAACAGGTTACGAATTAATGAGGGTGCAAATGTAACCGGTGTTGCATCGTCATTGACTACATGAATTTTCATTTGTTTTTTACCTGGCGTTTTTCCATGCCGAGTCACTTCAAAAAACACTGGATAAAACCACTCAAGCAAGAACACAATGATCAGCGATATCCCAATTCCGGAATCACCAAGAAATGCCAACAAGATTCCAGCCAGCATATAAACACCAAACCTGATTAGAAAATCGATGAGTTGCGCCATAAAACGCACGCCAATGCCAGCAGGCGTTAAGGGCAATGACGCCCCTTCAGGGGTTTCCAAAGAATGACGGGTATCAAGTAACAAACTACAAAATCCTTAATAAATGACATTTATTATCGAGGCGAGAGCATAACGGATAAGGTGAAATCTGAACAGTGCAATTGCCCTGAAATAGGTTGTAGCCAAGCCATTGCAACAGCTATAGTCCGTCAACACATTCTACTGGAGGCAATCATGGGTGCAAAAACCTGGATGCTGGTCTACTCAAACGGTGCCATACCTAACCTCTGGTCGAAAGGTTTGAAGATTAACCGCGAGTCATCAACGAAAATTATCAAAACCCTTTTTTCAACTAAACAATATTCTGCAATTGAGGATGGCAACCTCTATTACACCAACCCACCCAAAGATGTGATTTATGCTGCAGACCTTGGCGAATTAATTATTCTGGCAACAGACGAAATTGCTATTGATAATCCGTCAAAAATTTCACAGCGCTTTATTGATTTCTCTGAATACAAATACCTCTACCTGTTTGCCATGCACAGTGTCGTAGATTGGTTTGCGTTCGCCGTGTGGGAAAATAAAAAGTTGATTCGCTCGTTAAGTATTTCGCCAGACAATGGTGTTATTGAAGACTACGGCAATCGCTTTCCGTTTGAACAAGACTATTGGAAGGGTGAATATCCAGTAACTGACTCAGAAAGTGAAGATACATACCCCCTTCCCTTTCACCCACTGGATTTTGGCGAGTCAGCTTTATTAAAACTTATGGGATTTCAGTACGAGGGAATTGAAAACTTAAATCGCATCGATCCGGAAACTATTCCACTAGTCGGATTTAAAGAAAAAAAATCCGGATGGAAATTTTGGTAGATTATTGCTTTTGCATTGGATCCCAGTGCTCAGCTAGTTTTCCATTTTCAATACGAAACATATCAAACCAGGTTGTGGTGTAAGTTTTTGTCGGATCTTTAGGATCTTTTCGTTGGCTCACAAAACTCAGAATAACTATATCGCCTTCAGCGACTATATTAACCAGTGGCATTTGAATTTTGTCAGCTATAGCTTGTGGTTTCTTAAAAGCACCAAAGAATTTAACAAAGGCATCGCGACCAGTAGCAACCGTTGGATTATGTTGAATGTAATTTTCCGCCATGTATTTTGGAGCTAATTCCAAATGACCCGCTTCAAAAACTTCACGCCAAAAATCATAAACCAATTTTTTATTAGCTGCGAGTTGAGGATCTTTACTTGCAAGTAAAGCCTGATGGTTTGTACTAGGAATAACAGCTTCCTGTGCAATTGACGTCAGGCTTGAACACATTAAAATAATAGCTGACAGAGATATTAATAATTTATTCATTTTGATTTCCTATTTTATTACAGTTATTTTCACGCGCATTTTTAAAGAACAGTATGACACTTTAATAAAAATGACAACTTAATTTTTTGGTTACTTAAATTTTCTTTCACAAAACACAATGCATCGGATCGATCTTCTAAGCTGCCTTCGCGGCAGTGAACCAAGAAATCCGCCGAATTGATATAAATTAAACTTTCTAAGCTGCCTTCGCGGCAGTGAACTTCGCTTTGTGCTTCCGCAAATTCTTTAGAAATTTCTAAGCTGCCTTCGCGGCAGTGAACTTCTTAAGCAAATACAGAATCCCAATGGTCACTTTCTAAGCTGCCTTCGCGGCAGTGAACACGGAAATTCTAAACCTTCCCGCGCACGAAAATTTCTAAGCTGCCTTCGCGGCAGTGAACAGCCGGTATTTATCCGACCTATGCGGGTGACGTTTCTAAGCTGCCTTCGCGGCAGTGAACAACGCAAATAAATTCAATGCAAAATATTTTTATTTCTAAGCTGCCTTCGCGGCAGTGAACAAAGCGTATAAGCGCCGTGAGTTTTAATAGACTTTCTAAGCTGCCTTCGCGGCAGTGAACAGGAAGCGTTTGGTGATTATTTTATCGCGACATTTCTAAGCTGCCTTCGCGGCAGTGAACAGCTTTGTTAGTTCGCCTTTTTTACGTTGTTTTTTCTAAGCTGCCTTCGCGGCAGTGAACAGGCGTATATACACGATAAATTCAAGGAGTCTTTTCTAAGCTGCCTTCGCGGCAGTGAACCTTCGGCCATGATTGGCATGTTTGCAAGTGAATTTCTAAGCTGCCTTCGCGGCAGTGAACCGCACGGTGCAGCTTTCTGATGTGCAGCAAATTTTCTAAGCTGCCTTCGCGGCAGTGAACACTCACCACCAATCCACTGTCGATAATTTTATTTTCTAAGCTGCCTTCGCGGCAGTGAACTGCACAAATTATCGTTGCGCATAGGCAATAATTTTCTAAGCTGCCTTCGCGGCAGTGAACTAGTCATCAACGACAGAATTTTAGTTAGTGACTTTCTAAGCTGCCTTCGCGGCAGTGAACTATCGCCAGGCATGACTGGCGGATCAGTACTTTTTCTAAGCTGCCTTCGCGGCAGTGAACGGTGGGTTTGGTCGGGAGATAAAACGCCAAACTTTCTAAGCTGCCTTCGCGGCAGTGAACAATTTTTCCAACCGGCTACCAATTTGACTCAATTTCTAAGCTGCCTTCGCGGCAGTGAACAACTATGGCTGATTGGCTTGCTATGAGAAAAATTTCTAAGCTGCCTTCGCGGCAGTGAACTTTGGTTGATGGGCTTACTTTTTGTGGTAATTTTTCTAAGCTGCCTTCGCGGCAGTGAACATAGCCAATGGTTCAGAGGTGCGCCGTTCAGTTTTCTAAGCTGCCTTCGCGGCAGTGAACCTGTCATTTTGCACCTTGTCTTTCTTGGGTTTTTTCTAAGCTGCCTTCGCGGCAGTGAACTTCAAGTTCATCTTCTGCTGCATCAAGTTCTATTTCTAAGCTGCCTTCGCGGAAGTGAACCACAAATCATCACCGACATCGAAACTGATCTTTTTCTAAGCTGCCTTCGCGGCAGTGAACCGAACAAAAGCATCGCCTATCACGCCAATAGTTTTCTAAGCTGCCTTCGCGGCAGTGAACCCATTGTTTCTGACTCCCTGAACGATCCATCTTTTCTAAGCTGCCTTCGCGGCAGTGAACTTATGGAAAAGCTGTCCGAAATGAAAACTCAGTTTCTAAGCTGCCTTCGCGGCAGTGAACTTAACAGTTATTTCTCTGCCGTTTATTCTAATTTTCTAAGCTGCCTTCGCGGCAGTGAACGAAGCGCTCAAAATCAGGGCGCTACATCTGGCTTTCTAAGCTGCCTTCGCGGCAGTGAACGCCAAATAACTGGAGTTGTTGCGGCTGTCGATTTTCTAAGCTGCCTTCGCGGCAGTGAACTCCAGCCATATCCCCCGCCTTGCCTGTGTTTATTTCTAAGCTGCCTTCGCGGCAGTGAACATGGTAATCATGCGGTGTTGCAGCCGGTTAATTTTCTAAGCTGCCTTCGCGGCAGTGAACCTGCTTTAGCGGTTCGCCTATCACCTCAGTTTTTTCTAAGCTGCCTTCGCGGCAGTGAACCCATTATATCGCGAACAGCTGGTGATTCGTAGTTTCTAAGCTGCCTTCGCGGCAGTGAACATGCAACCGCCCCGACGACCGCTACTGCTACTTTTCTAAGCTGCCTTCGCGGCAGTGAACACCTTGGTTTCCAGCCTTTTAGCTGCGTATAATTTCTAAGCTGCCTTCGCGGCAGTGAACGTCTGTATGCGGATTTCGGTGATATAGTTTTTTTTCTAAGCTGCCTTCGCGGCAGTGAACATTTGCTGACCGTGAAAGAGAATCAACTCTCATTTCTAAGCTGCCTTCGCGGCAGTGAACCAAATTCTACATCAAGGTCGTCTTCGTTTACTTTTCTAAGCTGCCTTCGCGGCAGTGAACCGTGACGTAAATCAATTTTAAAATCTACAAAATTTCTAAGCTGCCTTCGCGGCAGTGAACCCATCACGCGAAACTTTCCGCCGGGTTTTAATTTTCTAAGCTGCCTTCGCGGCAGTGAACTGCTGAAGCCTGGCAAATCGATTTCTTGGGAATTTCTAAGCTGCCTTCGCGGCAGTGAACATAATTTTTTGCTGCTCAATCAATATTTGAAATTTCTAAGCTGCCTTCGCGGCAGTGAACGCACATACCAATCTCCAAAAATATAATAAGCATTTCTAAGCTGCCTTCGCGGCAGTGAACCTGATGACATGCGACAAGCTATTGATTTTAAATTTCTAAGCTGCCTTCGCGGCAGTGAACTGGTGGTGCCGCTCAAAATTCAATTACTCGAATTTCTAAGCTGCCTTCGCGGCAGTGAACCATCAAGTGCATTTAAAATTCCGCGCATGTACTTTCTAAGCTGCCTTCGCGGCAGTGAACATGCGGAAGCAACAACTATTCACACGGAAAAATTTCTAAGCTGCCTTCGCGGCAGTGAACTTGTTGGCAGTGGTTTTTTAATTTATGCCAGTTTTCTAAGCTGCCTTCGCGGCAGTGAACATACAAATTTCCAAATTATTCCTAATCGATACTTTCTAAGCTGCCTTCGCGGCAGTGAACGATGCTGCAATTAATGCCCGATGGCGAGGAAATTTCTAAGCTGCCTTCGCGGCAGTGAACTATTTCCACCCAATACCTGAAATGCATTATTATTTCTAAGCTGCCTTCGCGGCAGTGAACATCCATTCAAATCAAACACTTTTATAAAGTCTTTTCTAAGCTGCCTTCGCGGCAGTGAACCAACAGTTGCCGCCTGAATCGCCAGAAGTTCATTTCTAAGCTGCCTTCGCGGCAGTGAACCAAAAACGTATGTAGAGGCAGATTGGGCAAGTTTTCTAAGCTGCCTTCGCGGCAGTGAACATTTGGATGTAACTGGAAGTTTAACTGTAGATGTTTCTAAGCTGCCTTCGCGGCAGTGAACGTAACACCAGCGAAATATAGCGGTGTGAGATTTTTCTAAGCTGCCTTCGCGGCAGTGAACTTGGATGCACTGTTGGCATGAACCGATACGAATTTCTAAGCTGCCTTCGCGGCAGTGAACATTTTAATCATGGCGGCATTCAGTACGAGACTTTTCTAAGCTGCCTTCGCGGCAGTGAACAGACCGCGGTACCGCAGGCGATCCTAGTGATATTTCTAAGCTGCCTTCGCGGCAGTGAACAGATCCAGCTTAATGTCAGCCGTTATTCACAATTTCTAAGCTGCCTTCGCGGCAGTGAACCCTGATTTCATTGGCATTCATAACAAATTCATTTTCTAAGCTGCCTTCGCGGCAGTGAACTATTCTGTGGACTGCTTTACCTTCATAATACTTTTCTAAGCTGCCTTCGCGGCAGTGAACACAAAACAAGTCTGAGCGTATGGGATTTAAATTTTCTAAGCTGCCTTCGCGGCAGTGAACTTGCATGTTCATTACAACGCTAACATTTTCAATTTCTAAGCTGCCTTCGCGGCAGTGAACCCGGATGAGCTGATAAAGCGAGCAAAGGAACTTTTCTAAGCTGCCTTCGCGGCAGTGAACTTCAGTTGACATGATGTAATCACTCTGCTTAATTTCTAAGCTGCCTTCGCGGCAGTGAACACTACGGTTATCCGGTATCTGCGCAACTATATTTTCTAAGCTGCCTTCGCGGCAGTGAACAATAGTCTATCGGCGAAAAAGATTTATGCAACAAAGAGTTATTGTTGATTAGCCATTTTTACCAATGATTTTTACGTGAAATACAATCTCTTGATTTATATAGGGATTTTTAAAGAGCCATTTTTATTGGTTGAGTGTTTCCAAAATGACCATTTTCCTGGCGTCAGGAAAATGGTCTTGACCAACATTCTTTAACCATCAATCCAGTAATGGTGATTTTTTATTAGGCTCGATTAAATAATTTTCTTGGGTGACAACCTTTTTCCCTGTTTTTGTTTCAAAGTCTTTGCGAGCTTTTTTGGCAATTCCACCACCGACTTTTGCTGCTTTTTTATTTTCCACTAATCCGGTCGCTTCGGTATTTTCTGCTAACTGACGAGTTGATAACTCTGCCAACGCCGTGAAAATTAATTCCGCTTCACTCATGTGATCACGCAGGTTTTGATCTCGCAGCCCTTTTAAATTCTTATGATCTTTCACGCTCACTTCTGCCCATTCCTGATGAATAATATTGGTCAGAATCGCAAACTCTTCTCCCTGTTTAACCTCGTGATTTGCCCAATAATCAGTGAGTTTATTGCGTGTTTCCTGCCCAGTCATACGCTGTTGAATCCATTTCTCGCTACGGCCATGTTTTTGCCATGTCTCACGCGCACGATTCAATGACCTAGCGGGGTCAGCCATTTCCTGCATACGCTCATAACCAACCTTCGCCAACCACAACTTTATAGGTTCGGCCTTAGGGCTAGGGATGGACTGAACCAAGCGCAAAAGTGTTTCGGCCGTGGCTACATCTGTTAGGTAACTTTTGCCATCAGCCGCAGGCAATTTCAGTCGGTTACAGTTTGTAACCGACTGACTTCCCTCTTTAACAAGGCGGTTTTTTAATACCTTCCAATAATTACGCGCAGCTTGATAATCCGGCTGTTGCGTCAAAACCTGAACAATATCCACCACAGAAAACCACCAAATTTCAGCGTCTTCATCATAAACACGGCGGATTGAATGATTTTCAAAAATAGTCGCTTCCGATTTCATTTTCAGTCTCCATTAGCTTTTTTTCATAGCAATTAATCCTACAGGGACATTTTTTAACAATACTTTCATTTGCGAAATGACCAAGGGATTTAGCCGCTGAAATTCTTTAATGAGATACAACTTAAACTCAACCGAAATCCAACTGGCAAATTCAAATGCAATATCCTTTTGTGCATAAGTGCCACCATATCCCCCAGCCTTGGAAATAAGGCCAATTGCATGGGTGGACTCAATCCATTGTTTAGGTGTGAGGGTAAAACTGTTCAACCCAGCCTGCTTTCTAAACCCGTCGAATTCCACGGGTTTAAAATCCGGGTTATTAAGCTGTTCCCATATACCCAAAAACTCGACAGTATTTCGATTCCGTAACCAATTACGGACCAAATCATCCGTGTTGGTAGAGCTTTTATATCGCGCAATATCCGTAATACAGATGTATTCAATACCATTTAACGAATAAGCCCCAATTTCATGATCCAGAACTTGTAGCTTGCTATTCATAAATCCCTCAATTGCCGATTGCGAAAACCGATACTGTATATAAAAACAGTATCGATGGCAACGGAAAATACAAGGAATAAAAACAAATTCAATTCATATGATCATGAATTGAATTTGCTTTTTCTGTGGATTAAAACCAAGGGATGGTGGCAGATTTTGATAAGCCAAAAAAATCAAATTCACCTGATGTAGGTTCTGATTTCAACTCACCGAATTGAATGTAACGACGGTGTTTGTTTCCGTTTGAAGCGCTTTGTAATTCTACATAAGGATTATCCAACCCCTTGGTAAACAACTTGGCTTTATATTCACGAACTTGTTCAGGCTTTATAGAACCGCGCTTCAACAAACGATTCAATTTCGATTGAGTCATATTGCTTTGAATGCGAGAGACTTTTCTATACTGAACTTGCTCAGGTATTTTTGATATAGAAGATATCCGGCAATATCCAGAAAGAGCACCTAACCAATTAGATTGCTGCAAAGCTTCCAAATCAGAAGAAGATCCATGGAAACGAATTAAATTTCCTAACTTGAGTTGATATTTAGGAAAACTAATGCCGATTGAAGATGAGTTCAAATCAAATAAAGCTTTATGAAATTTGGTATAGACCATATTTAACAAAACATTCTCACGCATTTCTGCGTCAGGCAATAATTGCACATCAATAAAATAATCCATATATCACCTATAGTCGAATGTCAGAAACATAAGCCAAACCTTTTTTGCCTAAATAAAATGCCGACACTCCTGCATTTTCAATGAGGTCTTTTATTTCTTGAGATTTTTGTCTATCAACATCAATGATGATTTCGAGTTGGCCGCTGGCTTTAGTCAACATTGAAGTTACTTCACCTTGCCCCTTTACCTTTTCTTTTTTCATGTATGGGTTACCCCACAACATTTTTTTATCTCCAGTGGTATAGCGAACCATAAAATCCTTTTTGGTAAACCCACGTTTAGATATACCACTAATACCACCTACTTTTGTTTTAGCCGAACTTAAATCAAATTGCTCAGACAATCTTTGCATTTGCAAATACAAGGCAGAACAATAAAATCTTATGGGCTTAACCATACCGTTAGCCTCCACATAATCGACACCCGCATAGATTCTTTGAAGTTCAGATAAAACATTCTCAACGTAGGAATCCACCTCTATACTTTTAAATCCATCAATTTCTTCTAACCTTGAAATAATGCTGATAGGATCTAATGAAATAGATTTTTTAACATCCATTGAATCCAAAATGAATTCATGAATTTCATTTAGATCAAGCGCAAGCACGCCCCAAAATTTCGCCGAATAATCCGAATTGAAAATAGGATCGTTTCCTTTAATCATGCCAGTAAATGAATTTTGATCTTCACTTCCCTTCATGTTTCGCACAAAAACCATTTCATTGGTTAGCAATGGCTTGTCCTCAAAACTAATCTTGGACTCAATATCTTCAAAAAAATAATTGTTCGCCTTTAGTTTTCCCCTAGCTTGATAAAGTTTTCGTTGATCACCAATTAAGCGATTCAATAAACCCATTACAGTATCCAAGCTAACTTTTCGCTCAATATAGTTGCCGTCTTTTTTTAAGGTGGTCATTGAACCCAAATACTCACGACCAGCTTTTGGTAGCGAGCTATTGTTATCACCATCTAAAAAAGAATTCCGCCAAGACGCTTCGTATTCAATTGAAATTTTCATTGAACACCTCTACTTAGCGTAAAAATAAACAGCAAAATTTGTTTTGGGTTGTTCTGCTATTTCCGATTCATCGCGTTTAATGCGCATCATTTTGTTGCTATCGTTGTAGTCCACCAAAACATCATCAACATACATATAGCCTTTTGCTTGCCGAATCGATAATTCGGAAATTTTTTCAAGTGTATGCGCAACCAATGCTTTTATTGCATCATCATTTAATAGAATACCTACTTCACCCTCCTCAAAAATAGTACCTTTGCGAACGTAGTTGGGGTGGAAAATCGCATTGGGATTTAACGCAGGGGTTAATGATTTTATAAAATCTGTAATTTCTTCCGCAATTTTTTCGCCTTGGCCTTCTTTAATAATCATTGCAGCACGGTCAAATTTTTTATCTAAAGAAATAAACTGTAACTGCTCAACACTGATTGAACCATAAGAAAGATATTGAGTATCACCAAATGTTGTTTTAGAAAAAAATGATGAACTATCTCGCTCACCTGCTTGACCGTATTGTTCAAAATTTCCATTACCCAATTGGTCTACAAAATCTTCCAGCAGCAAAGGGCTAGTGCGCTTGCACTGACTGGACGGTACAACATACCCACGAATTAAACCTGTGATGGATGAAATAACCATTTGTAAGTTTTTATCGCTAGCATAATGCAAATCAAACGCTTGGTCTCTGAATAAATGATGACGAATACAGTTTTGACTGATATATAAAGGTGTTGCTTTAAAATCAATATCTGTTGCTTCTTTTTTATATTTGTACCCAGTTTCTTCTTTAATCTTTCCTGTGAGATTGGTGTAGCCTCGCAACTTTGGCAATGTATGATTATCAACCGTTTGCCCGCCATTTCCTGTCAAAGTTGTTGGGCCATTCCAATTCACAACTCCATGCCCCAATGCTTTGATTTTAAAATCAACACTTTTAATACCAGTTACTTTTTCCATGATCAATCCTCATTTGAAGTTAGTTGTTTAATTGAAATAGCGCCAACAGGTTGCTTATCTGTCACTGCATAATAAATTGCGTAACTATGCCGTGCAGATTCTCCACCTACTTTTTCCAAGTCTTCTGTTGTGTAACTTAGGTAGATGGGGAATTCTGGATCTCTTGCTTCATTAAGCAAGAGAAAATCTTTATAAGTTTTTGAACCGCCTTTAATGTTGTGATGTTTTTTAACCATATGCGCCAGTAAATTTTTAGCGCTATCACCATAACCTTCGATTAGCTCAACTGACTCCGTAAGATTATCTATTTCAGAGTTATCATCTAGTGGTTCAGTGTACGCATATTGGTTTAAAAATTTTGGCGATTCTTGATGATTGACATCACACACAGCCAACTGAACAAATCGGTTATTACCACGAAGTGAGCTTTTACTGATTTTGCTTCGTTTTTTCACATCTTTCGGTGTTTTTTGGATGACAATAGGGTCAACAACATTAGCATTGATTTGTTTTACGCTTTCTTTTAATGCTGACACCAAATCACTTTCTATTGCCTTGGTGTTAGATCCATAAAACTGTTTGTAGCATAAGTAAATGTCAGGCAAGGTAAATTCATCCATAATCTTTAAATCATTCAAATAGCCATACCATGCCTTTACAGTTTCCAAAACGAATAAGGAATTTAAAAAACTCGTTGATGAACTTTTTCCCTTTTTCTCAACAATAGGTTTTGGAACTGCGATAGTGTATACATTCACACCTTCATTTTTTCCAAAACGATCCAAACGACCCAATCGCTGCAAAAAATCTTCAGGGCAGGTCAATTCCGAAACCATATGGTCACAAGTGATATTCAATGATGCTTGAACAATCGGCCCTGCTCTAAGAACATCATATTTACCAGAACCTTCCCTACAAAAAGAATCAAATACTTCTTGAAATAGGTATTTCTTATCAGACTTCTTGAATTTTGAGTGGATTAGAATGGAATTCTCTGAAGCTTGGTTAGCGATAAAACTTTTTTGAGCAGTTATTGCGGTATTGCTGATGACAAAAGTATTTTCAGATTGCGGCAAAAACAATGGGTTAGAAGAATCCTGAATCGTTTCATCATAGCTAATAAATTCCAATCGATAGCGACTTTTATTAAAAGATGGCATTTCAATAATATCGTCGGTGTGTATATCGAGAACATTATTAACAAAATAATAATGTGGCGTTGCAGAGACTAGAATCGTATTTGCACCGTTATTATTAAAGTTTTTACATGCCACTAACTCGGAAAATAGTAAATTGAAGGCTGGCATATTGATATATTCATGGTATTCATCGAATACAACATGTGCATTTAAATAATCAATTAAGGTATTTGCTTTAGTATGACTTATGATCGACCCCAGAATTTGGTCAATCGTTGTAATGACTACATCACCAGAAAAATATTGATCGTCCGGTGTGGGCGAATCCCACTGATTAATAAATTTAAATTCACCTGTGTTAATTTCAACCGTTGCATCAGGCAGATATAGATCTGACGTTAGCTCTATAAATAACCCCTGGCATATTTGTACTCGCGGGCATATCCATATAATTTGCTTTGCCTCTTTCAATTTCGCCCATTCTAGGGCTATTTTGGTTTTCCCACATCCTGCAGCCCCAGAAAGCACTGCAACACCTTCTACGTTTGATAGTTTTAATGCGGCGTCAGATTGTTTTCTGGATCGTTCACCATTAAATTTAGGATTACTTAAACATCTCTCGATATGTGAGCATAGAGTTGAATCCATGCTTAACATGTCATCAATGACTTGATCCAATTCACACTGTTTAATTTTTTCAGAAAGCTCGATTGCAGACCAAGAAGATACCAGTCGATCTGCTGATATCACACATGATCGCGCAATATTGTTGATCGCATTTTTCTTAATAGCAGCTTGATACTGTTCAACCTTATCTTTTGGATCGTACTCCTTATATTTAGGCAGCTCCAATCCATTAATATTTTCCATAGCGCCATCATCTACTTTATTAGAGAAAATACTTACCAAAGAAGATAAAGATTTACCTCTGTAGCTTTTATCCACTTCAGTTACTTTTTCCATTAAATCGATTATTTTTTTAATAAATTTTATAAATCCCTCTTCTTGCCCAGTAGAAGGCTCAATTTTTTTATAAATATCACCAAATCTTTCAAACTCCTTATCATTTTTTCGATATGGCTTTGCATGATGCCAATAGATGGCATGTTTTATAGTCGATATGCCAGCGCCATTCACTAACTCTCTATTCCTGGAGTCAAGCAAATGACAAATTAAAACCGATAACTCATTATGTCTCGGATATTTTTCAAAGCTGAATTTCGTATCATCAATATGCTGACCGTCCTCCATAAGAAGATCTTTTTTCTTGGGATTTCTAACCCAGTCCTGAAATGCAGGATCAGCTTTTCCAATATCATGCAAACAACCTGCAACAAAATTGATAAAAGCAAATCGATCTAATTCTTCTCGACTTGGCATTAGCTTTATCAACATATACTCAGCCATGTATCCAACAGCAAACAAATGCTCTGCCAAGGATTGTAAATGCGTATTCGCATATAAAAATCCTGCTTTGGGCTTATCTGTTTGTATATCCATAAAGACCTCTTTTTCAGTTGAATTCACCGGCACCCTACCCACCTCATCAAATTGACTCTTATTTCCCACTACCCACAACAACTCACTGCGTGAGCGGCTGCGTATCCAGTGGCAACTTACTGCAGTATTTTTGCTGGCGGTTTGTTTCAGCATTTTTTTAACGGTGATTAAGCCATCCTCTGTAATTACGGTTTGCCAAGTGTTATCGCCTATTCTGTCGGCAAATGCATCCAACACTCTGCGTGTTTTTTTCAGTGAGTTTTTTTGGCATTGGGAAACAAAGGTGACCATCATGGTTCTTGTTCCTCATACTGACTTGGCAATTTATCGTTGTTTTCTTCTTCAGGTTGGCCGCACAGGGCAATGGCTTTTACTTGATCAAACATAAAATCCAGCGCTTTATGATTGGTAAAAGATTGCAGGCATTGTTGGCGAAATTCTTGATCTGTGGCTTTTTCTTTTGCGCAAATAAATGCCCAAGGCAAAACTATAGCGTCTTTTATTAAATCGGCCACATCAAATACCAACGCGCCCCTGCGTGTTTTACCATGCATCACTGCAAAACCGTGTGGAATACCTAATACCCATAAAGTGCATGCGGCTAAACCGTAGGCTAAATAATTGCCGTGATTTAAAAACTCATTGGCTTTATCGATTCCCTCGCGTTCGCGTACAAAATTATCTTGTTTGGTTAATCTTGCGGAATATTTATACAGTGATTTGGTTAGTTGCGCTTCAGTCAGTAATAGATCTGAAGATTTTTTTGCATCGGCTGTGCGCTGTAAAAAAGTATCCAATGCCTTTTGAATGTCAGTATCGTTAGTATCAAAGCCTTCTATTTTTAGATCACGATCCTTTTGCCAAACATCGTGCAAAAACTGAATGCGTGCCTTTTGAATTTTTTTCGCCGCGTCAAAGCGTTTTTCGTCATCAAACCAAAATGACATCCAACCTTGTAAATATTGCGTTGGTCGATATTCACTTTGCGGCGTGAACCACTCAATATCGTTTGCCATATAAAGCGGTGTTCCTCCACCACCGCAAAAACCAATCAATACACCTGCTTGCGATAACATTCGCACTGCGGCTTGAGTAATCGATGTACCGGTGCCCAACAAAACAACTGTGGTATTTGCAATAGGAATATTCCAATATTGATTTTCATGTTTTGCTTCCTGCAAATATAAAACGCGACCATCTTTTTGCATGACACGGCAATGCTCAAGGTAGTAGAGATTCGCACGCTTTGAATGCAAAATGGCTTTTAAATCAGAAGGTGAGAGATCATCCATTACAATTACCTTTTAGATTGTATCCAGGGCAGCCAGAGGGGTCCGCCCCTACGAATCAATTGAATAACACCAACACATTTGATGCTGCATTTTTATTGGTATTTTGCTTTTGAGGCAATCCTGTTCATAAAAACAGGTAAAGTGAGTTTACATATGCACTCACCCTAAACCTCTCGGCGTTGGCTCATGCGTTGCCCTACCTCCTGCATCCTAGCAGTCGTCACGAAGCATAGGGAATTACACGGTATTACAGCAATTACTCAAACAACCACTTTTTAATGTCGGATAGATTCACGCAAATTAATTGTTGGGCTTCGGGTGTGCCGTCCAACACTTTGGTGCTGACTTGTAGTTCGCGTAATAGATATTGCACCAAACAACCGCGAGTAGTGACATGCAATTCGCCATTTTGCATTTGGTAATCATTTTCCAAAACAGCGTTTTTTTCGGGGGATAAACGTAAATCAGGTTTTAACATAATAGTGACTTGCGTATTCCATGCATTATCTTTTTCTATTGTGTGTTCGGTCTTATCATTTTCTAACACGGGGGTTCCGCGAAATCGGCTTAATACAAAATCGCGGTAATCTTGTGATTTTTCACACCAGGCACGCAAATGCCAGCGCAACCCGGTGTTCACAAAACTGTGTGGCGCTATAACGCGGCCTTCACGGTTGGGGTTATTCAGTGATACATAGTCCACTTCAATTCGTTTTTGCTGACGCATGGCAGCGACTAAGCCACGAATGATATCCGGCGAAATTTTTCTGGGCGGAATGATTAGAGATTCAGAATGGAGATTTTGATTTTTTGGTAAAAAATGGCCTGTATGAAACCAATGGAGATATTCGTCAACATTGCCTGATATAAATTGCAAAGAGAAATGATGAGTGAGTTTGTGGATTTTTTGTGAGGGGTCGTATTCAAGATTATCCGATGCAATCGTTTTATAGTAATTAATATCGCTGCTGGACTGCTGTCGACTTTGTGAAAATTGTTGCTCCAAATGAGTGGCATTCATGCCGCCTTCCCAGTAGGCAATCAATTCGATGAAATAGCAACGTTGTTGTTTGGAGGACTTATCCATAGGAACCGACCTGACTCTTTCCAAAGAACGAATACCGCAGGATTACGGCATACACTTTTTCTTTATAGCAGAGGGTTTTGTCTTTGTGTTTTTCGAAAGCGGCTTAGGGTATTTCAATTGTGTGTGTAACCTCACAATTAGATCAAAAATTGCACACTTTTTGATGCATTTTTAGAGTATTTGTCTTATAAAGAGCGACTTATTGTAAACGTTATCTTAAATTCTGGTAACGGTCTGTTAGACCCATCGATAAAAACTTAAAAAATCACGCCCTGAACTGGACCTGCTGAGAGAATCAAATAAGTATGTTGTACTCAATTTTTCATTTAAAAATGCCCAAACCTCTGTTTTTAGTGAGTGCTCTAGTTAGCTTACTCATTCTCTCTGCTTGTGGTGCCAGCGGCGAAGGTGAATCAGGATCAGCAGATGCGGGTACTGCACATTCGTCCAAATCCGCGGTTAGCTCTATACAGACAATCAGCTCGTTTTCTGCATCAATGGAAACCAGTGATTCATCGCTGAGCTCTCTAAGTACCAGCTCAATCATAGTGAGTTCTAAATCATCCAACTCTATGATGAGTAGCTCTAAGTCATCTAGCTCTACCTCCAAAGCTGCTGCTGTGCTTTGGTCAAATACCAGCACATGGGCCAGTGGACAAGTTCCTCAAGCTGAAGATGATGTCGATATTCCTGAAGGGCAAGTTATTGAGTTGGATGTTTCTCCACCAGCCTTGGGTAGTATTTCTATCAATGGCATTCTCAAATTTAAAGATACCAATCTCAATTTCACAGCTAAAAATATTATGGTTCATGGGCGGCTGCAGATAGGTACTGAAGCACAACCTTTTATGAGCAAAGCCGTCATTACTCTAACTGATGATGATATGAATGCTAATCACATGGGCATGGGCACACGCGGATTGACAGTGATGGGGGGAACCTTAGAGCTTCATGGCAATGTTGCTGGCGCCACTTGGACCAAACTTTCAGCGCATGCTGCTGCAAACACCATGCAGCTTTCACTAATTAATGACGCTGGCTGGAAAGTCGGTGATCAAATTGCTATCGCGCCGACCGACTATTTCGTTCTTGGCCGCACCGAACTACATACAATCTCTGCCATGACTAATAATCAAGTTACGTTAATGAGCCCTCTAATTAAATCCCGTTGGGGTGTTTTGCAATACATCAGTACACAAGGCGTCACCTTGACGCCACCCTCGGGTATTGACATTGATGCAATTCTCGATGAGCGCGCTGAAGTCGCCAATCTCAGCCGCAATATTGTGATTCAGGGGGCTGATGATGCTGTGTGGCAAAACTCTGGTTTTGGTGCGCACATGATGTCGATGTCTGGTGCAGTAACTCATATTGAAGGTGTTGAATTTCGCCGGGTGGGACAGGCGGGTAAAATAGGACGATACCCAGTGCATTTTCATCGAATGAGTTACGACCTAGATGGTAGTTTGTTGAGTGATTTGGATGGCCAATATGTCCGTAATTCAGCCATTTGGAATTCATCCCAACGTTGTATCACCTTACATGCCACCAATGGCCTGACTGTTGAAAACAATGTGTGTTACGACATCAAATCTCACGCTATTTTCCTAGAGGACGCCGTTGAGCGTAGAAATATCATTCGCAACAATTTGGTATTGCATGTGAATTCGCCCAAACCAGAAGATGCCCTGCTAAAGCATGACCTGCCGGAACGCCGAGGGGGGGTTACAGGCTATTGGATCAGCAACCCTGACAATACGGTAGAAAACAATGTGGCAGCGGATTCAGAAGGTTCCGGCTTTTGGTATTCTTTTCCCATGCAGGGATGGGGAACCAGCACCAGCGTTAATATCCATCCCGATCGGATTAGGCCCAGAAGCCTGAAAGGTTCGGTAGCACACAGCAATAAAGGCAGCGGCATTATGCTGGATGGAGTGCAAGTGGATATACTTGGCGAGACACATGCCAATAAATACACCCCAACTGAAGATGAAACCGACACTGGCACGCCTGTTCCATTCACGTTTGAAAACTTTGTTAGTTACAAACATATCGCCCATGGTGGGGAAAATTCATTTTGGAATTCAACCTACTTGGGTACTTATGATGGTTTCTTGATCGCTGATTTCTCGGGTGAAGGCTTTGCAGGTACAAGCTCCCGTTGCACTATCGTCAATGGTTATGCCATCGGCAGCAGCTTGAATGATGTTAATCGTCCCGTTAATGAGCAAGACATGGTCGGCGTGTCCACTTATCACAGCCGATGTGATATCACCAAAAGTACTTTTGTTAATCTGAGATATGACGGCGAACATGAACGCGGAGCCTATTCCACTCGTGATTACTACATCCGCGCAGTGGATAAGGGTTTTATTCGTAACAAAGATAATCGGTTCATTAATACCGATCCCGGCTTACGCGTCATTTCACCAAACATGGATGGATCGAACTATTTTGCTCGCTCAGGCGCTCTGTGGGATCCCTATGGACTTTGGGGCGCACCGGGCAACTATTGGGTTTATAACCTCCCTTACTTTACAGCAGGGCAAACCGATTGCACCCCTGTTATGCCTGCAGGTAATGGCATGAGTTGCCCTAATACTTACTATGGTATGTCGAGACCTACTTTTGATGATGTGAATGATATGGATGTACCGCTTGACTTCATCCGCATGGACAGCGGCGGCCCTTACTATTGGTCAATCGGTGATGGTGCATTGGCCACTCAGTTGCGAAATATGCGCCACGGAGCTGCAGTCAAAAATGGCGAATACAGAGTGCGGGCACCTACCAAAACTCCACGCTCCACCAGTATCACGATTGAAAATGTCATAACTCCGACAGACCAGTTTATTTTAGGACTTCCTTATCATGCCACAACCCCACCAGCTATAGTGCTAGTGACTACTTCGACTAGTAACCTATATGCACAGCCAAGCTTCCTCGCGTGGAAGGCAGGTGATGCCAACTGGAAGAATGCCAGCCAAGGCGATAAGTGGCTGCCAATGACCAGCACAAGCTCACTCGATAACGTTCGTGCAAGTACCAACACTGGGACGCTCTACTACTGGGATCAAGCAAGCAATGTAGTGTGGTTCAAAGTAAACAGCGGCTTGGTGAAGAGTGTTTATCGATCAGACTTGCCTGATACTGATGAGAACAATCTGTATCAATCCCGTCGTTATGTAGTCGCTGCAGAATTACCTTAACTTAAATAGTAGTAAAAATAATTAATACAGCAGAAATGCTGTATTAATTATTTCCTTACAACATTTCAGTTTTTCTTTCGCCACATCGAGTGCATTCAGAAATAGTGACCAGCTTTCCTTGCTTTACGTCGAACTTTTTTTCTTGAACAATTTTCCATTTATGAAAACCACTTCGGCAGAGGGTTTTGCCTTTGTGTTTTTCGAAAGGGCTTGGTTTTTTAAAAGGGAGTATGTCACCCATTATTATTCTGTCGATTAAGTACGCGGTAAGGTTACGCCGCGCTGGCCTTGATATTTTCCACCGCGATCTTTGTAAGAAGTCTCACAGACTTCGTCGGATTCAAAAAATAACATTTGCGCTACACCTTCATTCGCGTAAATTTTCGCTGGCAATGGCGTAGTATTTGAAAACTCCAGTGTGACGTGACCTTCCCACTCGGGTTCAAGCGGTGTTACGTTAACAATAATGCCGCAGCGCGCGTAGGTGGATTTACCCAAACAGACGGTCAAAATACTGCGAGGAATGCGAAAGTATTCAACGGTTCTGGCGAGCGCAAACGAGTTGGGCGGAATAATGCACACATCACTTTTAATATCGACAAAACTTTTTTCGTCGAAATTTTTTGGATCAACCACAGTGGAATGGATATTGGTAAAAATTTTAAATTCATCAGCACAGCGAACATCGTAACCATAACTGGAAGTACCGTAAGATACTATTTTTTGGCCGGCCGCATCACACCGAACCTGATTGGGCTCGAAGGGTTCGATCATGCCGTATTCTTTTGCCATTCGGCGCATCCATTTATCAGATTTGATGCTCATCTTTTGCCTCTTAAAAAGTCGAAGTTGAAATGCCGCGCATCTTAACACACCTGGTTAAATCATCTCTCTTGAGAAACGTCTACCAAGGTAAACGGCATTCGATAGGTAGCTTTTACCTCCGCTGGCTTTTCGGCTAGATGATTAATAATGGCACAATCACTGGAGTCGTCACCCGCGCATTCGGCAGCCATAGTCATCAATGTCTGCCTGACGTGATTTAACGTCAGCCATTGCTGATCTATCTGCGCCAGCTTTTCTGTGACCATAGCTTTAACTTCCGAACTATTACGTTTTGGATTTCGATACATTTCCAACAGTTGGCCTGCTTCATCCAAACTAAATCCTACCGCTCTTGAGCGCTGCAAAAATCTAAGATGATCCAAATCTTGCAGAGTGTAATCACGGTAGTCGTTTCCTGGTTGACGCCTCGGAATCACTAATCCCAAGGACTCATAGTGACGTATTGCTTTGGCAGTAAGACCCGCCGCTTCTGCAACTTGACCAATATTCATAAACCCTCCGCCAATTATGATGGTTGGCAATCATAAACCCTAACCTTAGGTAAAGGTAAACTCCCATTTGCCATTCACATATTGTGATTGCGGTATCAATTTGCTGATTTTCAGACCTAAACTTGGCAAATTCGGAGTATTTTCGTGACAGGGAACACGTTTTTATAAAATCTATTATTAATAAAATCATATTGTTAGCTATTTTTATTGACATAACACTTTAATGATCCAAAATAAAATCACTTTTACCATTCTTGGGATTCATTTATGTCTCGTGCCAGCCTCGAATATATCGATCACAGTCACAATGAATGGAAATCTATGTGGGAGGAATTAAGCAATCAGCCCATAAACTCTGGCGATACCTTGTGTATCAACGAAGGTAAATGCTGGGAATATGTCAGTTCAACCTCTGACCACCATTATTTCCGTCACTCTCTACACCCCAACACCAATCGCCCGGAACATATTTATCTGGAACGTAGCCCCCTAAAATTTCACTGGGTAGCAATGTCTGCATAGCCGGGCTTTTGCTACACAACACACATCTATTCTCTGTCATTCCAGCGATACCCCGGCGCAAATATGATATGGTGCCGCCAATTTAATTACTGACTCGACCCATGAAGAGTTTTACTAAATTTATTGGTATTGGCGGGCTGGCAACCTTGCTCCAATATGGATTAATGATTGCATTTGTAGAGTGGTTACAAATACCTGAAGTTTTGGCATCAGCAATCGCCTATGGGTCTTCCGCAGTTGGGAATTATCTTGCCAACTATTATTGGACCTTCAACAGCAACAAAAACCATCTGAACACTTTCCCTAAATTTGTTTTAGTGGCTAGCGCTGGTTTGCTACTGAATACACTGATATTTTACGTTTTATTTCGATTAGACATTCACTATATGGTTGCGCAAATATTTGCCACTCTAGTGACTTTAGCATTCAACTTTACGGCTCATAAATTTTGGATTTACCGGAAATAGCCATGAATTCAACCAACGATATTGCATCTCTAGCCATAGTTGTACCCTGTTACAACGAAGAAGAAATGCTACCTAAAACTTTGGCTCGCCTTATAGACTTGCGCGAGTCACTGGTAACCGAAAACAAAATTAATTCTCACTCAAAAATTTATTTAGTTGATGACGGCAGTCGTGATAACACTTGGAATTTACTGATCCAGGCATCACAACAAAACTCTGCGATAGTAGCTGTAAAATTATCGCGTAACCGTGGGCATCAAAACGCTCTCTTGGCAGGATTATTGACGACATCCGAAGATATGATTGTCAGTATAGATGCAGACTTGCAAGATGACCCCAATGTTATTCGTAAAATGGTTGATGCTTACTATCAAGGAAATGAAGTTGTCTATGGCGTAAGGTCAGCCCGAAAAACTGACAGTTTTTTTAAACGAATTACAGCGGAAGGTTATTACTCATTGATGAGAAAAATGGGAGTCGATTTAGTATTCAATCATGCCGATTTTCGTTTATTGTCCCGTCGCGCTCTAGTAAGTTTGGAAGAGTACACTGAATCCAATTTATTTTTGCGCGGTATAGTACGTGAGATGGGTTATCAATCATCTATTGTTGAATATGAGCGTCAAGCTCGGGAAGCGGGTGAAAGTAAATATCCACTTAAGAAAATGTTGTCTTTTGCATGGAAAGGAATTACCGCATTTTCTACTGCTCCATTACGATTAATTACTATTTTGGGATTGGTCTCCGGTTTTGCGTCTTTGGCACTAATAGTATGGGTATTGTTTATTCGATTTTTTACGGATAACGCCGTGCCTGGCTGGGCGTCATTGCTATTACCACTTTTATTTATTGGCAGCATTCAATTAATTTGTTTAGGTATAATTGGCGAATACTTGGGAAAAATTTACGAAGAAGTCAAACGTCGCCCTAAATTTCATATCAGTGACATCATCAAACATGATGATAAAAATCCAGACCAGGAAAATTAAAACATGATTTTATTTGTTGATAAATTAACGAATATTGATTTTAGTTATCTCGACCATCACCGAGGAATATTAGGTGAAACTCTTTTAGCTAATATTCGTTTAACGGGTGAACTGGACGAACAAAGCATGGTGTGCGATTTTGGTCACGTCAAAAAAACCATGCGCCATTGGCTGGATACAGAGCTGGATCACCGTTTGGCGGTGCCCTGCCTTTCACCTTTTATCAAAATAGACGAAGATGGTGACTACCTTTTAATTCAATTTCAATTGGAAAATGATCAGTACATCCGAACGCGATCTCCAAAAAGTTCTATCGCATTAATTAACACAGATGTCATTACACCTGAATCTCTTGCTGCTTGGGCAAGCAAGTTATTACTTGTACATTTTCCATCGAGTGTTGCACGCATGCAGCTGGATTTAGTCAATGAAGACATAGAGGGCGCTTATTACCATTACAGTCACGGATTAAAAAAACACAATGGTAATTGTCAACGCATCGCTCACGGGCACAGATCACGTATTGATATTTGGGCTAACGATAAAAAATCCCCTTCACTGGAACAGTTTTGGGCAAATGAATGGCACGATATTTATATTGGAACTCGCGAAGATTTAATTCAAGCACCCTCAGAAGAGGGTAAAGATTACTACTCATTTGCTTACAAAGCTGCGCAGGGAAACTTTGAAATCACATTACCCAAGTCTATCTGTTATCTAATTGATTGTGATTCAACTGTTGAACTATTAGCTTGGCATATAGCACAAAGAACACGACAACTTCACCCGGAATATTTTATTCGGGTGAAGGCGTTTGAGGGAATTGACAAAGGAGCGATTGCGGAAGCTTGAGGACAGTCCCCCACTTTGAAAAAGGGGGCTAGGGGGGATTTAAAATTTCCGTAAATTTAACCATCTTAAATCCCGCTCAAACTCTTCAATTGCGCCTGCAAAAATTTTCTCTGTGCGTCAACCGATCCATCACCGGGATATTCAATCAAGGTCCAGCGCTCCCTGGCCTGCATTTCTTCACCTGGTTTTAATTTTTTATACGCGGAATGAACTTCCATTTCCAAAATGCCTAACTTGTCATTGGTTGGGCTGTATTCCATATAAAACTCAATCTGCCCTTGTTTAGGATGAATTTTTTCTACAGACTGCCAAGGAAATTGTACGATCAATAATTGTTGTTGGTTAAATGCGGCAAACCAACCTTCACTTGGTTGAAAAAACACTTTTCCTTTAAGTTGAGATTTTCCTGCAGGTGGATTTTCAAGTTTTAAACTTAATAAACCCTGATTAATTTCGTAATTCAGCGGTGCCGCATCAGGCGAGTCCCAATAATTAGTACGGACCTCAGTTGAACTGTCGATAGGCGCATAAATTCGCGACTGAGGAAAAGTACGAGAGTTAAACCAAATATCCCAGGCCACGTCTGTATCACGAATATTTTTAGCTTTTACCCATAAATCTAACTGATTTGGATTTCCCTCAACCAAGGAAAATGTTTTTTCAACTTCCAATCCGTTGATTGGACTTCCAGGGCTTTTCATCACAATTTTTTCAGCTGATTGAGATATCAACTGATTTCTTATCAAACTACTGAAGGGATCAGGTGGCCATTCGGCCTTCATCTTACGCCGTGGCTCATTGAGTGTTTGATGGACCCACCATTCGCTTTGTGGACCGAACCAAATCTCATGACCAAAGTAAGGCAAGAAGCCTGTATTAGCGTCCGGCAGCAATTCCTGGTGTTTTTCAACTGCATCACCCAACTTTAAAAAGTTAGGTTGATTATTGCGCGATACAGATAAGATTCTACCACCAGCATCCGGTGATAAGAGGACAGTTATTTCAGATGATTTAAGGCTGAGTTGTTGCATTTGAGCCTGAGAAATTTGCATTACACTAATGATGACAAAAAACACTATCGTCGTAATTTTCAACTTATTGACTCCCGACAAAATCTTCTGCAGAAATAGTGAATAAAACTTATCCGTGATTATTACTATTTTTACTAGATTGCGCCATAGATATATCTTTAAACATAGGTAAATTCGATCTGAAAAATAAAACTTTTTTCAATTGCCATCTATACTCAAGGAGACTTTTTTATTCATTTGGAGCTTTGTTTAATGGACGCACTTTGGTATTTTTCAGGAGAAAATGGAGTTTTTTCGGTCCCAGACGATCAAATCATAGTCAATAGTCAGGGCGATCTATTGCCATTTGCGGCCACGTGCAGTGAGGACGCGGAAAATGTAGAAGAATTTTCCGCGCTTTGTCAGCGGCATCAGTTAATTATTCTGGTCGGTGATCAAGGTCAGTTCAACGATAAATACCTCAGCAGTATTTCCCCCGAGATGCCAACCCTCGCTCTGATAAGTCCCTACACTACCGAAATCTCTCGCAATCAAATCGACAATCACGATGTTGATGCGTACCTTTTCGCCAACATGAACCATACGGATTTTCATTCTGTATTGAAAAAAGTAGTGGAAGACAAGGAGACTGTAAATGCGTTGCAAATGGAAATGAAGAAATATTCCGATATTGCCTTCACCGCAATGAGCTCCGCCTCCGAAATGGGCGTAGTCGCTTTGCTAGCGGAATCGGTACAAACTGCGATGGATATGCCCAAACTGGCTCAACTTGTATTGAATTGTGTAAACGACCTGGCAATGGATGGCATTATACAATTCAGTTTTGATAAAAAGATTCTTCTATTCCCTGAAAATATTTCCGCTTCCTATAAACGTTTGTTAGATAGCACTCGATCATCAACCTCGCGAATTGTTTCTCATCAACGTTTTTTAGTCTTCAGTTTCAGGCACGTACAATTACTAATCACTAATGCCCCCATAGAAGATTCTAATCGTTACGGGCGCATGCGCGATGTACTGGCACAAGTTGCTTCTATAGCCGAATCGCGAGCTAAAACCTTACAAGCAAATGAAATGCTAAAGGAACAACAAGACAACGCACGTATGGTAATGATGTTGTTAGAAATGGCATCAAAAGATAACCGAAACTCGGTAAAAACTATTATGACCGATTTGTCGTTCTCACTACGGCATATGGCGGTAAGCCTGGATCTCACTTTAGCTCAGGAAACAGCAATGACAGCCTTGGCCGATGCTGCACTGGAGGCATTGGAAGGACTACAAGAAGCCACTATCGCGGTTGAAGATCACTTTAGGAGCCTATTAGAGCAATTAGATCTGGCAGCCAATCTATTACATAACTCAACACAGAAAGATGAACAGGACGAGAATAGCTCATCTGGTTTGAAAGTTGAGTTATTTTAATTATCATGAAGTTTCGCAGAGTTAGTTGTTTTTGTGATTTTTGCCATCCCAAAAATGTACAACTCTATTTTATGTTTTTTGTTTTCATTTTTTTGGTCACTTATGTATATGCTATTGACAAAAGTATAAAAGAAACTCGAATGTTACAGCGGTTTGGCGAACCGGGAATTGTGCGGCTACATCTGTTAAATTCAGTTATTGCTGACGTAAAAACTAAAACAGATAAAGAAAAAATATTTCAAATTAACCAATTTTTCAATACCCAAATTCAATTTCAAGATGACGTACAACTCTGGAAAAATATGGATTATTGGGCCACACCTTTAGAAACCCTGGGAAAAGCCGCAGGCGACTGTGAAGACTATGCGATAGCAAAATACTTTAGTTTGCTTGACGCGGGTGTGGAGGTAAATCGTTTACGATTTATTTATGTTAAAGCACAAATTGGTGATACAAATAGCCGATTATTTCAAGCCCATATGGTGTTGGGCTACTACGAATCGGATGATAGTGTCCCTTATATCTTAGATAATCTGGTTTCATCAGTAGAATTAGCAAGCCACAGGCCTGACTTGAAACCCGTTTTTAGTTTCAATTCTGATGGGCTTTGGGTAGGAAATAAAACAGCGATTGCTGATCCGACAGCCCGCCTGTCAAGATGGCGGGATTTATTACAACGTACGCAAGCGGATGGCTATTAACAGGGTTTTATTATGTCATTGATTAAACAATTATGGATCGGAATGATTCTTCTGTTGCTCCTGGCGTTAGGTGGCAGCTTTGTGGTGAGCCTGGTATCGGCAAAAGAGTATTTGCAAAATCAATTAAAAATAAAAAATATTGATGATGCTAATTCTCTTGCATTATCCCTTTCTCAAATGGAAAAAGATGCAATTGATATAGAATTAATTATCACTGCTCAATTCGATGCTGGCCACTACGAATACATAATGTTTAATGATCAACATAAGAAACCTATTGTGGTCAGACGCTTTAATGAAAACAGTCTTCAAGTTCCTGATTGGTTTTCGAACCGGATTAATCTGGATGCTCCACCCGGAGTTGCGTTAATTCAAGACGGATGGCAGCAATACGGCAGTATTTTAGTTAAAAGCCATTCGGAATTTGCGCTGGAGTCATTATGGAAACAAGCAAAACATTTGCTGGAATGGTTTGTCTTCACCTGTCTATTAACTATCCTTTTGGGAATATTCGTATTCCGTCGAATAGCCAACCCGCTGAATCGACTTATTGAACAAGCAGAAGCCATTAGCGAACGCCGCTTCATAATGTCGCCAGAACCGAAAACAACAGAATTCCGTCGCTTGGCAAGAGCTATGAATGGTCTTTCTGAAAATGTAAAATTTATGCTGGAAAAGGAAACCAGGCAATTGAATTTATTACGGAAAGATTCATTGCATGATCCACTGACAGAACTCAATAATCGCCACCATTTTTTGAGCTTATTCGACAACTTACTTATGCGTGATGACAGTGAAACTGTCGGAGTCATAATTATCTGCCGTGTATTGAAACTTCAAGAATTAAATAGTCATTACGGACATGATAAGGTCGATAATATCCTTAAGGAAATTGCGCAGGCTTTTCATTATCTTTGTCAGCAATATCCTAATAGTCATGCGGGCCGATTAAATGGCAGTGACTTTGCTATTGCCATTCCAACTATCGAGTCCATGGATATGATCGCAACTGATCTGGTACAAAGATTAAATTTTCAATTGATCGCACATGACTACACGAATATAGCGATACCCATTGCGGTTACCTCATATCACAATCAGGATAATCGCCAAACTATTATGCACGAGTTAGATGGTGCTTTAGCGCAAGCTGAAATGAAAGGCGATCACGCTGTTATTGCTTGTTTAAGGGATAAAGAACCTGGCCACCATCGAAATCTCAGTGATTGGCGACAAGACATTAATGACGCATTGGAAAACCATCCGATATCCCTAGCAAAATTTGCTGTTAGAAACCATCAAGGTGAACTTATTCACTATGAATCACCTGTTCGATTGAGGATTGACGGCGAAGAAAAACCTGCGGGATATTTTATTTCCTGGGCATCTCGTTTAAATCTTCTGGCATCAATTGATTTGGCAGTTGTTAAACAAGCACTGATAAATCTGGAGCAATCCTTGACCCCTACTGCTGTTCACATTTCATCAGATGTACTTTGTAATTATCAGCTTAGAGAACAAATCATTACGCTTCTCAAAAAATCAAAATCACCAACCAATAATTTATGGATAGAATTTCCAGAAGCATCAATTCTGCGATATCCAAATGAATTTCGTAGTTTCGTAAAAGATTTACGTTTATTGGGGTGTAAAATTGGTTTGGAACATGCTGGATTGGAATTTACTCGATTTGAATTATTGCAGGATATTGGCATGCATTATTTAAAAATTGATTCTGCTATTACTCGTCAGATAGATACCAATTTAAGTAATCAAACTTTTATTCAAGGTTTATGCAAACTGGGGCATTCCATTGGCTTGTTGATGATTGCTGAAGGCGTGTCTACGGAAGCTGAAAAATCCACATTGACTAAAATAGGCGTGGATGCATTTACTGGCCCGTTAATTACCTGATCATTAATAATGAAATTAAATGTCCAAATAATCATTATCGTCAATTAAATCTACGCCTAAGTGCTGCCCTCGCATTTCGCGACGCAAGAGTAGTTTTTTTTGCGCCATTTCAGGCAAATCAGTGAATCGAATTGTTCCCTGGTCTACTAATAAATTCACAACATCCTCCAATACCCTGGCCATCGCAAGATCTGATTGTTGGAATTTAATTTGTGCATCATTTTCAAATTGACGCAAAAATATTTGCATATCTTCAACATCTTGTGTTGTTGCAGCCACCATCCCTTCTTCGAGAAGGTGGCTGAGTGCAATTATATTGTTGGAATCGTCACGCTTAATAAACATAATTAATCCGTTATTAGTCGGTTATTAGTTAATAAATCCTGAATAATAGCGCGATCATCCAAAAGTGTTGCACCACCATTATCAATGGTCAAGTTAACGTTCTCCAACACTATGGTCATATTTTCTTTTGTTGAGTCGTAGCCCGAAGCAAAATCACCAGCAGCACTAACATGCACGATAGTACCTTGGACACCATTCACATTGGTAGTTTCAAAATGAAGATAATCAGTCAAATTACCAGGGTCAACACCTAGATGTGTCTCACCTTGCAATAAATCACGAAGATCTAATACATCGCCTTCTGACTTACTAAAATCCATGATCAAATCAGTGGCATTAGTTGTCACTTTTACTGCTGAATTATCAATTCCGAAATCATTAGCCGCGCCGACATTCACCGCGCCATTTGTTGCAGCTTGGTCACCTAATTTCCAAGCAAAAACGTCGCTGCCCAGATCTCCTTTCATTACATCGCTGCCAGCGCCGCCCTCAATGCGATCAGCGCCTGATCCACCACGCAGACCATCAGTTAATGCCCCTCCATACAGATAATCATTACCTGAACCACCATAGGCCAAGTCATAGCCATCGCCACCAATTATGGCGTCATTGCCGTCACCACCTAAACCAAGATTTGTTCCGTTAGCTGATAACCCGGTTAGAGAAGATTCAGGTTGAATCATCAAGTCGTCATTTCGAATATCCGCAAAAGTTTTGCCAGTTATATCTGCACTACCCAATTGAATGACATCATTTCCTGAACCAGCATCAACATAATCATTTCCTGTTAATGCATGGATCACATCATCTCCCGAAGTGCCCGACAAGGTGTCGGCTGACAAAGTGCCATTGATTGTCACTGCATCAGTGGTACCCTGAATTGTGATAACAAGGTTGGAAATGCTGGTGATACCGGACGGATCTGTAACCCGGTAAGTGAATATATCCCTTACCGACTCACTATTGTTAAGCGCGTTTATTTGTGCGTTGTTAGTGTCCAAATTGTAGGTGTAGCTACCATCTGCCTGAACGACTAAAGTACCAAAAGTACTCGCAATTGTTGCTCCCACATTTGCTATTAAACCATTCACCGATTGAACATTAATTGCATCACCATCAACATCATAATCATTCGCAAGCAAGTTACCGGTAAAGCTGGTAACCGAGTCTTCAATCAATGTAGTGGTATCAGCAACCGCAACCGGTGCATCGTTTATGGGTGTCACTTCAAACACAATACTTCTGGTTCGCGTTGACTCCTCGCCTGTTGCCGTTTCACGAGTCACAGCTTCAATATTCAAGGTGTAGTTACCGCTGAAATTAGTCGGCGCCCGTAATTGAAGACTGGAAAGATTCCAGCTGGAAATATTGACAGAGTTTGAACCGGAAGTTGCGGTAAATGTGTTAATACCATCAGTAAGGATGCTACCCACCGACAAATTATTGGCTTGAATCGACGCCAATACTTCAGACCCATCAGTATCCGCTAATGTGACTGCAATAGGCGCAAGCTGGATATAACTGTCCTCGACACCAAAACTGGTAACCGGATAAAAACCGCCTGCTCCATTAACTACAAACGCATCGTGAATCCCACCCGCCGCTTCGAGGCTGTTAATAGAACCGTATATTTTGTAGTTGCTAGTGCTAAGTTCAAGCGCTGTTCCGCCATCAATACTCAGCCAAGGCTTGAATGCACCGATGCCATCACCGTTATAAACAACCCAATCCAGTGAATAGTAACCATCAGCCGCTGGAACGAATGTATTGGCTGTTTTGATACCCCAGTTGTTATAGGGTTGATTCATCAATTCAGTTCCACCAACACGCAGTACTGAGGTGTCATCCATATAGTTACTGAATGTGTAAGTTCTACCCGCCTCAAGATAAATCAACCCCGAGACTCTATAAGCACCGTCAGTTGTAATTCCTGAAGGATCACCCGAACCAACCACATAATTTTGGGGGGTGGCAGAAACACTTGTAGAAGCCGGTGTTTCCGCATTCAACAATTCCAATAAACCGGAAACCTCTACTTCGGTATCTACGTCCGTGGGACTCACACTGGCAAGGTTACTATAAACACGAACGGTTAAGCCCTCACTTGTTGGAGGCAAGGGCACAATAACACTACCATCCACAATTGGGGCACCGGCCAATGTCACCTCGGCGTCGTCCACAACAGGGGTAATATCGATCACCATAGTGGCTGTCGATGATGTAGCTGTTCCATCAAAACCTTGATAGTTGAAGTTGGCGTAGTTGCTTTGCATATTGCCAGTGCCGGAGCCACCAAAGGCGTCACTACCAGATTCATTTGCGTCAGGCATAAAGCGGAAATTCCCTGCATCAATATTGGCTTTGGTAATGTTTTGGTTCGTTGTAACAGCTATCCAGGAAGTGCCATTAAAGAGTTGCAACTGACCATCTACTGGCAAACTGGTGACACGAATTTGGAGCGCGTTAGCGACATCTACATCGCTGACACCAAACTGAGACCAATTGAAGATATAAGCACTGTCTTCAGTACCAGCTACCAAATGGGTTCCTGCAGATATTATTGGAGCGTCGTTGTTACCGGTAATAGTGATAGTTAATGTAGTTTGTTCACTTCCGTTGGTGTTACCCGTATAGGTATTGGTATAAACAAAAGTTTCAGTAACCGATTGGCCAGCAGCTAAATATTGCACTGATACGTTATTAACTGAATAGCTGTAACTTCCATTGGAATTTAAATTCAAGGTGCCATAACCACCTGACAAATCGGATCCCACACTTCCCGCCACTCCTGCATATGACACAGCTGATACTGTTTTAGTCGCTCCACCGCCATTGCCCGTAGAGTCATTAGTTAATACATTTCCTGTAATTGCGACAACTGCATCTTCATTTGTTGATGCAATATCAGGGTCAGCTCGACCAGCTGTTGATGTCTCGCTTATGCTAATGGTGCTGGTATCTGTATCAGTTAAGGATCCACCAACGCCTGTATTACCAAGATCGTTGGAGACCATGGTTAAAATAACTGTGCCTATGGCTGCCGCTGATGCGGGTACATAAAGTGGAGCCCCACTGGCGGAAGCGAGGTAAGCATTAATATTCGCAAGACTACCGGTTAGCGTCAGAGATGAAGTGCCTGATCCTGAAATTGACACTCCTCCTGAACCTGTTGCAGTTATAGATCCAGAACTGACACTGAGATTAACTGTAATATTTGAAGATCCTGCATCTACATCTGAAACAGACATACCACTTAACCGAACACTGGTATTTTGCGTTGTACCAAATGCCAACATTTGATTAACAGGCGCATCATTAATGGCTTGAATCGACAGACTCATAGTCGAATTACCAAAGTTCACACCATCTTCCTGAACCTGGTAGGTCACCGAAGGTACTGATCCCGAGTAATTTGTAGCAGGAGTAAATATATAATTACCATTAGAAGTCACAAGAAGACTACCAACCCCACTAATCATTGCAGTTGTTCCCGCCGCGTAAGTGGTTCCATTCCAGGTAAAGCCACCGATAGTTAAATTACTATCAACATCAGTATCGTTAGCCAACAGATTGCCATTCACTACAGTATCTTCATTGGTTGAAACAGATTCACCTTGAAGTACAGGACTATCATTCACAGGCGTGATGGTAATAACCGCAATATCGGTATCTGTCAGCGAACCACCAGAACCGGTATTACCTCCATCGTTAGTTGCCATGGTCAAGGTAGCACTGCCATTCGCATTTGCAGCAGGTTGATAGACAGGTGCCGAACCGTTCGCGAGGAACGCATTTAATGCAGACTGGCTACCAACCAGTTGCAAACTGGAAGTGCCTTCACCAGATACTGTCACACCAGCCGCTGATGCAGCCGACAAAGTTCCACCGGAAACATTTAATGTAACTGTGATGTTACTTGCGAGTGAATCCACGTCACTCACACTCAAACCGGTTAATACGACAGAAGTGTCTTCATCTGTATCCCAGCCTACTGGCAAGGTATTTACAGGAGCATCGTTAACAGCAGCAACTGTGATATCAACTGACGCTGGGTTGGATACCAAACCATCGTTATCAGTCACTGTGAAAGCAAATGAAACATTCCCATTAAAATTTGCAGCCGGCGTGAAAATTAAATTCGCCGCTTGTGCAGGAGTTAAATTCGCTGTTGTGACAGCCGTTACACCATCCGCTAAATACAACACACCTTGCGCAGCAGTTGGCAAGCTGAGTAATTGAATTGACTGAACGCTACCATCAATATCACTGCCTGAAAGATTCACTGCAAGATTATTATCTTCAGCACCATTCAAGTTCAGTGCTTGTGCTACAGGAATATCATCGACTGGATTTACAGCAATGTTTACCGTGACTGGTGTAGTAAAACCTTGTGAATCTGTTACGTTTACTGTGAAGCTATCAGCACCAGAATAATTGGCATTTGGTGTGTAAACGTAAGAGCCATCAGCGTTAACAGAAACAATTCCGTTAGCAGTGGCTTGATTATTTACAACCGCGTAAGTCACTGCGCCATCGGCATCAGTGGTTGGCAAATTGCCATTCAACATAATATCTTCATTGGTTGAAACGTTTTGATTGGCAACTGATCCATCATCAATTGGATTCACAGTGATATCAACAGTCACTTGCGTAGTGAAACCTTGTGAATCAGTCACATCAACAACAAAACTATCACTGCCAGAATAATTGGCATTTGGTGTGTAAACGTAAGAACCATCAGCGTTAACAGAAACAATTCCGTTAGCAGTGGCTTGATTATTTACAACCGCGTAAGTCACTGCGCCATCGGCATCAGTGGTTGGCAAATTGCCGTTCAACACAATATCTTCATTGGTTGAAACGTTTTGATTGGCAACTGATCCGTCGTTAACTGGATTAACTGTGATAGTCACAGCATCCACATCAGTCAACGCGCCACCAACACCAGAATTACCATTGTCGTCAGTAGTGATAGTTAAAGTAGATGTGCCGTTGAAATTTGTTGTTGGGACATAATTAACTGTTGCAGCTAAAGTGGAATTAATGTCTGTTTGTGTGCCTGTCAAAACCACTGTGTGAGTGCCGCTGCCCGCGATAATTGCAGAACCACCACTCACATTTAAAATACCGTTAGTAATTTGTAATGTAACGGTGATGGATGATGTACCTGCATCAATATCATTTATACTCAAACCTGTAATCGCCTGAGTAGTATCTTCGTTCATGGTGATTGCAGCAGGAACAATATTCACCGGTGCATCGTTTACACCACCAATCACAATATCGAAATTATCCGATGCAGTTGCACCTGCAATATCAGTTGCAATGACTTGAACCGAAATTGTTCCTAGGTCACCATTTGCTGGAGTACCACTAAATGTGCGTGTAGCAGAATCAAAACTTAACCAGGCCGGTAAGGCGCCACCACCAGAAAGTTGTGCACTGTAAGTGATGACATCACCAAGGTCCACATCACTAAAACTGTTGGCCGCAAATTGGAAATTAAATGCAGCATCTTCAGTAGCATTTTGATTCACAATGGCATTGTCCAACGTTGGCGCATCATTGACATTGGCAACAACCAAATTAAATGTATCGGTAACCGTTCCACCATTACCGTCATTGGCAATAACATCAATTGAAATACTACCCACATCACCATTCGCCGGTGTACCACTGAAAGTGCGTGTTGCAGAATCGAAACTCAACCAGGTCGGTAATGCACCGCCACCTGCTAATTGCGCAGTGTAGGCGAGTGTGTTGCCCACATCTGGATCAGCAAAACTGTTCGCTGCAAATTG
>Ga0164241_10000939_pt1 | contig 41753 bp, 43 predicted proteins | sample OricomyardsoilBY_FD_108780 | JGI IMG/M metagenome (GOLD analysis project Ga0164241, IMG submission 108780) | Backyard soil microbial communities from Emeryville, California, USA - Original compost - Back yard soil (BY) | ecosystem: Environmental > Terrestrial > Soil > Unclassified | place: USA... | reverse complement strand
TGCCGGCGGCCATCGAGCTCGGCCACAAACTCGCGCGCCGCGCGCTTGCGGCCGACACGCGCGTCCTCAAATATGGCGCTCCGATTGGCTCGATGAAGATGGCGGTGGCGCGGGGGGAACATGTGCACCTGCATAACCTGCGCAGCGACTACCTGCCCTCCACCTCCCGGGACCTGGGTTCCAGTTCGAAAACCGACGCGGACGCACACTGATGAAAGGCTTCCTGAGACGCGACGGGCGAAAAGGCATCCGCAACGTGGTGGCGGTGGCCTACCTGGTCGAGTGCGCGCACCACGTGTCGCGCCTCATCGTGCAGAAATCCGGCGCGGATGACGTCCACCTCATCGGCTTTCCCGGCTGTTATCCGAACAAGTATTCGCTCGAGATGATGCAGCGCCTGTGCACGCATCCGAACGTGGGAGCCGTGTTGCTGGTGTCGCTGGGCTGCGAAGGATTCAATCGCGAGCAGCTGCGCCGCACAATCGCCGCCAGCGGCAGGCCCGTCGACCTTCTCGTCATCCAGCAATCGGGCGGCACCACCCGCACACTCAACGCCGGCCTCGAAGCGGTGCGCAGGATGCGCGCGGAGCTAGCGAAGCAGGTACCCGTGCCCATGGCATTCGACGAACTCATCGTCGGCACCGTATGCGGCGGCTCGGACGGCACCAGCGGCATCACCGCCAACCCGGCCGTGGGCCGCGCATTCGACTGGCTCATCGAAAAAGGCGCCGCGTGCATCTTCGAGGAGACCGGCGAGCTCATCGGCTGCGAGCGCATCATGGCCTCGCGCGCCATCACGCCCGAGCTCGGACGCGAGATCGAAGCGTGCGTGGAGAAGGCCGCTAACTACTATCGCATCATGGGTTATGGCAGCTTCGCGCCTGGCAACGCCGAGGGCGGCCTGACCACGCTCGAAGAAAAATCCATGGGCGCCTATTCCAAGTCGGGTTCATCGCCCATCAGCGGGCTCATCAAGCCCGGCGACGTGCCTCCACGCGGCGGCCTGTACCTGCTCGACGTGGTTCCCGACGGCGAGCCGCGCTTCGGCTTCCCGAACATCTCCGACAACGCGGAGATCGTCGAGCTCATCGCCTGTGGCTCGCACCTCATTCTCTTCACCACCGGCCGTGGGTCGGTGGTGGGTTCCGCCATCTCGCCGGTCATCAAGGTCTGCGCGAATCCGGACACCTATGACCGCATGGCCGATGACATGGACGTGAACGCCGGGCGCATCCTGCGCGGCGCCGAACTCGATGACGTGGGTCGCGAGATCTTCGACCTGGTACGGGCCGTGGCCGACGGTATGCCGTCGAAGTCCGAGGCGCTGGGCCACCAGGAATTCATCCTTACCTACAAACAATTCGAACCGATCGGCCCGGCCTGCCTGCCGGCCGCCTGAACGGTCCTCCCCGGAGAGCAAATGAAACTCGTACGTTTTGGTTCCGCCGGTGCGGAACGCCCCGGCCTCGCACTCGCGGACGGCAGCATCGCCGACATTTCCAGTGTCGTGCCCGACATCGCCGGTGCCGCGCTGTCGCCGGAATCCCTGAAAAAGATAGCCGCGGCCGACGCCACCCAACTACCCAAGGCCCCGGGTGGCACGCGGCTGGGCGCCTGCGTCGCCGGCGTCGGCAAGTTCATCGCCATCGGGCTCAACTACGCGGATCACGCCGCCGAGACCGGCGCGAAGATTCCGGCCGAGCCCATCGTGTTCATGAAGGCCACGAGCTGCATCGTCGGCCCCAATGACACCGTGCTGAAGCCGCGCGGCTCCCTCAAGATGGATTGGGAAGTGGAGCTCGGGGTGGTTATCGGCAGCACGACGCGCTACGTGAGCGAGGCCGATGCGCCGAAACACATCGCGGGCTATTGCGTGATCAATGACCTGTCGGAGCGCCACTTCCAGCTCGAACGCGGCGGCCAGTGGGACAAGGGCAAGGGTTGCGACACGTTCGGCCCGCTCGGTCCCTGGCTCGTCACGTCGGATGAAGTCGGCGACCCTGCCAACCTTTCCATGTGGCTGGACGTCAACGGCGTCCGCCGCCAGAACGGCTCGACGCGCACCATGATCTTCAAGCCCGCCTTCCTCGTGAGCTACCTGAGCCAGTTCATGAGCCTGCACCCGGGCGATGTCATCACCACCGGCACGCCTCCCGGCGTCGGCATGGGCATCAAGCCCGATCCGATCTTCCTGAACGTCGGGGATGTCATGGAACTCGGCATCGAGAAGTTAGGCAACCAGCGACAGGTGGTCGCGGCAGCGTAGATGGGGCCTGACCCCATTTCTCCATTCCTATGCGGTGAGCAACGCGTCGACTTCGGAGATGCGCGCGATGGCGACGAGCGATGACGGGAGGTTTTCGAACGACACTACGCGCGTTCGCTTTCGTCCCCACGCAAGCCAGTCGAGCAACACGGCCAGCCCTGCACTGTCAGCACGCGTAACGGCCGAGCAGTCGATGGCGATGCGATCCGCGCGAGATCCTTCGAGTACGAGGATGCCAAGCTGGCGCGCTTCGCGCGCGCTGGCGAACGTGAGTTCGCCGCTGACCGTGATGCGGCCGGAGGCCACTTCACTGATCCCGACGCGCGCGTTTTGCCGGCTGTCCCCTTGCATGGTGGCTAGCTTGATTTGACCTTCGCGGTCCTGGCGCTCTGCGCCTTGGCTTCGAGACGCTCGATGACTGCATCCAGGCCCTTCTGCTGGACCTCGCTACCGTAGTCCTCGCGATAACTCTTCACGTAGCTGATGCCGTCGATGACCACGTCCCAGGCCTTCCACGACCCGTTCACCTTGCGCATGCTGTAGTTCACGCCGACCTTGGTGCCGTTGGAGCGCTTGATCTCGGTGCGCACCGTGGCGCGCTCGTCGGCAGGCGCCACCTTGGTCGGCAGCACTTTCAGACGGTCCGCCGTGAAATCGACCATGGCATCGCCATAGGTGTACAGCAGCGATTGATAGAACGCGTCGACGAAGCGCTTGCGCTGTTCCGGAGTCGCATTGCGCCAGTGCTGGCCGAGCACGAGCTGCGCCGCATATGGCGTATCGAAGTTCGGCAGCAGTGTCTGCTCGACGAGCTGGTAGAGGCCGGTGGGATCCTTGCGGAACTCCGCACGGCGCTTGTCGATGCCGGACAGGATGATGTTCGCCGAGCTCTCGATGAGCTGCGAAGGGCCACTGGCGTCGACCTGCGTGGGCGCGGGTTTGCCGTCGGTGGTGGCCGCCGCGTTCTGCGCCTGCACGGCGCCCGCGGCTAACAAGCCCGCCATGAACCCAACCTGAACGAATCGCTTCAACGTCAGCATTATTTCTTCTCCTCTGCCGCCGGTGCGTCGCTCGTGTCCTTGTCAGGGCCCTTGCTGGCCATATTCGCGAAGAACTTGTTGACCAGACTCTCGAGCACGATGGCCGACTGTGTGAATTCGATTTGACCGCCCTCTTTCAGGAAGGTTTCCGAACCACCCGGGCCGATGCCGATGTACTTGCCGCCGAGCAGGCCGGCAGTCTGGATGCTGGCGTCGCTGTCTTCGGGGATCTCCTGGTACTGCTCCTCGATACGCAACACGACTGCCGCCTTGAAGTCCTTGGGGTCGAATCTGATTGACTCCACGCGACCGACTCGAACGCCCGCCATGGTGACGGGCGAACCGGGCTTGAGGTCGCCGATGTTGTCGAACCGCGCCGTCACGGTGTAACCGCCGTCATCGCCACCCAGCTTGAGTGACGTGCCCGGGAGCTGCGTGGTGAGGAATGCCAGCGCCGCGAAGCCCAGCAGGACGAACAGGCCGGTGCCGATTTCGAGAGAGCGTGAGTTTTTCATGTCGGGGACTCGATCAGGATTTTGTCAGGAATGCCGCGGTCAGCAGGTAGTTGAGCAACAACACCATCACCGACGAGGTGACGACGGTGCGCGTCGTGGCGAGACCCACCCCTTCGGGAGTCGGCTCGCTGTGATAACCCTCGTAAACGGCGATCAGGCTGCAGGCCACACCGAATACCAGGCTCTTGACGATGCCTTCGGTGACGTCGCGCAGGTCGACGGCGTTCTGCGTCTGCGACCAGAACGCACCGGCGTCGACGCCCATCTGCTGCACGCCGATGAGCTGGGCGCCAAAGAGACCGATGACGCTGAACGTGGCGGCGAGCAAGGGCATGGCCACGATGCCGCCGAGGAACCGCGGCGCGATGACATGCCGCAATGGATCGACCGCCATCATCTGCATGGCCGTGAGCTGGTCGGTGCTCTTCATGAGCCCGATCTCCGAGGTCAGCGACGTCCCCGCGCGCCCGGCGAACAACAACGCCGTCAGCACGGGCCCGAGCACCTTGAGCATGCCGAGCGCCGCCAGTACGCCCAGCGAGTCCTCCGAGCCGAACCGCTGCAGCGTGTCGAAGCCGAGCAGGCCGAGAACCATGCCGACGAAAAGCCCGGACAACATGACGATCACGAGTGAGCGAGCGCCGGCGTTGTAGATCTGCCGGACGATGAGCCCGGGTTTCGCGAGCGCCGAGAAGCTGCGTGCGCAGACCTGCACGAAGAACAACGACATGCTGCCGAGACGGCGCAGCCACGCGACCGGAAGGGAATCCACCTGGGCGCTCATGCCTCATCCTCTAACAAGTCTTTCACGAGGTCCGGCGCCGGGTAGTGGAACGGCACCGGCCCGTCGGCGAGCCCTTCCATGAACTGACGCACCTCGGGGAGCTTGCTCTCGTGCAGCTCCGCGGGAGTTCCCTTTGCCACCACGCGCCCGCCCGACAGCAGGAAACTGTCGTCTGCGATGGTCGAAAGCTCCTGGACGTCGTGCGACACGACGATGCTGGTGATGCCCAGCGCGTCATTGAGTTGTTTGATGAGCCTGCAGATCACGCCCATCGAAATCGGGTCGAGTCCCACGAAGGGCTCGTCGTAGATCAGCAGATCGGGATCCATGACGATGGCGCGCGCCAGCGCCACGCGTCGCGCCATGCCGCCCGAGAGCTCCGACGGCATCAGCCGGGCCGCGCCGCGCAGGCCGACGGCCTGCAGCTTCGTGAGCACCAGCTGGCGGATCAGCGACTCGGGTAGTTTGGTGTGGGCGCGCAGCGGGAACGCGACGTTTTCGTACACGTCCTCGTCGGTGAGCAATGCGCCGTTCTGGAACAACATGCCCATGCGGCGCCGTAACGAGAACAACTCCGGGCTCGACAGCCGCGACACCTCCTGGCCCCAGGCTTTCACGCTGCCGCTGTCGGCGGTGGATTGCCCCGTGATGAGGCGCAGCAGCGTCGTCTTGCCGGTGCCCGACGGGCCCATGAAGGCCGTGATGCGGCCCCGGCGCGCCGTAATGTCCAGCCCGTCGAAAATCTTGCGGCCACCGATCGAGTAGTGGGCATCGCGGACCTCAATAACGGCATCGCCGGCAGGCGCCGGCGACGGGTTCGCATCCTTCGAGGGGAAATCGCTCAAGCGTTCACGTCGTCCGGGGTGCTGGAAGGCCGCGAAGGATAGCAAAAGGCCTCCTTCCCGGCTTTTCGGAGGTCCCGGGGCTTCCAAAGCCGGGTTTCTGAAGCAGCTAATCCGTACTAAACTAGTCCCACTTTAAAGGCAGGCCCTCCGGGGCCTGTGGAGTACCCCATGCTTCGGATCGGCAAACTCACCGACTACGCGACGGTCATCCTGGCCACCCTGGCCGCCGATCGGTCGCGCCTGCAGAACGCCGGCAGCCTCGCGGAGCGCACGCACATTGCCGCGCCCACGGTCAGCAAACTGCTCAAGCAAATGCAACGCGCCGGCCTGGTGGTCTCCACACGCGGCACGCACGGCGGGTACCAACTGGCCCGCGACCCGGAAGCCATCAGCGCCGCGACGATTCTCGATGCCCTCGAGGGACCCGTCGCGCTCACCGAGTGCTCGTCGGCGAACAGCCACTGCGGCATCGAGCACACCTGCTCTGTCGGACGGGCCTGGCAACGCCTGAACGTCGCCATCCGCCGATCACTCAACGAGATCTCGCTGGCTCAACTCGCCGGCATGGACAACCGCGCACCCAACATGCCCATCGAACACGAACTCAAACAGCTGATCCGCCCATCGAAGGTGCCGGCATGAGCTCGGAACCTCTCGACGCGCTGCTCGGCCAATCGTACCGGCACGGCTTCGTCACCGACATCGAGTCGGACACGCTGCCACCGGGGCTCGACGAAGACGTCGTGAAGTTCATCTCGCGCAAGAAGCGCGAGCCCCAGTTCATGACCGAGTGGCGCCTGAAGGCCTACCGCCACTGGCTGACCATGCGCGAACCACATTGGGCCAAGTTGCGCGTGAACCCCATCGACTACCAGTCCATTTCCTACTTCTCAGCGCCCAAGCGTGACCCGAACGCGCCGAAGAGCCTCGAGGAAGTCGACCCGAAGCTGCTCGCCACGTACGAGAAGTTAGGCGTGCCGCTGCACGAACGCGCGCGTCTCGCCGGCGTCGCCGTGGATGCCGTGTTCGACAGCGTGTCGGTGGCCACGACCTTCAAGGAACGCCTGGCCGAAGCCGGCGTCGTCTTTTGCTCGTTCTCCGACGCCGTGCAGAACCACCCCGCCCTCATCGAGAAGTACCTCGGGACGGTCGTGCCGCACACGGACAATTTCTTCGCCGGGCTCAACTCGGCGGTATTCTCCGACGGCTCGTTCGTCTACGTGCCGCCCGGCGTGCGCTGCCCCATGGAGCTGTCGACGTACTTCCGCATCAATGCGAAGAACACCGGCCAGTTCGAACGCACGCTGATCATTGCCGCTCCCGGGTCGCACGTGAGCTACCTCGAAGGCTGCACGGCGCCCATGCGCGACGAAAACCAGCTTCATGCCGCCGTGGTCGAGCTCATCGCCGAAGACGACGCGGAGATCAAATACTCCACGGTGCAGAACTGGTATCCGGGCGACGAGAACGGCGTCGGCGGCATCTACAACTTCGTCACCAAGCGCGGCGAATGCCGCGGCCGCAATTCGAAGATCGCATGGACGCAGGTGGAGACGGGCTCGGCCATCACCTGGAAGTATCCGTCGTGCGTGCTGCGCGGCGAGAACTCGGTGGGCGAGTTCTATTCGGTGGCGACGGCCAACAACTACCAGCAGGCCGACACCGGCACGAAGATGATCCATATCGGCGCCAACACGAAGAGCACGATCGTCTCGAAAGGCATTTCGGCCGGGCACGGACAGAACAGTTATCGCGGACTCGTGAAGATCCTGCCGTCCGCGCAGGGCGCGAGAAACTTCACGCAGTGCGATTCACTGCTGATGGGGTCGAACTGCGGCGCCCATACTTTTCCCTACATCGAGACGCGCAACCCCAGCGCGACGGTGGAGCACGAGGCATCGACCTCGAAGATCAGCGAAGACCAGCTCTTCTACTGCCTGCAGCGGGGCATCGAAGAAGAGGACGCGGTCAACATGATCGTGAATGGCTTCTGCAAAAGCGTGTTGAAGGAACTACCGATGGAATTTGCCGTGGAGGCGCAGAACTTGTTAGCCGTGAGCCTGGAAGGAGCCGTGGGATGACCGCGCTGCTCGAAATCACCAACCTGTCCGCAAAGGTGGGCAACAAGAGTGTGCTGCACGGGCTGACCTTGTCCGTGAACGCGGGCGAAGTGCACGCCATCATGGGCCCCAATGGTTCGGGCAAGAGCACCCTCGCCTACGTGCTCGCCGGCCGTCCCGGATATGAAATCACCGGCGGCAGCGTGAAGTTCCAGGGCCGCGACCTGCTCACGATGGAACCGGAGGAACGCGCGCGGGCCGGAATGTTCCTGGGCTTCCAGTACCCGGTCGAGATTCCCGGCGTCAACAACGTCTATCTGCTCAAGGCGGCGGTGAACGCGAAGCGCAAGGCGATGGGCCAACCCGAAGTCGACGCATACGAATTCCTGCAGCTGGTGCGCGGCAAGATGAAACTCATGCAGATGGATGAAAGCTTCCTCTCGCGCGGCGTCAACGAAGGCTTCTCGGGTGGCGAAAAGAAGCGCAACGAGATCCTCCAGATGCTGGTGCTCGAGCCTGCGCTGGCCGTGCTCGACGAAACCGATTCCGGTCTCGACATCGACGCGCTGAAGGTCGTCGCGAAAGGCGTGAATTCCCTGCGCTCGGCAGAGCGGGGCGTGCTGCTGATCACCCATTACCAGCGGCTGCTCGATCACATCGTGCCCGACCACGTGCACGTGCTGGCGCGCGGCAAAATCGCGCGCTCGGGCGACAAGACGCTGGCGCACGAACTCGAGAGGCGCGGCTACGACTGGGTGCTCGAAGTCGCATGATCGCGCTGCCGACCAACCGGGACGAGAACTGGCGCTACGCGAACCTCCGGCCGCTCGCCAAGGCGAGCGCGGAAGCGGTCGACGCGGTGAACGCGCTCTCGGCGGCTGCCGCGGTTGCGCTTCCCGCGCCGCTGCCGGAGTACGAGCGCTGGGTATTCGTCGACGGGCGATTCGCGCCGCAGCTGTCAGCGTCCACACCCGATTCCTGTGCGTCGCTGCTCGACGCGCGCGATGCCGGTGAAGAGTTTTCGGCCATGCTCGACGCCGCCATGGCCAATGAAGGCCCGGACTTCGCGCTCGCGCGTGTCAACGGAGCGCGAGGCGATCAGGTGTTGCACATCGCCCCGCCCGATGGCGCCACGGCGAACATCGAACTGACTTTCGTGGCGACCGCGGCTGCTTCCGCAGGCACTTCGTATCCTCGCGTCCAGGTGCATGCCGGACGACGCGCGCATCTGCGCCTCGTCGAGCGGCACGTGAGCGCCGGCAATGCCGACTCGGCGGTCAATGCCGCGTTCGATCTCGCGCTGCGGGCAGATGCAACCCTGGACCACTGCCGCTTGCAGAATCTCGCCGATGCCGCGAGCGGCTTCGACACACTGATCGCGCACGTGGGCGAACGGGCGACCTACCGACTTCGCACCATCACGCTGGGTGGCCTGACATCCCGCTCCACGGTCATGGTGAAGCTCGCCGGCCGTGCCGCGCGGTGCGAACTCACGGCCGGAAGCATCGCCAACGGCCACCAGACCCACGACTTCTTCGCCGAGATCGAACACTCCAACGCGGACACCGTGACGCGCGAGATGTACCGCGGCATCGCCACGGATCGCGGCAAGCTCGGCTTCAACGGCAAGATGATCGTGCGGGAATCGGCCCCCGGCGCGGATTCCGACCAGTCACTGAAAACCCTGCTGACCGGCACCGGCGCGGAAGCCGCCGTGCGTCCCCAGCTCGAGATCTATACCGACAAGGTGCGCGCCAAACACGGCGCCACCACGGGCAAACTCGATGACCAGATGTTGTTCTACCTGCTGTCGCGCGGCGTCGACCGACGCCAGGCGCAGACGCTGCTCCAGTGGGCATTCATCGAAGACGTGATCTCCCGCATGGACTGCCAGCCACTTCGAAACGAAGTCGAGCAGCTGGTCGCGGCGCAGCTCAACGAGGTGTCCGCACTCGAAGGATTGTTAGGCAAGCCATGAACGCGAAACCCGCCTTTGTTTACGATGCGCAGCGCGTGTGGCGCGACTTCCCGATCCTCTCCCGGCAGGTGCACGGCAAGCCGCTCGCCTTCCTCGACAGCGCGGCGTCGTCGCAGCGCCCGGCCAGCGTCATCGCCGCCGTCGACGACTACGAAAAGATGCACCACGCCAACGTGCATCGCGGCGTGCATCAGCTGAGCCAGGAAGCCACGCAGATGTTCGAACACGCGCGCGAGCGCGTCCGCGAGTTCGTGAACGCCGCGTCCTCGCGCGAAGTCATCTTCACGCGCGGCACCACGGAATCGGTCAACCTCGTGGCGCAATCCTATGCACGCCCTCGCCTGCAGCCGGGCGACGAGATCCTGCTGACCGGCCTCGAGCACCACGCCAACATCGTGCCGTGGCAGCTGGTGGCCGAGCAGACCGGCGCCGTCGTCAAGGCGGTGCCCATCGACCGTCGCGGTGTCGTCGACGTCGCGGATTTCGCGCGGCTCATGAACGACCGCACGCGCATCGTCGCCTTCGCGCATGTCTCCAATGCCCTGGGAACCGTGCTGCCCGTGCGCGAAATCACGCAACTGGCGCATGCGCGCGGCGCGGTCGTGCTCGTCGACGGCGCCCAGGCCGTGCCGCATCAGCGCGTGGACCTGCAGGCGCTCGGTTGTGATTTCTACGCCTTCTCCGCGCACAAGATGTATGGCCCCACGGGCATCGGCGCGCTCATCGGACGCGAATCGCTGCTCGAGGCCATGCCGCCGTGGCAAGGGGGCGGAGACATGATCCTCACGGTGAGTTTCGAGAAGACCACGTTCAACGTGCTGCCGTTCAAGTTCGAAGCCGGCACGCCTAACATCTCGGGCGCGGTGGGCATGGCGGCCGCCATCGATTACATCGACTCCCTCGGTATCGACCGGATTCACGCGCACGAGCAGTGGCTGCTGGAGAGTGCCACGCGCAAGCTCGAGGCGGTTCCGGGGCTCACGATCATCGGCACTGCGCCTGAAAAGGCCGCGGTGATCTCCTTCACGCTGGAAGGCATTCATCCGCACGATCTCGGCACCATTCTCGACACCGAAGGTGTGGCCGTGCGTACCGGACATCACTGCGCGATGCCGGTCATGGATTTCTTTGGCGTACCGGCCACGGCGCGCGCGTCGTTCGCCTGCTATTCACGCGAGTCCGACATCGATGCGCTGGTGGCGGCGCTCGGGAAGGCCCGCGAGGTGTTCGGCTGATGGATCTCAAGGATCTCTATCGCGACGTGATCCTCGATCACAACAAGTCGCCACGCCTTTTCGGCAAGCTCGATCCTGCCGATTCCTCGGCGGATGGCCACAACCCGCTGTGCGGCGATCGGCTGCACGTCACGGTGCGGCTCGACGGCAATCGCGTCAGCGACCTGCGCTTCGAAGGCAAGGGCTGCGCCATTTCCGTGGCGTCGGCTTCGCTCATGTGTGAGGCGGTCAAGGGCAAGAGCCGGCCGGAGATCACGCACCTCTTCAACGAAGTGCACGATGTGCTCACCAGACATGATGCTCCGGTGCCGGATGATCTCGGCAAGCTCGCGGCGCTGTCCGGCGTACGCGAGTTCCCCGTGCGGGTGAAATGCGCCAGCCTCTGCTGGCACACGCTGAACGCCGCGCTCGACCGGAGTCACGAGCCGGTGAATACCCCGGTGAAGACTGAGTAGGCGACGATGAGAACGCACGAGAATGAACCCTTCGTCCTGCGCCGCGACGTCAAGGCCGTCATGGTGCCGGCCGGCATCGATATCGAGCTCAAGTCGGGCCAGTCCGGCTTCATCACCCAGGCGCTGGGCGGCAGCTTCACGCTGTACATGGAAGGCAACCTGTTCCGGCTCGCGGGCGCGGACGCGGATGCCATCGGAAAGGAAGTCTCCAAGCAGCCGGAGCTACCTCCCAATGCCACCGAAGACGACGTGCTCGCGGTAGCCTGGGAACAATTGCGAACCTGTTACGACCCCGAGATCCCGATCAACATCGTGGACCTTGGGCTTATTTACGAGTGCACGGTGAGCGCGCAGCCTGAGGGTGGGCGTGTGATCAACGTGCGGCTCACCCTGACCGCACCGGGCTGCGGCATGGGTGATGTACTGGTGCAGGACATAAAGCAGAAGCTGGAAGTGGTCCCGACGGTCACTTCGGCCAACGTGGAGCTGGTATTCGACCCGCCGTGGAACCAGTCGATGATGAGCGAGGCGGCGCGCCTTCAGACCGGGATGTTCTAATAAGTCATGTCGGGCTGGACTGACATCGGCAGCCTGGCCGAACTCGAAGCCACTTCACGAATCGAATCTGATGTGGACGGCTACCGGGTTCGGGTCGCGCAGGTAAATGGGAAGCTGTACGCGTTCGAAGACCGTTGTACCCACGATGATTCCCCATTTGACGATGCCCCGATGGAAGACACCGAAATCATCTGCCCCCGCCACGGCGCGCGCTTCTGCCTGCGCACCGGCGAGGCGCTTTCCCCGCCCGCCTATGAACCGCTGCGAATTTTCGAGGTGCGCGAAAACGCCGGGCGAGTCGAGGTGCGGGTTTGAGCACCACCAAGTCGAAGCGACTCACGTTGATTCGCCACGCCAACGCGGAACAGGACTCCGATGTGCGGGATTTCGAACGTCCGCTGAGCCGCAAGGGCCAGAACGAAGCCTTGGAAATGGCGCGGCGTTTCCAGGAGCGCGGGCTGGTGCCGGATCTCATCCTCGCGAGCGCCGCCACGCGCACGCGCGAAACGGCCGAGACCTTCGCCAAGGTGCTCGGCGTGGCATCGCGCCTGCTGCAGGCCGACGATGCGCTTTACCTGGCCGAAGGTGACTACATCCTCAGCGCCATTCGCGCCGTAGGACCACGCGTGAGCCATCTCATGGTCATCGGGCACAATCCGGGAATTTCCGCCGCCGCGATCTCGCTGGCGCCCGAGGCCATCACGAACGACCTACCTACCTGCGGGACGCTGACCATGGCCGTGAGCTGCCCCACGTGGAATCTCATCGATCGTCGTTGCGTGCGCGATTCCGAACGCGATTCACCGCGGAAGTTCTTCGACTTCGGCTGAATTCAGCTACCGCGGGCCACCTGCGTGATGTCGACCACCGCGCCCTGATCCCGCTCGCGGCGTACACCGGGCAGGCTCATGACCTGCGGATCACCGATGGTGCAACAGTCGCGCCCTGCCTGCTTCGATCGATACAAGGCATCGTCGGCGAGTCGAATCAAGGTTTCGCGATCACGCGCCATCGTCGAATCGGAAATTCCGAAACTCGCGGTGAATACGGGAGTGCCCGACAGCAGGTGCGACTCGGCCAGGGCAGCCCGCAGCCGGCCCACTACTTCCGCGGCGCGTTCGGCGTTTGCGCCCGGCAGCAGCATCGCGAACTCCTCGCCACCCCAGCGCACGACATGATCGCGGTCGCGCACCACGCTGCGCGCGATGTCGGCAAACAACTTGAGCGCGCGATCGCCGGCCTCGTGACCCTGCGTGTCGTTGAGGCGCTTGAAGTAGTCGAGGTCGGACATGACCACCGCGAATGCAGAATCCACGGCCATGAGATTGCTGAGCACTTCCTCGGCCGCGCGACGATTGGTGAGCCCGGTCAGGCTGTCGGTGCTGGCCTGCAGCTGCGAACGCTCGAAGGCACGCAGCGTTCCGATACGCGTGCCGGCATGAACGCCCAGTGCGGTGAGCTGCGCGATCTGCTCGGGATTGGGCGGCTTGCCCTTTGCGCCGGCGACGTGCAACACGCCGAGCGCGCGACCCATGAAATTCACCGGTACGCAGGCCGCGGACAAGGCGCCGCCCATGCGGCCCAACAACTTCGGACATGCGTTCAGCGCTTCGGCGTCGGGGAAAATCTGCGGATGCCCGCGGCGCACGGCAATGCAACTGTACGGTGACTCCACCGAGCAATTCGGTGATCCATTCTTGGGATGCACGCAGGCTCGCTCGAGATGCGCGCGGGACGAATCCGCCAACAGCAGCTCCATCGGATGCACGTCAGAGATCGCGCTCATTGCACGCGCGATGACCCTGTCCGCTTCGGCCTCGGAGTCGGCCATTTCCAGCGCTTCGACCAGCTGGTTGCTGAACGTGCTGCGGCTGGCCTCGGAACGCAGGCGCGTGAGCATTCCCTGCATCGTGTCGGCCAGCAGGTTGATCATGCGTGCGAGGCCGTTCACTTCGTCGCTGCCATGGGTGTCGCAGCGGTTGTCCATGTCGCCGGCGGCAAGCGCCTGCGCCACGTTGCCGAGGTCCTGCAAGGAGCGCTGGAGGGAGCGCGCCATGGCCCAGAACATCAGCATCGCGACGAAAGCAGCCGCCAGCGCGCCGCCAATCAACCAGACCTTCACGGCACCGGCATCGCCCGCCTCGGCGAGCACGCGCGTCTCGACACGCTGGAGGACTCCCCGCATGCGCGACATCGAATCCCTCAGTGCCGTTTCGAGCGCCGCCCGGCGTGGTTCGAGGTCGGCGAATGCCCAGGCCGTCGCGCCGCCAGCGCCGCCTCCCTTGCGAACGTAGTCCTCGGCGCTTTCCAGATATTGCGACGCGGGAGTTCGCAACGAATCGGTGATCGCGGTGACCTCGGCGTTGGACGGCAGCGCCGAGACGAGATCGAGCTGGGCGCGAAGCGCAGTCACCAGGTTTTCAGGAGTGGAGCCGGGCTGCGAAGCCGCGATTTCGGCGCTGAGGTCCCCGTGCAGGGTCAGCGCGCGATCGAGCGACCGCTGCACCGCGGCGACGCGCGCCAGGGCGGCGCTCGCGGCGGTCTGCAATTGCATGGCGTGCAGGCAACCCGCAACCAGCCCCGCTTCCGCAAGCACCAGGATCGCCAGCATTATGTAGAAGCGCCCGAAGATCGGAATCGATGTGAACCAGCGGCGCGTGGATCTTCCCGTCATTGAGGTAACCGCCCCTCCCGGCGTCTTGGCCAGGAGGGTATCGGCCGTCACGGAACAGACCTTAGGGTAAGAATTGCTATTTGGCGGATGGGCCTACTGAGCCGCCAGGGACAGCAATCCTGCGTTGCCGCCAATCGCGGCGGTGTTCGTCGTGATGGTCTGCTCGGTGGCCATGCGATGCAGGTAATGCGGGCCGCCTGCCTTCGGACCGGTACCGGAAAGCCCCATGCCACCGAAAGGCTGCACGCCGACCACCGCGCCGATCATGTTGCGGTTGATGTACACGTTGCCCACCCGCAGCCTGCGCGCAATGCGCTGGGCCAGGCCGTCGATGCGCGTGTGGATGCCCAGCGTGAGCCCGTATCCCATCGCGTTGATGGACGTCACCACCGCGTCGAGATCCCGCGCGCGGTAGCTCACGACGTGCACCACGGGGCCGAAGACCTCGCGCTGCAGCGAGCTCAGCGAATCGATCTGCACGGCCAGCGGCGCGAAGAAGCGGCCACGGGAGCTGGCCGCCGGCTTGGCCCGATGACTCCACGCGGCGCCCTTGGTGACGTGGGCGGCATGTTTCTCGAGCATCGAGAGCGCATCATCATCGATGACAGGCCCCACGTCCGTGCGCAGGAGCGCCGGATCACCCAGCACGAGCTCATCCATGCAGCCGGCTAACAAGGTTTTCACGCGTGATGCAATCTCCTCCTGGACGAGAAGCACGCGCAACGCCGAACAGCGTTGGCCCGCGCTGTTGAAGCCGGACTGCACCACGTCGAGCACCAGCTGTTCGGCGAGCGCCGAGCTGTCGGCCAGCATGACGTTGAGGCCGCCAGTCTCGGCGATCAGCGTGCCGATGGCGCCGGGCCTCGTCGCCATCGAACGCTCGATGAGCCGGGCGGTGTCGGTCGAGCCCGTGAAGATCACCCCCGCCAGGCGTGGATCGCGTGTGAGTGCGCCACCCACCTCGCCGCCATCCCCCGGCACGAAATGCAGCGCGTCGGGAGGAACGCCCGCCTGCAGCAGGAGCGCCGTGGCGTAGGCGGCGGTGAGCGGCGTCTGCTCGGCAGGCTTCGCGACCACGGCATTGCCGGCGGCCAGTGCCGCGGCCACCTGGCCCGTGTAGATAGCCAGCGGAAAATTCCAGGGACTGATGCAGCCGAACACGCCCTTGCCGCGCAGCCGCATCAGGTTGCGCTCGCCCGTGGGACCGGGCAGCGTCGACTCGTGGGAGAAATCACGTCGTGCACGCGTGGCGTAGTAGCGGAGGAAGTCCACGGCCTCTCGCACTTCGCCGATGGCATCCGGCAGCGTCTTGCCCGCCTCGCGCACGCAGCGCGCCACCAGTGCCGCCGTATGTTCCTCGAACAACATGGCCGCGCGCTCGAGTACGACCGCGCGTTTCTCGCCACCCGCGGCGTCCCAGTCTTCCTGGGCGCGCAGTGCAGCGGCGATGGCGCCATCGACGGCAGCCGCATCCGCGGAAATCACGCTGCCGATCGTCTCGGTGGTGTCGGCGGGGTTGACCAGCGGTGTCGACTCGCCAGGCGAAGGCTGCCCCGAAACGATTGGTGCTGCACTCCAGGCCTGCTGGGACAGGCGACCCATGTCGCGCAACAGCGCATCGACGGCCTGGCCATCCGCAAAATTGAAACCCGCGGAATTCGAGCGCTCGGGCGCGAACAGGTTGACCGGCAACGGGATGCGCGGATGCGCCACTCGCTCGAGAGCGTCCACTTCAGCGATCGGGTCGGCCACCACCTCTTCGGCAGGCAGGCTCGCGTCGACGATGCGATTGACGAACGAGGTATTGGCGCCGTTCTCGAGCAGACGCCGTACGAGATACGGCAGCAGGTCTTCGTGCGCGCCCACGGGCGCGTACACGCGGCACGGAAATTTTCCCCACGGCCCGCGCACCACGCTGTCGTAAAGCTCCGCCCCCATGCCGTGCAGCCGCTGGAATTCGAAGCGGTGCGCGTCGCCGCCGAATACTTCAGCGACATGCGCGATGGTGTGCGCGTTGTGGGTGGCGAATTGCGGGTAGACGCGCTCCCCGGCTTTCTCCAGTAACCGCGCGCACGCCAGATAAGACACATCGGTGTTGGACTTGCGTGTGAACACCGGGTAGCCCACGAGGCCGCGCTCCTGCGCGCGCTTTACCTCGCTGTCCCAGTACGCTCCCTTGACCAGGCGAAGCGTGATGCGCCGATCGGTCTCGCGCAAACGCTTCATCAGCCATTCAATGGTGCCGTAGGCGCGCTTCTGATAGGCCTGGACCGCGAGCCCGAAGCCCGCGTATCCGCGAGTGACGTCGCTCTCGAGCAGTTTTTCGACCAGCAGCAGCGACAGCTCCAGACGATCTGCTTCCTCGGCATCCAGCGTGACGCCGATGCCGGCATCGCGCGCCTGCTTCACCAGCGACTCGATGACGGGATACAGCTCGGCCATCACCCGGGACGCCTGTGCAAACTCGTAGCGCGGATGCAGCGCGGACAACTTGATCGAGATGCTGTGGCGCGCGGTGATCGTCTCGCGCGTCTCGACGGCCTTGCCTACAGCGGCAATCGCCGCGGCGTATTTCTCGCGATAGCGCCCGGCATCCGCGGCAGTGAGCGCGGCCTCGCCGAGCATGTCGAACGAATAGCGATAGTCGCGCTCTTCCTTGCCCGCGGCTCGCGACAGCGCACTTTCGATGTCGCGCCCCATGACGAACTGGTGGCCGAGGATGCGCATGGCCTGCTTGATCGCGGCGCGCGCCACGGGCTCGCCGAGCTTGCCCACCAGCCGCGCATACCAGGAACGCGCTTCGCCCACTTCACTCCGGTCGAGCGCGACGACTCGACCCGTGAGCATCAATCCCCACGTGGAGGCGTTCACGAGCAACGATTCGGAATCCCCCAGATGCTCGTCCCACGCGCCGGTCGGAATCTTGTCGGCGATGAGCCGGTCGGCGGTCTCGCCATCGGGAATACGCAGCAACGATTCGGCGAGGCACATGAGGATCACGCCTTCGCGCGAAGCCAGACTGTACTCGCGCAGGAAGGCGTCGAGTGCGCCACCGCCGTTGCGGGCCGCGCGCACGGCCTGCACCAGCGACAAGGCCCGTCCGCCTGCCTGCCGGGCAGCCTCTTCGCCGAGCCGTGCCCGGTCTGCGAGGGAGCGTACAAGTGGCTGTTCTTCGGCGAGATATTGCGGATTGATCGCCTTGGCGATGGTCTGCGACCGTTCCAGCGGGGGAAATTTTGTCATGGCCGAAATTCTATTGAATAAGCCGTCTTGCGTCCCAATAGCCGGACTCATGAGTGCATCCGTAGCCGCCGTCACCACGGCAACCTTCCCCGCGGAAGTCGTCAACGCCTCCGCCTCCCAACCGGTTCTCGTCGACTTCTGGGCCCCCTGGTGCGGCCCCTGCCGCGCGCTCGGACCGGTGCTCGAACAACTGGCTGATGAGAACGCCGGCAAGGTCAAGGTCGTCAAGGTGAACACCGACGAGAACCAGGATCTCGCGCAGCAGTTCCAGATACGCAGCATTCCGGCGGTGAAACTGTTTCGCGGCGGACGCGTGGTCGATGAATTCATCGGCGCGCAGCCGCTCGCGCAGGTGCGCGCCTTCCTCCAACCCCATCTTCCGCGGATTTCCGCCGGCGAACACCTCGCCGCACGGGAACTCGCGGACCGGGGTGACTACGCCGCCGCCGTCGAGAAACTCCGCGGCATCGCCACGTCGGACCCGGCCAATCTCGACGCGCGGCGTGATCTGGCGCGATATCTCGCCTTGTCGGGTGAGGTCGTCGAAGCCTCGAAAGTGCTGGGACAGCTTCCGCCGCCGGCGCAAACCGATCCGGATTCCAATGCCGTCCGTGCACTCATCCACTTCGCCGCGCTCGCCACCGATGATGCGGCGAGGTCCGATGCCTCTCGCGCCAGCGCCGCTCGTGCCTTGTTAGGAGGCAGCCCCGACGCCGCCATCGAATCGCTGCTGGATCGCATGCAGGGCGATCGCACTTTCGCCACGCGGGCCGGGCGAGAAGACCTGCTGCAAGCCTTCGCGTTACTGCCGCCGGACGATGGCCGCGTGTCGGGATGGCGCCGTCGTCTTGCCGCCGTGCTCAACTAGCGTGAACGACGACATCACCGCCGCGGTGAAAGTGCTCGCTGGCCTCGGAGGGACAGCGCTGCTCATCTGGCTCGGTGTCGTCATGACAAAGGCTGCAAAGCGTGGCGGCGGCGGCATGACCGCGCTGGGCGCGGCCATGATGATGCTGGGATGGGGAAACATGCGCGATCCCAGCAACAACCCGGTGGCGGAAGCGAAGGACGGTCGCGCCGAGAAGGGCTCGCCGTCGGGTGATCCGCTCGACCCTGTACCGCCTGCAGAGAAATAAAGCCCTCGCTTCCTCAGTGACTCATTCCGCCGCTTCTCGGCGCAGGCGTTCCGCTTCCCCATGCCCCAGGTATGCACGGATGCCCGCGCGCGCCACGTACAGCAGCGGAATCAACGCGACCGCGGCGGACATCTTGTATACGTAGTTCACTGTGCCCACCGCGAGGAATTGCGGGATGGACCAGTGCTGGGGGCCGATGACGAACGCGATGTACAGCACGATGAAGCTGTCGAGCAGCTGCGAGACCGCCGTGGACGCCGTGGCGCGCAGCCACACGAATCGTTCACCCGTTGCGCGAAGGATCCGATGGAAGATGACCACGTCGACGAGCTGGCCCACGAGAAAGGCCACGATGGAGCCGCAGATGGTCCACAGTCCCTGCCCGAACAGGATGGCGTAGGCCGTCTGGATGTCGGGCACGCCCATGCCCTTGTTGATGTCCACCCAGAAGGTCGCGGGGGCCAGCGAGATGGCGGCATAGGCCGCGAGGAACGAGTAGGCAATGAGGCCGACCGCGATCCACGAGATAAGGCGCACGCCGCGCACGCCGTAATACTCGTTGATGATGTCCGTCATGATGAATACGAACGGCCACACGAGCACGCCGGCCGTGAAGTTCAGCGTTCCGCTGATGCCGAACAAGGACCAGTTGAAGGGCTCGGCACCGATGCTCGCTTCGAGCGCGAAGATCTTGACGCCCACGAACTCGCCGATGAGCGCGTTGGTGAGGAAGAACCCCGCCAGGAAGATGAAGAGACGAGTGGCGCGATGATCAGTGGTACGCATGCAATCGCCCCCGCGTCAGTCGCGGCCGCGCAATCGACGCAGCTCGCGGCGACCGTGTTTGTCGGGCCGGTCGATCGAGCGTGGCTGCGCGAACGCGGACACCAATCGCGCATTCTCCGCGTACTTCTCCCGTGCCGCGCGCGCGGCATCGGTTTCGGCATAACAGGCCTTGGCCACGGGCGCCGAACCGCGGCGATCCGGAAGCTTCAGGACCTCGCATTCGAACGCATAGCCCGGACGTGACAATGTGAGGGTGTCACCCGCACGCACGGGATGCGCCGGCTTCACGCGCTGCCCGTTGAGGTGAACTTTGCCGCCGGCGACGGCCTCCGCCGCCAGCGTCCGGGACTTGAACATCCGGGTACACCACAGCCAGCGGTCGATGCGCAGCGACGTGCCACCGCCCTCCGCGCCTTCGGTGTTTTCATGATCGATCGGCTTCGGTCCCACGGGCGTCAGTATAATTGCGCCAACTTCCCCTTACCCGAGGTTCCTTCGTGGACCCTTCGTTCTACCAGCGATTCGACGCGCAGCTCGACGAGCTCCGCCAGCAGGGCCTGTTCAAGACCGAACGCGTGATCACCAGCCCCCAGGGCGGACAGATTCGCGCCAACGACGCCGACGTCGTCAACCTCTGTGCTAACAACTACCTGGGTCTCGCGAGCCACCCGGCCATCCGCGAGGCCGCGCATCGCGCCATCGACCGGTACGGATATGGCATGGCGTCGGTGCGATTCATCTGCGGCACGCAGACGGTCCACAAGCAGCTGGAGGCCGCGCTGTCGCGTTTCCTCGGCGCCGAAGACACCATTCTTTATTCCTCGTGCTGGGACGCGAACGGGGGCCTGTTCGAAACCGTGCTCGGCGAACAGGACGCCATCATCTCGGATGCGCTGAACCACGCCAGCATCATCGACGGCATCCGGCTGTGCAAGGCGCGGCGCCTGCGCTACGCCAACCGCAATCTCGCGGAGCTCGAGCAGCACCTCAAGGATTCGCAGGACTGCCGCACGCGGCTCATCGCCACCGATGGCGTGTTCTCGATGGATGGCAGCATCGCGCCGCTGAAGGAGATCTGCGATCTCGCCGACAGATACAACGCGCTCGTCATGGTCGACGATTCGCATTCCACGGGCTTCATGGGCACGGGCGGCCGCGGGACGCCGGAACATTGCGGCGTCGCAGGTCGCATCGATTTCCTCACCGGCACCTTCGGAAAGGCGCTCGGCGGCGGCAGTGGTGGTTACACCTCCGGCAAGGCCAACGCGATCGCGTGGCTGCGCCAGCGCTCGCGGCCCTATCTATTCTCGAACAGCATTCCACCGGTGGTGGCCGCGGTCACGTTGCGCGCGCTCGACCTCGTCGAGAACATGCCGCAGCTCCGGGAGACGCTGTTCGCCCACGCGAAGAAGTTCCGCACAGGCATGCAGGCCGCCGGATTCCGGTTGCTGCCGGGCGAACATCCCATCATCCCGGTCATGATCGGCGACGCCGCGCTGGCCGGAAGGTTCGCCGACCGGCTCTTGGCCGAAGGCGTGTACGTCATCGGTTTCTCGTTCCCGGTGGTGCCCAGGGGCGAGGCGCGCATCCGCACGCAGATGTCCGCGGGACTCAACGACGCGCAACTCGAACGCGCACTCGCGGCTTTCATCAAGGTAGGCCGCGAACTGGAGCTCATCAAGTGAAGGCCCTCGTCAAAAGCGAAGCGAAGCCCGGCATCTGGATGAAGGACATCCCGGAGCCGAAAGTCGGCCCCAACGACGTGCTCATCAAGATCGCGAAGACGGCGATCTGCGGCACCGACATGCACATCTACCAGTGGGACGACTGGGCGCAGAAGACGATCCCCGTGCCCATGGCCGTCGGACATGAGTACTACGGCCGCATCGTCGACATGGGAAGCGAGGTGCGCGGGTTCGCGATCGGTGATCGCGTGTCGGGCGAAGGGCATCTCACCTGCGGCTTCTGCCGCAATTGCCGCGCCGGGCGTCGCCACCTGTGCATCCACACCGTGGGAGTGGGCGTGAACCGGCAGGGTTGCTTCGCGGAGTATCTTGCGATCCCGGCCAGCAACGCGTTCAAGCTGTCCGATGCCATCACGGATGACATCGCGAGCATCCTCGATCCTTTCGGCAATGCCACGCACACCGCCCTCGCCTTCAACATGGTGGGCGAAGACGTGTTGATCACGGGCGCCGGACCCATCGGCATCATGGCCGTGGCCATCTCGAAGAAGATAGGCGCGCGCCACGTCGTCATCACCGACGTCAACGACTACCGGCTCGGGCTCGCACAGAAGATGGGCGCGACGCGCGCCATCAATGTGACGAAGCAAAAGCTCGACGACACGATGAAAGAACTCGGCATGCAGGAAGGCTTCGACGTAGGCCTCGAAATGTCCGGCAACCCGGCCGCGTTCCGCGACATGCTGCGCACCATGCACCACGGCGGCAGCGTCGCCTTGTTAGGCATACCGCCGGGCGAGACTGCCATCGACTGGAACCAGGTGATCTTCAAGGGCCTCAACATGCGCGGCATCTACGGCCGGGAGATGTTCGAGACCTGGTACAAGATGGCGGCGCTGCTGCAGGCCGGCCTGGACATCAGACCGGTGATCACGCACCACTTCCCCATCCAGGATTTCCTGAAGGGATTCGAGACGATGGGATCGGGGCAGTCGGGGAAGGTCATCCTCGACTGGGGGACGCTGAACTAAGTGCCGGGTGCGGATGCGGCGCGCTCGACTTCGAGACGTTGCTCCAGCGTTTAGCGAACGTCGCAGAAGCAGTAGGCATAACGATTGTCATGCGCGTTCATGCGAGACCAGCGCGCGAGCTCACGCTGCAATGGTTCGAACTCCCGGGCCACCTGCAGTGCCGGCATGCGCGCCGCGATGTCGCCGACGAAATTCTTCGCGAACCAGACCTTGATCTGCAGCGCCAGTGACTCGGCCCAGCTCAGTTCGGGCTCGATGCGCTCGACTTCGTAGTCGCCCGACAGGCCGGCGCGTTTCGCCGCTGACTTCACAGCCTGGTCGAACAGGCCCAGCTGGTCGACCAGGCCATTGTTCTTCGCATCGGTGCCGATCCAGACGCGGCCCTGCGCGATGGCATGTACTTCATCGCGGGTCTTCTTGCGGCCTTCGGCGACGTGCGCCAGGAATTCCTCATAGCCGCGCTCGATGAACGACTGCAGCAGGACCTTGGCGTCTTCACCCATCGGGCGATCGAGACGTAACTGGCCGGAAAGATTCGTGGTTCCCACGCCGTCGACGCTCACGCCGATTTTCTTGAGCGTGTTCTGGAACGTGGGGATGGCGCCGAAGATGCCGATGGAACCGGTGATGGTGGCCGGGTGCGCCCAGATCTCGTCGGCCGACGAGGCGATGTAGTAGCCGCCCGAGGCGGCGAGGTCACCCATCGACACTACCACGGGCTTGCCGTCGGCCTGCGCAGCCCGCACTTCGCGGTAGATCTGTTCGGAAGCGAAGACACTGCCGCCCGGGCTGTCGACGCGCAGCACGATGGCCTTCACGTCGTCGTCTTCACGCGCTTCGCGAATCAGCGAAGCGGCGGTCTCTCCTCCCACGGTTCCCGGCGGCTGCGAACCATCGAGGATCTCACCCGACGCGATGATGACGCCGATCTTGTCCTTGCCTAACCCGCGCGCGCGTTCCTCGGCGTGCACGACACGCAGATAGTCCTCGAGCGATGTCGAATTGAACGATTCACCGGCATCACTTTCATCCGCTTCGACCTTCTCTTCGTTCTCACGCGGCGAGTCTCCGCCCACGAGCGCCACCATGCGGCGCTCCACGTCGAGCGAAGACTTGAGGCCCGTGACCAGCTTCGCATCGAGAGCCACCTTGGCGGCGTCGCCCTTGGCGGCGAGCATCGCGGGCACGAGGTTGGAAACGTAGTCGGAAATGTCGGTGGGCGTGAGCCCGCGCGCCTCGGCGACCGCCGTGCGATAGCTGAGCCACAACGCGTTCAGGTACGCGAGGCTCTCCTCGCGATCTTCGGGCGACATGTCGGTACGCACGTAGACTTCGGCCGCGCTCTTGTAGGCGCCCACGCGGAACAGGTTGACCTCGACACCGATCTTGTCGAAGAGCTCCTTGTAGTACGTGCGGTAGCGTTCGTAACCGTCGATGGCCACGAGGCCCATCGGGTCGAGATAGACTTCATCGGCCGCGGCGGCGACGTAGTAGCTCTCCTGGAGGAACGACGTGGCGTGTGCCACTACCTTCTTGCCCGAGCTGCGGAAATCCTTGATGGCCGAGGTGAATTCCGCGAGCGTGGGCTGGCCGCCGCCCGACATGTAATTGAGATCGATGACGACGGCGGCGATGCGCGCGTCCTTCTTCGCGGCCTTGAGGGCGTCGATGAGATCCCACAGCAGGGTCTCTTCCTTGGCATCACCCTGCACCCGCTCGATCGCCTGGTCCACCGGGCTGCCGGAAAGCTGCTCGACGATCTCGCCCTTGGGCGCGATGAGCAGCGCGGACGAGTCCGCGATGTGCGGGATGGAAGTACGCAGGGCTCCGACGACAAAGCCGAAGATCGTCAGCAGCACCAGGAGGTGCAGGAACTTGCGTACGCCGTCGAGGCCACGCCAGATGCCAACGAAGATCCGGCCGATCATGTCGCCGAAGCCTTGCTCAAGAAGTTAGACCTTCTCTTCGATGCGCGCGGCCTTGCCGGAGAGATCACGCAGGTAGTACAGCTTGGCGCGGCGGACACTGCCGCGGCGCTTCACTTCGACTTCGCTGATGGCCGGGCTGTGCGTCTGGAACACACGCTCCACGCCTTCGCCGTGCGAGATCTTGCGCACCGTGAACGAGGAGTTGAAGCCGCGGTTGCTCTTCGCGATCACCACGCCTTCATAGGCCTGCGCGCGTTCGCGGTCGCCTTCCTTCACCTTGACCTGTACGACCACGGTGTCGCCCGGATTGAAGTCCGGGAGCTTGCGCGTCGCACGCGCCTTTTCGAGTTCTTGAATGATGTTAGCCATGTCTTTCACCTTCGCGTTCAGCGAGAAATTCGTCGAGGAGTTTCGCCGCATCGGCCGGCAATTCACTCCGTGCAATCAAATCCGGCCGGCGTAACCACGTACGCGCGACCGCCTGCTTCAACCGCCAGCGCTGGATATCAGCGTGGTGCCCACCCTGCAGAACCTCGGGCACCGTCCGGCCTTCGAACTCCACCGGCCGTGTGTAATGCGGCCAGTCGAGCAATCCATTGTCGAAGGATTCTTCGACCGCGGAGCGCTCGTCGCCCAGGACTCCTGGCAACAACCTCGCCACCGCGTCGATGACCACCAGCGCCGGGAATTCACCGCCCGACAGCACGTAGTCGCCTACCGACACTTCTCTATCTATGCGCGATTCGATGACCCGTTCGTCGAGTCCCTCGTATCGCCCCGCCACCAGCGTCATGCCCGGCAGCTTCGAAAATTCCTGCGCCATCGCCTGCGTGAAGGGCTCGCCCTGCGCCGACATATATATGCGCGGCCCGCCCGGCACCCTCGCCGCCGCGGCATCGATGGCCGCCGACATCGGCTCCGGCTTCAGCACCATGCCCGGTCCACCGCCATACGGGCGGTCGTCCACCGTGCGATGTACGTCGCGGGTATGTGCCCTCGGGTCTTCACAACCCACCGTCACGATACCGCGATCCACCGCCCGGCCCAGCACGCCCACCTTCAGCGCGTGCTGAACCAGCTCCGGGAACAATGTCACGACTTCGATGTGCATGAGTCGTGTCAGAAGTCCTCGGGCCAATCCACCAAAACCTTGCGCGTATCCTTGTCGATGCTACGCAGATGCTGCGACGTCACTGGCACCCAGTGTTCACGCGCACCCTTGATCACCATCACCGCGTTGCCCGGCGTGTCGACGAAATGGTCGACGACCCCCAGCAGCGCACCTTCCACGTTCTTCGCCTCGAAACCGACCAGGTCGTCGCGGTAGTGCTCGCGTCCCTCGGCCGGCGGCAGCTCGTCCCGTTCGACGAGAATCATCTGCCCCGTCAACCGACTCGCGGCGTCGCGTTCCTCGACACCCTCGAGCCGCGCGATCCAGCCGTTGCCCTGCGGACGCGCCTCTAACAACTTCGCTTCGCGGGTCGCTCCGGCCTTGTCCGTTTCCGGGGGCTGCAGGACCCAGCGCTTCCATTCGAACAATCGCTGCGGTGGATCAGTGAAAGACTGCACTCGCAGCCAGCCGCGCACCCCGTGCGCTGCTCCCAATCTACCTACCTCGACACGACGAAGCCCGCTCATGGCATGCCTCGCCCGTCAGCAGTCGATCAGGCGTTCGCCTTGCGGAATGCCGTGACCAGGTGCTTCACGCGCTCGGACTGCTGCGCGCCCTTCGAGAGCCAGTAGTCGATGCGGGCGATGTCGAGCTTGAGCCCGGTCTCGTTCTTCACCGGCTTCGGGTTGAAGAAACCGACCTGCTCCAGGCTTTTGCCACCCTGACGCTTGCGGCTGTCAGTCACGACGACGTGATAGAACGGCGTGTTGGTAGCACCGCGGCGGGTCAGACGAATTGTCACCATGTCATTGAACCTTCAAGTTGCGTAGCCCCAGGGCGAAATACCCGTCCCGGCCGGCCAAAAAAGAGCGCGGATTCTACGCAAACCAGTGATTTGGTGGAAGCTTTTTCAGGGTGCCGGGTGGGGAAAGTGGGGAGAAGCGAAAACTGCTGACTCATCAGGGGCATGGCGCCCACTCCCCACTTTCCCCACCCGGCACCGCTACTGGCCGGGGAAGCCCGGAGGCATGCCGCCCTTGAAGGCCTGGAGCATGCGTTTCATGCGTCCGCCGGCCATGCTTTTCATCATCTTCTGCATTTCCATGAACTGCTTCATGAGCTTATTGACGTCCTGGACCTGCACCCCCGCCCCGGCGGCGATACGGCGCCGGCGGGAGCCGTCCAGCAGGGCCGGGTTTCGGCGCTCCTTGCGGGTCATGGAATTGATGATGGCGATCTGCCGGCGAACGTCCTTGTCACCCTGGTCGGCCGGCGGGGCCCCGCCTCGCATGGCAGCCTGGGGCAGCTTGTCCATGAGTGCTCCCACACCTCCCATTTTCTGGAGCTGTTCGAGCTGGCTCTTGAGGTCGACGAGGTCGAATCCCTTGCCCTTGGCCACCTTCTTGGCAAGCTTCTGGGCTTCCTCGACGTTGACCTGTTTCTGCACCTGCTCGACGAGGGCGACGACGTCGCCCATGCCGAGGATGCGGCCGGCCATGCGTTCCGCATCGAAGGGCTCGAGCGCGTCGAGCTTCTCGCCGACGCCGACGAGCACGATGGGCTTGCCCGTGACTTCGCGCACCGACAGCGCGGCGCCACCGCGCGCATCGCCGTCGGCCTTGGTGAGGATGACGCCCGTAAGATCGAGCGCCGAGCCGAACGCGCGCGCGGAGTTCACCGCGTCCTGGCCGGCCATGGCGTCGATGACGAACAACCGCTCGTGGGTTTCCACGGCGCGCTCGATTTCCTTCACCTCTTCCATGAGCTCGGCGTCGACGTGCAATCGTCCAGCCGTGTCGACGATCAGCGCGTCGTAAACTCCCTTGCGCGCCGCATCGAGCGCGTCGCGTGCAATGTCCGCCGGCTTCTGTTTGCCATCCGTCGGGAAAAATCCCGCGCCCACCTGTTCCGCGAGACGCTGCAGCTGCAGCACCGCGGCGGGCCGGCGGATGTCCGTGCTGACTAACAACACGCGTTTCTTCTGGGACTCGATGAGCCAGCGCGCGAGCTTGCCGGCGCTGGTCGTCTTGCCCGCGCCCTGCAAGCCGGCTAACAACACGACCACGGGCGGCTGCGCGCGCAGTTCGAATCGCCCGCGGTCGCCCTGCATGAGGGCGACCAGTTCCTTGTTGAGGATGCCGACGAAGGCCTGTCCCGGCGTCAGGCTTGCGGTGACGTCGGCGCCGAGCGCCTTCTGTTTCACGCGCTCGATGAACGCCTTGACCACCGGCAGCGCCACGTCGGCTTCCAGCAGGGCCATGCGCACCTCGCGCAGGGACTCGCCGACGTTTTCCTCGGTGATGCGGCCGCGGCCGCGCAGTGTGTCCACGGTGCGCGACAGGCGCGTCGTCAGGTTCTCGAAAAGTGCCATAGGGCGGGGATTATAGAAGCCCTATGCTATGGGGCATATGCAAAACGCACCGTCGACGATTCTCGGCATCGCGCTCGTAGTCCTGCTACTACTCATCGCGTTTTCCTCGGGCACGGAAGTGGCCATGTTGTCGGCCAACCGGTACAAGATCCGGGCTGCGGCCAAGGCCGGCAAGCGCACGGCGAAAGCGCTGGACGCCTTGCTCTCGAGGCCCGAGAGCTGGCTGGGCGCCAACCTGGTTTTGCTGGCGCTCGCGAGCGTGGCCGCTTCTTCCATCGCCACCTTGTTGGCGCAGCGCACGCAGTACGAGCACGCCATCCCCGTGACGATGGCGACGCTGTCGATCGTCATGATCGTCTTCTGCGAACTGGCCCCCAAGATCTACGCGGCGCTGAAACCCGATCCCGTCGCGCTTTCGTCTACCTACATATACAAGACGCTGGTCTTCGTGATGGCGCCGGTGAGCTGGTTCACCAACAAGGCTGCCTACGGCTTCCTGCGCCTGTTCGGGGTGAAACCGTTGAAGGAAGGCGCCCAGGCCATGTCGCCCGATGAACTGCGGTCGGTGGTTGCCGAAGCCGGCCCCATGATCCCCACACGCCATCGCCAGATGCTGCTGTCGATCCTCGACCTCGAGCACGTGACCGTGAACGACATCATGATCCCGCGCCACGAAATCGCGTCGATCAACGCGGAAGACAACTGGGAAGACATCCTCGACCAGCTCCGCCAGACGCCCCACACGCGTTTGCCGTTGTACGAAGGGGAACTCGACAACCTGGTCGGCATCATCCACATGAAGCGCGTCGCGCAGGAACTGGCTCGTGAAACATTGACGCGCGAGCGCCTCATCGAGCTCGCGCGCACACGCGAGCCCTACTTCGTGCCCGAAGGCACTTCGCTCACCATGCAGCTCAATCAGTTCCAGCGTAATCGGCGCCGAATGGCCTTCGTGGTCGACGAATACGGCGACATCCAGGGCTTCGTCACGCTCGAGGACATCCTCGAGGAGATCGTCGGCGAATTCACGACGGACCCCGCCACCGTTACGCACAAGCACGTGCATCGTGAAGCGCCGGGTGTATTCATCATCAATGCCAGCGCCACCATCCGGGCAGTCAATCGTTCGCTCGGCTGGCAATTGCCCGTCGATGGACCGAAGACGCTGAACGGCTTGCTCGTGGAGCAATTGGAAACACTGCCCGAGACCGGGGATGCCGTGACCGTGGGTGAGTACGAGTTCGAAGTGCTGCAGATCGGCGAGAACACGGTGCGCACCGTGCGCGCGCGGCGCGTGGCGCGCGCCGCCGAGTAGCGGTCGGCTCAGCCCAACGCCAGTTTCAAGGCTTCATCCACGCGAGCAATCGCGTGGATGCGCAACCCCTCGATTGCCACGCGCGGCGTGTTGTCCTTGGGAATCAGCGCGGTGGTGAATCCCTGCTTGGCCGCTTCACGCAACCGCTCCTCACCATAGGCGACGGGTCGCAGCTCCCCGGTGAGGCCGATCTCGCCGAAGGCCACGAGATTCTGCGAAATCGCCTTGTCGACCAGGCTGGACGCCAGGGCCAGTGCCACCGGCAGATCACATGCCGTCTCGGAGACTTCGAGTCCGCCGACCAGGTTCACGAACACGTCGTGCTCCTGCAGATTCACGCCGCCGTGGCGATTCAGCACAGCCAACAGCATGGCCACGCGTTGCGCATCCAGACCCTGCGCCACGCGCCGCGGCGAACCGAAGCGCATGCGGTCGACGAGAGCCTGCAGTTCCACCAGCAACGGCCGTCGGCCGTCGCGGGTGACGGCGACGATGCTCCCCGGCGCAGGCGTCGCGGAACGCGCCAGGAAGATCGCGGAAGGATTGCGAACCTCGCGCAAGCCCTGTTCATTCATGTGGAAGAAGGCGAGTTCGCCGACCGACCCGAATCGGTTCTTGGTGGCGCGAACGTTGCGGAAGCGGCTCGATGCATCGCTTTCGAAATACAGCACGGTGTCCACCAGGTGCTCGAGCACGCGCGGCCCCGCGATGGCGCCGTCCTTGGTGACGTGCCCCACGATGACGACGCTGACGCTGGAGCTCTTGGCAAAGCGGACCAGTTGGGCCGTGCATTCCTTGAGTTGCGTCACCGCGCCCGCCGACGTGCCGATCGAGGCGAGCTGCACGGTCTGGATGGAATCCACGATGAGCAGCTTCACGCCCTCTTCGCGCGCCCGCGCCATGATGGCTTCCAGGTCCGTGTCGGCGACGACGCGCAGGTGAGAACCGGCCACGCCGAGCCGTCGCGCACGCAATCCGATCTGCGCCGCGGACTCTTCCGCCGAGAGATAGAGCGTCGGTGTGATGCGGGCCGCATGGTTCGCGAGCTGCAGCAACAGCGTGGACTTGCCGATGCCGGGCTCCCCTCCTAGCAACGTGACAGACCCGGGAACCAGCCCGCCTCCCAGCACCCGATCCAGCTCGGCCATGCCCGTCCCGAGACGTGGCAGCTCGGCGGTCAGATCGGCCAGGTCCGCGGACGGGGCCACCGCGGCCGCCGCCTGGCCGGCCGGACGTCGAGCCACGGTTCGTTGTTCGAGGGTGTTCCACTGGGAGCACTGCGGGCACTGCCCCTGCCATTTGAGGGTTTCGGCGCCACAGTCGGCGCAGACGAAGACGACTGCCGGTTTGGCCATCCTAAAAACCTCGGGCGGGACGCCCGGAAAGCGTGACGAAGTTCATGCCTTGAACGATGCCGGAGCCGGTGAAGTACCTACTGTGCAGTAGTCCGGTGCGCCCCGGCCCTAATGGCATTAGCATTGCGTCCCTAGGTCGTTGATTTGCCGATAAGCACGGTAGCGAAGTGTGACTTATTGCGAAGGTCTGTGCCGACGCTGCTGGTAGGTTATGGCCCTTGCGGGGAAGTCTACGGGCGAATTTCGGCCGTAAAGGTCTCGTTTTGACCATTTGAGCAATTGGTGTGATCGAAGAACACGCAGAACATCGACGGTTCCGGGGACAGTCATGACCCTCAAGGGCAAGCTGACCTTTGTCGGCCAGACAGATACCGGCCGCGTACGTGAACACAACGAGGACACGATCGCCAACGATCTCGACGTGGGCTTGTTAGTCCTTGCCGACGGCATGGGCGGATACAACGCCGGCGAAGTCGCGAGCGGCATTGCCGTCAAGACCATCACCAACCTGGTTCGCGAAGGACTCGCGCGCGAGGACCTGGGTTCGCTGGACCGCGCCACCGGCCTCACCCGGCCCTCCATCGTCCTGCGCGATGCCATCACGCGCGCCAACAAGATCATTTACCAGACCGCGCGCTCGCAGGCCGAGTGCGAAGGCATGGGCACGACCGTGGTCGCCGCCCTTTTCTACGACAACCGCATTTCCATCGCGCATGTCGGCGATTCCCGGCTGTACCGCCAGCGCGGTAGTCAGATCGCGCAGGTCACCATGGACCATTCGCTGCTCCAGGAGCTGGTGGATCGCGGTTTCTATTCGCCGGAAGAAGCGCAGCGAGCGGCCAACAAGAACTACGTGACCCGGGCCCTGGGTGTCGAACCCCAGGTCGAGGTCGAAGTGCAGGAGCACCCGGTCGACAAGGGCGACATCTTCATCCTCTGCTCCGACGGCCTCTCGGACATGGTCGAGGACGAAGATATTCGTTTAACCATAAGTACCTTTGGTGCTAACCTAGATACGGTCGCTAAGCAGTTGATTCAGTTAGCCAACGAGAACGGTGGTCGTGACAACGTCTCGGTGGTGCTCGCGCAGGCGAACGAAGCGTTCCCGGCGAGTCGTGGAGTGATGGATAAACTTCTTGGCTGGTTCAGTTAAGGGAAGGCGAAAAGAATGGCACGTCTCGTTTTGAGCCTGGATAACCAGGTCCTCGCCGAATACAACATGAACAAGGAGCGGTACACGATTGGCCGACTCCCGGATAACGACATCCGCATCGATAACTCGGCGGTGTCGGGCCATCACTCGCTGATCATCAACATCCTCAATGACTCATTCCTCGAGGATCTGAACAGCACCAACGGCACGTACGTGAACGGCAAGCTCATCAAGAAGCATGCGCTGCAGCACGGCGACGTCGTGACCGTCGGTCATCACCAGCTTCGGTTCGTCGAAGACGACGAAGCCCAGGACGAATTCGAAAAGACGATGGTCATCCAGCCGTCGTCGCGCCCGGCCGCCGAGAAGATGCAGGCCGCCAAGGATCGCGCCGAGAAGGTTTCCGCGGACATGTCCGCCAGCGGCGTGCGCAAGGGTCTCGACGGCAAGGTGCCGGTCAAGAAGGCCAAGCTGCAGGTGCTGTCGGGTTCCTTCGCCGGACGCGAGCTCGAACTCAACAAGGCGCTGACCACGCTCGGCCGTCCGGGCATCCAGGTGGCCGCCATCACGCGCCGCCAGGACGGGTTCTTCATCGTGCACGTCGACAGCGATACGCCTAACAACTATCCGCTGGTCAACGGCACCGCGATCGGCAGCCAGGCCCGCAAGCTCACGGACAATGACGTGATCCAACTCGCCGGCGTGAAGATGGGTTTCTTCGAAGCTTGATGGACGACGGCGCTTCGCCGGCGTTCTCAGACATGGCGCGCAGCGCCTGACAAAAGGCCGGGGCTGGAAAGCCCTGGCCTTTTTCTTTCTGGCTACTTCAATTCCAGCGGCACGCGCTGGCTGACCCCGCAAAGCAATTCATAAGGGATCGTGTCCGCGTGCCTGGCCACTTCCTCGACCGGCAGGCCCGCGCCCCAGATGACGGCCTTGTTGCCGGTCACGACTTTCGACGCACCGGTCACATCCACCGCGATCATGTCCATCGAGACGCGACCCACCAGCGGGTAGCGCGCCCCGCCGATCATGACCGGTGTGCCGTTGTCCAGGTGACGAGGCAGACCGTCGCCATACCCCGCCGCGAGAATCGCGATCGAGCTGTCGCGCTCCGCGCGCCAGGCGCCGGCGTAGCCCACGGTTTCTCCCTGCTTCACTTCACGCACCGTGAGCACCGTGGTTTCCAGCGTCATCACGGGCTTGAGCCCGTGCTTCTCCGCCGTCTCGCTGCTGAAAGGGGACACGCCGTACAGCGCGAGCCCCGGCCTCACCCAGTCGCCGTGCGCCGCTGGCCAGCCGAGCGTGCCGGCCGAATTGCCGATGCTGGTGGCGAGCCGCTGCGGACCCGTAAGCCCGGACTCCGCCAGCGTCGTCTCGAACCTTGCGATCTGCTCACGCGTCATGGGTTCGTCGCGCTCATCGGCGCGGGCCAGATGCGTCATGGCTCGCAACTCCAGTGCGGGGACGGTGAGCGCGCGCAGCCGCGCCATCGCCGGCGCGAACGCTTCGGGCCTGAAGCCAAGGCGATTCATGCCCGTGTCCATCTTGATCCAGATGATGAATCGCCGCGCATCGCGATGCGCCTCGAGTAGTTTTATCTGCAGCGGATCGTGCACCACGAGCTCGAAGCGATGATGCGCGGCCTCGGCGAGCTGCTCGGCACTGAAGATGCCTTCGAGCAATACGATGGGTGTGCGCACCCCGGCCGCTCGCAGCGCGATGCCCTCTTCCAGGCGTGCGACCGCAAATGAATCCGCATCGGCCAGCGCGAGCGCGGTCGTCACGAGTCCATGGCCATACGCGTTCGCCTTGACCACGGCCATGACCTTCGAGCCCGGCGCGTAGGCGCGGATGGTGCCGAGGTTGTGGCGCAGCGCGGCCGTGTCGATCAGCGCGCGAAGCAGCCGGATCAACGCATGATTCCTTCGCCGTACGCGGGATCCACGTAGTTCTCGAAGCGGCTGTTGGCGCCTTTGAACGTCAGGCGGATCTCACCGATTTCACCGTTACGATGTTTGGCGAGATCGATTTCCGCGACGCCTTTCTTCGGCGTCTCGCGGTTGTAGACCTCGTCGCGGTAGATGAGCAGGATCATGTCCGCATCCTGTTCGATCGCGCCGGATTCACGAAGGTCCGACATCACCGGCTTCTTGTTCTCCCGCTGCTCGACACCGCGATTCAACTGCGACAACGCGATGACCGGGCAACTCAGCTCCTTCGCCAGCGCCTTCAGGCCGCGCGAAATCTCCGAGATCTCGGTGGCGCGATTCTCTTTCGTGCCCGGCACGGTCATGAGCTGCAGATAGTCGACCACGACAAGGTCGAGCCCGTGTTCGCGCTTGATGCGCCTCGAGCGGGCGCGCAGTTCGGTGGGAGTGAGAGCCGGCGTGTCGTCGATGAAGATCTTGGCGTCCTGCAGCTGCTTGGTGGCGCCCGTGATGCGCGGCCAATCTTCCTCGGTCAGTTTGCCGCTGCGGATATTGCCGAGATGCACGCTGCCAACCGAGGACAACATGCGCGTGAGGATCTGCTCCGCCGGCATTTCGAGTGAGTAGATGGCCACGGACGCGCGGACCCCATCCTTGAGCGCCGCGTGCTCAGCCATGTTGATGGCGAGCGTCGACTTACCCATGGACGGACGGCCCGCGATGATCAGCAGGTCACCGGGACGCAGGCCGCCGGTCTTGGCGTCGAAATCGATGAAACCCGTGGGCAGGCCACGCGGCTTGTTGGGGTTGTTGTAGAGATCGTCGATCTGGTCGATGAGCGCGGGCAGCGCCTGTTTCGCGCTGACGTATCCCTTGCCGCGTGTCGACCCTTCGGCGATCGAGAAAATCTTTCTTTCGGCCTGCTCGACGAGATCTCGCGCCGTCTCGCCCTCTTCGTTCCACACCGAGCTCGCGATCTCGCCGCCCACCGTGACGAGCGACCGCAGCAGCGAACGCTCTTTCACGATTTCGGCATAGGCGCGCGCGTTGGCGGCCCCGGGCGTGTCACGCGTCAGCGTGCCGAGATAGGCGAGGCCGCCCGCATCGTTCAATTTGCCGAGCCGCTGCAAGTGCTCGGAGACGGTGACGGGATCGCACGGCTGCGCTTCGGCACACAGCGAAGCGATGCTTTCGAAAACCAGCTTGTGATCGGGCCGGAAGAAGTCGTCTGCCGTCACGACGTCGCCGACGTTGTCCCACGCCGCGCGATCGAGCATGAGGCCACCCAGCACCGCCTGTTCCGCTTCGATGGAATGCGGAGGGGCGCGCAGATCACTTGGCGCTGAGGACTCGCGACGAAACTTGGGAGTGCTCGACATGTGTTTTGTTATCCCCCGGCTGCGCCGACTGTAAAAACAAACGCCCCGTGAGTCCATCACGGGGCGTGTTGTCATCGTCAGGAATTACCGAAGTCGTTTCGACTCCGGCAGTTACGCACTTAGTCTTCGCCAGTGATCACGACCGGCAACTGCACGTCGATGTCCGTATGCAGGTGCAGGACGACGGCGTGGTCGCCGACCATGCGCAGCGGACCATTGGGCAGGCGCACTTCCGCGCGCGCCACCTTGTGGCCAGCCTTGGTGCAAGCCTCGGCGATGTCTGCCGTGCCGATCGAGCCGAAGAGCTTGCCTTCGGTTCCCGCCTTCGCGGAGATCTCCAGCTTGAACTCCTTGAACGCCTCGGCGCGGCTTTCCGCGTCCTGGAGCTGTTCGCGCGCGATTTTCTCGAGCTCGGCGCGACGCGCCTCGAACCGCTTGACGTTTTCAGGGGTGGCGAGCGTGGCCTTGCCTTTCGGCAGCAGGAAGTTGCGGCCGTAGCCCGACTTCACCTGCACGCGATCACCGATGGTGCCCAGGTTGGCCACTTTCGTTAAAAGAATGACGTCCATGATGAGCCTCAGTGCTGATCGGTGTACGGCAGCAGCGCGAGGTAACGCGCACGCTTGATCGCACCCGAGAGCTGTCGCTGGTAGAAGGCCTTCGTGCCCGTGATGCGGCTCGGAACGATCTTTCCAGTTTCAGTGATGTATTGCTTGAGCGTGCCCAGATCCTTGTAGTCGATCTGCTTCACGCCTTCGGCGGTGAAACGGCAGAACTTGCGACGGCGCGAGAACGAGCGGTTGCCACCACCACCGGGACCACTACGACGCGGTTTTTCGTCTTTCATTACGCGTTTACTCCCATGTCGTCGTCATCGCTGGCGAACGGTGAATCATCGCGGCTGCGGCGCGGGCCGCCTTCCTTCTCTTCCTGGGCGGCCTTCGCCATGGGCGACGGCTCGGTCACGGCTTCGTCCATGTTCACGACGAGGTGACGCAGCACCGCATCGGAGAACCGGAACGCGCCGGTGAGTTCGGCCAGGATCTTCTGGTCGCATTCGATGTTGAGGAGCACGTAGTGCGCCTTGTGGACCTTCGCGATGGGGAACGTGAGCTGGCGACGGCCCCAGTCTTCGTGACGGTGCACCGTGCCACCACCGGCGGAGATCATTCCGCGGTAGCGCTCGACCATGGCAGGGACTTGTTCGCTCTGGTCCGGATGGACCAGGAACACGATTTCGTAATGCCTCATTGTGTTTCCTTGTGGGTGAGCTGCCCGCCTGAGGGAGACGGTGCAGCAAGGTAAAAACGGGCGCGAAGAATACTGAACGCCTGGGGGCTTGGCAAGCCGGCAGACCGTGCCTGCGGCATGATTTTCAAGCACTTAGGGATCAGCGCGCCTTTTTTCCTGCCAACCGCTGGCGCAGCGCCTCGTACAACAGCATTCCGCTGGCGACCGACACGTTGAGGCTCTCGACCGCGCCCTGCTGGGGCAGCCGGACCGTCAGGTCGCAGGTCTCCCGGGTGAGCTGGCGCAGTCCTGAGCCCTCGGCACCCATGACGAGCGCGATGGGGCCGGACAAATCCGTTTCGTGGGCCAGCTTCGGCGCCTCGGCATCCGCCCCCACGATCCACAGGCCCGCTTCCTTGAGGAGCCGCAGGGTGCGCGCGAGGTTCGTGACGACCGCGACGGGCGTCGTCTCCGCGGCGCCCGCCGCCACCTTGCGCACGGTGGCGTTGATTTGCACCGCACGATCCTTCGGGATCACGACAGCCAGCGCGCCACAGGCGTCCGCCGTGCGCAGGCACGCGCCCAGGTTGTGAGGGTCCTGCACACCGTCGAGGATCAGGACGAATGGCGCCTTCTGGTCCGTGGCCTCGAGCTGCTTCACGATGGCGGCGACCAGCTCTTCCTCGTGCCACACCTCGAGCGGCTGCACTTCCACGAAGACGCCCTGATGCACGGCTTCACCAAACAACGTCTTGAACGTCGCCGGTGGCGCGCGCTTCACGGTTTTGCCGGCCTTCTGCGCAAGCGACTGGATCTCCGCGACGCGCGGATCGGCGCGTTGCTCGGCGATGGTGACGCCGGTGACTCGTTCCGCATGCCGCGTGAGCAGTGCACGTACGGCGTGCAGGCCATAAACCTTTTCGGTCAAAACAATCCCCTGCCTACTTGCGGGTCTTCCGGCGATTCGGAGAACGCTGCGGCTTGCGCATCGTTTCCTGGTCGACTTCCACCAGCGCGAGGTCCACGAGGCCTTCGATGGGATTCACGCTGGTCACGATGACGTGCACACGCGTGCCCATGCCGAGCCTGCGCTTGTTCGCACGCCCGACCCATGCGCGACCGCCCGGCTCCATGATGTATTCGTCGTCCCGCAGGTTATCGATGTGCAACAGTCCGTCGGTGCCCACCGCGGTGAGCTGAACGAATGCGCCGAACTCGACCACCGTGGTGATGAGACCCTCGAATGTCTGGCCGATGCGGTCACGCAGATAGACGCACTTGAGCCAGGCCGACACGTATCGGTCCGATTCGTCAGCGCGCTTTTCGAGCTGCGTGAGTTCAGTGCCCGCGATCGCCAGTTGCCCGCCGTCATAACGCTGGCCGAACGGATCCGCCTCCGACAGCAGCGCACGCAGCGTTCGATGCACCACCAGGTCCGGGTAACGCCGGATCGGTGACGTGAAATGTGCGTAGTGCCGCAGCGCGAGGCCGAAGTGGCCGACGTTGTCGGGTTGATAGACCGCCTGCTGCATCGAGCGGACGATCAACGACTCGATGAAGGGCCGGTCTTCGCCGTGCCCGAGGCGATCGGTGATCGCGCGAAAATCACGCGGCTGCAGGTCGTCCGGAAGTTCCGCCGCGACGCCGAGCGCGGTCAGCGTCTCGAGCAACACATTGATCTTCCTTTCCTCCGGCTTGCCGTGCACGCGATACAGCGTGCCGACGCGCTGCTTCTCGAGCTCACGCGCGACAGCCACGTTCGCGAGGATCATGCATTCCTCGATGAGCTTGTGCGCCTCGTTGCGTTCATAGAGATAGACACGTTGTAAGCGGCCCGCCTCGTCGATATCGAACTCGGCCTCGGCCGCGTCGAACTCGAGTGCGCCGCGTTTGTGACGCGCCTTCAGCAACGCGCGATACACGTCGACGAGCGGCATGAGCTTGTCGGTGAGGCCACCCAGCTCGGCACGCGCTTCGGGTTTGCCTTCGAGCAGCGCCGCGAATGCCTGGTCATAGGTGAGTCGGCGCGCCGAGCGCATGACCGCCGGATAGAAAGTGGCATCGAGCAACACGCCGGCTCGCGAAATGATCATATCGGCCGCGAAGCACAGTCGGTCCACGTGCGGCTGCAACGAACACAGCACATTCGACAACGCGAACGGCAGCATGGGGATGACGCGCGTGGGGAAGTACACACTGGTGCCGCGCTCTCGAGCGCTGGCATCCAGCGCAGTACCCCGCCGCACGTAGTAGCTCACGTCGGCAATCGCAACGATGAGTCGATATCCTTTGGCGTGCGACTCCGCATAGACCGCGTCGTCGAAGTCCTTGGCGTCCTCGCCGTCGATGGTCACCAGCGGCAGGTTGCGCAAATCGACCCGCTTCGAGGATTCGGTGGCATCGACTTCCCTGCCGTAGGCCTCGGCCTCGCGCACCGCTTCAGGCGAAAACTCGCGCGGGAGATCGAAACGCGCCATGGCCGCTTCGCACGCGAGCTCGACCGGCTTCTCGGGATCGAGCCGGCGGACCACGCGCGCCTGGGGACTGCTGCCCTCGCCCGCATAACGCGTGACGGCGGCGATGACCCAGTCACCGTGGCGCGCACCGTTGAGATCACCCGGCGGGACGAGGCAGCGCATGCCCACGCGCCGGTCGGCGGCCGTCACGAATGCCGTGCGCCCCGGAACTTCCATGGTGCCCACGAAGGCTTTGGTGGCGTGCTCGAGAATCTTTTCGAGCCGGCCCGAGTAGCGCCCATCGCGGCCGCGCTCGACCGAGACGCGGACGCGATCGCCGTGCATCACGCCGTTCATCTGTCCCGGCGGGAGAAAGATGGCCTCCTCGACGCCCGGCACTTTTACGAACCCGAACCCGGCGCGATTCGCGCTCACGACGCCTTCGGCCACCCGGGCGTGAGCCGGCGAAGTGGAGTGGGCGGTGGCGTGCGGCCGGCGCGCTCCCGGCTTGTGTGAATGGCGCGGAGTCTCGTGACTCCCGCGTGATTTTCCGTTTCTGCGTTTCAAAATAAGTGGTTCCGAATTGACAGCCTACAAAGCGGTGCGTACCTTTCGCCGCTCCTCGCACCCTGCCCGGGTGGCGGAATTGGTAGACGCACTAGTTTCAGGTACTAGCGAGTAACATCGTGGAGGTTCGAGTCCTCTCCCGGGCACCAATCAATTCAATGGATTACGCGCTTCGGCGAATTGCCGTCGGCAGGCGCGGCCTGATGCCCGCGCGGATTCTACAGGTCGGCGCGCTAGCCGCGGGATTCTCGCGGTGCCGTTCCGAACCATCGTTTGTGGGCGTGCGAGAAAGATCCGAGATCCTGGAAGCCCAGTAACCAGGCGATCTGGCTGATCGTGAGGGTCTCGTCCTTCAGGTAACGGCTGGCCAGGTCTCGCCGGATTTCGGTCAACAGTTCCGTGAAACTCGTGTCCTCGTGGGCGAGTTGCCGCGCCAGCGTTCGTGGACTCATGCCGAGCTGGCTCGCGATGAAGCCCACGCGTGCCTTGCCATGCGGCAGATGCGTGGCGATTTCGTTTTCGACTCGCGCGCGGATGGGTCCGCGATTCTTGGAGCGGCTTTCATACGCTTCTTCACAAATCGAGAGCAACACCCGGTTGAGATACGGGTCCGCTCTCGTCACCGGCATGTCTCCCACGGCTCCCGCGAAAATCACCTCGTCGGTGGACGCGCCATACTCGACGCTGCAGCCGAAGTAGGTGTTCAACTCACGACCCGACTCCTTGGCAGGATGTGCGAAACACACGCGCTGGGGTTTCACGCGAACACCCGTGAACTCCCGGATCATCCGCAGGATGCTCGCGGTCCAGAATTCGACCTGGTGCCGATCTCGCAGCCGGCTCACCCCGTTGTAGGCCGTGCGAATACCGAGTACGCGCCCGTCGACGAGATTCTGGATCACACCCTCATTCACCAGGCTGGTGTATCGCGCCGCGCGCCGGAAGACCTCGCCGATGGTCTCGCAGTTGGCAAGCACGTAGTAATAGAGCCCCACGGCCCGCGGCTCGCATTGCAGAGCCAGGTGAAAGCCCAGCAGATCGTCTTTCACGGCGACGGCAACGAGGTTGAGGAATTCCACCTGGTCGCGTACCCGCAGCCGGACTCGCGGGTCGTCAATCTGCCGTCGCGTCAACCCGCAGGTTTCGAGGATGGGCGCAGTGGGAATTCCGGCGTCCCTGGCATGCGCGAAGGCGAGCCGCGTCATGACTCCGAGCGCGCGAGGAAGCTGGGTGCCGCGGGTCACGGCCCTGCCTCGGTGGCACATTGCGACAAGTTTCTGGCGCGGAACAACAAGTCCCTCCCCGGGGTCGAGACGTATAAAGCGCGTCGCTTCAACCAGGAACCGGAGCGCGTGCCCATGGAACTAACCACCGGAACGCCCGCGAGAAAATCCGACCACGACGGCATGGAAAAACACCGCAAGACGATCGCAATCATCGACGACGACAACGGCATCCGCCAATCCTTGAAGCGGATGCTCAGCGTCGCAGGCTTCAGCGTGCTGATGTACGCCAGCGCGGAAGAATTCCTCCTGACCCTGGGCGACCACGCCGTCGGCTGCGCGGTGGTCGACCTCGATCTCGGCACCATGTCCGGGCTCGATCTGGCCTCCCATCCGGCCATGGTCGCCTCGAAGATTCCGGTCATCTTCATCAGCGGCACCACCTCCGAAACGGCGCGCGCCAGCGCCATGGCCATCGGCGGCGTCGAATTCCTCCGCAAGCCGTTCATGCCAATCGAGCTGCTGGGCGCGATATTCCGCGCGACGCAGGAACCGCAGAAAACTTCCTGACAACGGGCCATTCTCTATCTACCCGCTCGTTGAGCCGGCCGCTCAATGGGACGAAGGGCCCATACTGGATCGCGGCCTCCCTGCGTACCTTCCCCGGTCCAACCGTCGGAAACCCGTCACGCGGCGAATACGCGGAAGCGGCAACAGGTCAGCGGATTCCCCAGCGGAAGGGGTCTGACGCCTCGAGCAGCAAAGTGCTTTCCGCAATGACATGCGCACGGCCGCTGATGACCGGCGCAATCGAGCCGGCCGAACGGTCCAGCCAGCGAAAAGCGGCACTGAAACTGCTGCCGATCACGCTTTCCTGCACCCAGGTTTCACCTTCGGCAAGTTCGCCATCGGCTGCGAGGCAGGCGAGCTTCGCACTGGTCCCCGTGCCGCAGGGCGAACGGTCGTAGGCCTTGCCGGGACACAACACGAAGTTGCGGCCATCCGCGCCCGTCGGCGAATCACCAAACAACTCCACATGATCCACTTCCGGAAAGCCCTGCGCGTTCAGCGCCTGGCGGATACGCCACGCGAAGTCGGTCAGCATATCGACGTTCGCAAGATCGAGGACCTGGTCCCGGGCCTCGACGAGAAAGAACCAATTGCCGCCCCACGCGACATCGCCGCGGACCACGCCCACGCCTGGAACGCCCACCTCGACACCCTTGGCTTTGCGGTAGCTAGGCACGTTGCCCACGTCGATGCGCCCGTCGGCATGCAACTGCGCGGCAACCGGCCCCACCGGCGTATCGATGCGGAGCACACCGGGCGCGAGCCGCCCGGCGTGGGCCAGCGATGCCACCAGGCCGATGGTTCCGTGGCCGCACATGCCGAGGAAACCGACATTGTTGAAGAAGATGACCCCGACGCTGCAGTCCGCGCGGT
>Ga0164241_10000938_pt1 | contig 41840 bp, 40 predicted proteins | sample OricomyardsoilBY_FD_108780 | JGI IMG/M metagenome (GOLD analysis project Ga0164241, IMG submission 108780) | Backyard soil microbial communities from Emeryville, California, USA - Original compost - Back yard soil (BY) | ecosystem: Environmental > Terrestrial > Soil > Unclassified | place: USA... | reverse complement strand
GGGCGCGGGGCGCGGGGGGTGGGCGCGGGGCGCGGGTTGCGGCTGCGGGTGCGGCGGCGACTGCGGGTGCGACTGCGGGTGCGATTTACCGTCAGCGCGCCTTTTTGGCACCACAGTCCCTCTGGGCGGTGAAAATTCACCGTCCAGAGGGATGCAGGGCCGACGCGCTTCACGCTCGGCGGGTGCAAAGGGGTGGTGCGGGTGCAAAAGGGGGTGCGGGTGCAAAGGGGGTGCGGCGCGGCCGACGCGGGGGTTGGTGCGGGGTGCACCTGTCAGTAAAGTGACAGTCAAGCCCAACCACCCGGAGGAGGCCCCATGGCCAACAACGATCTCGGACACTCCCCAGACCCCGGCGAGAACCCCTTGGGTCTCTACGTCATGCTCGCGATCACCTCGTTGGGGCTTATCACGGTGCTCGTGGTGGTCGCCACGATGATCTGGGGGGACACCCCCGCAGCAAATCTGTGGCCACCCATCATGGTGAGCCTCGTGGGCATCGGCGGCTCCGCCTACCTGATCCGCAAGCGCGCCCAGTGGCTCGCACGCCAGCGCAACGGCGACGTCATTGAGCGCGAGCCATGGACCGGCGCGGACCTGCTCCCGCCCGGATAGACCCCCGAGGGCTTACGCCTCCGCCTCCATCACCGCGTTGAACTCGCGCTTGGCCGCGCGCCAGCCTTCGTCGGTGAGCCCGGCTCGCCAATAGCCGGACGCCGAGAGCGCCTCGCGCGCCAATTCCCGCTCGCCCAGCAAATACCGCCGCAGCGGCCGCACCATCTCCGCGTTGCCGTGCAGGAACACTTCGAGATCCCCTGATGGCAGCTCCGCCGCGAGCACCGCCTCAACCAGCCGCTCGCCATACCGCGCACCCTCGCGGTAAACCCACGTGGCCGGGGTAGGTAGCGGATACTCGTGGCCTGGCGCCTCCACCTCGGCAAATACCAGGGATGGCGCGCCATCAAGCCGTTCCAGGCCCGACGCTATGGCCGGCAAAGCGCTCTCGTCACCTATGAATAGGTGGAGGCTGGCGGTGGGCCGGGGTGACCAGGCGCCGCCGGGTCCCACAAACTCGAGCGAGTCTCCGGGCTTGGCGGCGGCCGCCCACGGTCCCGCGAGTCCCTCATCGCCGTGGACCACAAAGTCCACGGCGAACTGCCCTGGGGACACAGCGCGTACGGTGTATGCCCGCTGCACTCCGTCAAACCGCAGCTTCACATAGGAATCGGCAAAGAGCTCCATTCCATCAAGCGCGTCACTGGCGAACACCACCCGCACCATCGACTCGGAGAGCCATTCGGTAGCCGCGACGGTGGCGGAGTGGATTGGGCGGTTCACGCGCCCGAGACTACCGACACGTGCTCACGTGCGTGTTCGCCGGATTCGATGACGTCGAGGATCGCGAGCGCGAGGTCTTCCGCATACAGCACCGAGGAGCCCTCGTCGTCAAGGATCGCCACGTCGCCGCTCAGCCGATACGCGCCAGCTGCCTCACCGGGGATCCACGAGCCGTATTGCGCGCCGGGCGAGACGAACGTCCAGTTCACCGCGGTGGGCGCTCCCAAGAGCGCCTCGAGTGACGCGTGACCGGCCTCCGCTTCCTCGCGATACGGCTCCGGCACACCACCCTCGATGATGCGCGGGGCGTCTGCGCTTGGCCGCAATGAGGAGAACCCGCCAACAACCACTATGCGCGCGCCGGTATCGGCCGCCCGTTCCACCAGACCCGCGGCAATTTCCGGAGCCGCTTGCGACGCTTCGCCGCGCGACGTGGTGGCGGTGACCACAACGTCGGCCCCTTCAAAGGCCTTATCAAGGACAGCCGGGTCAAGCGCGGAACCGGTGAGATAGCTAACGCCGGCGAGCGGCGAGCCGGGCTCGGAACGGGAGACCACGGTGACGCTGTGGCCGCGCTTGAGCGCTTCCGCGACAACCGCCCCTCCCGTGTAGCCATTGCCGCCAAGAACAGTGATGTTTGTCATGCAGTCGCCAACGCCCGGGCCGCGTGGCGCATTCCAATTTCTGTAGGCTGGGCGCCATGGAGTCGATCCGCATCTTCGCCGGCAGTGGCGGCGTCCAGTTCACCGACGCGATGTGCGCAGACCTTGGGGTGGAGCGCAGCGAATCGCGACTGCAGCGCTTTGCGAATGACTGCTTGCAGGTGCAGCTCATGGAGAACTGCCGTGAGCGCGATGTGTTCTTGGTGCAGCCCATCGTGGCGCCAACGCAAGACAACCTCGTGGAGCTGCTGCTCATGGTGGACGCCGCGCGCGGCGCGTCCGCCAAGCGTGTCACCGCGGTGATGCCGCACTTTGCGTATGCACGCAGCGACAAGAAAGACGCCGCGCGCATTTCCATTGGCGGGCGCCTGGTCGCGGACATGCTCGAGGCCGCTGGGGTCACGCGCGTGCTGACCATGACCCTCCACGCGCCCCAGGTGCATGCGTTCTTCCGCGTGCCCGTTGACCAGTTGCATGCGCTCAATGAACTTGCGGATCACTTCCGCGGAGGCGACCTCGCGAACACCACCGTGGTCTCTCCGGACCTCGGCAACGCTAAGTCGGCAAGCAAGTTCGCGCGGCTGCTCGGCACCCCCATGGCGGCGGGCGCCAAGGAGCGCTTTGAGGGCGACCGCGTGGAAATCTCGCACCTCATTGGCGACGTAGACGGGCGGGACGTCATTGTGCTGGACGACGAGATCGCCAACGGCACCACCATTGACGCGATTCTCGACAAGCTGGAAAGTCACGGCGCGCGCAAGATCTCCATCGCCTGCACCCACGGCATCTTCAGCAACGGCGCCCTGGAGCGCATTGGCGCGGACGAACGCGTGAGCGAGATTGTCACCACGGACACCGTTCCCCACACGCTGTCATTCGCGCATCCCAAGCTCACCGTGATGTCTGCGGCGCCGGCCTTCGCGGAGGCCGTGCGGCGCATTCACTCCGGGGAATCGGTGTCCGCGCTCTTCGCCTGACGGGCCGACGCTGGGGCTTGGTTGGCGCCCACCCATCCGTCCACGCGTTCCCACCAGCCAAACAGCCACTCGTCCGCGCCTTCCGCGGGCGCTGGGCTCGCTGTCCACGACTTGAGCGTGATGGTCTTGTCAACGGGCAGCTCCCGCCAGATGTCGCCAACGGTCTCCAGCTTGTCCAGCCCCGCGTGGGCGAGCATCACGATCTCCGCATCGGGGGCGGCCGCTATTGCCGCCAGCAGCCCACCAGAGTGCGGCGCCATGACGTGTGCCATGGACTCCGCGCGCGTGGCGAACTCGTGGTGCCCTGCTTCCCGCAACTGGTCGATGCGTCGAGTGCGGCGCCGGGCGGTGACGTTGCCGCCCTCGGGGAAGATCAGCAGAGCGTCGTCTCCATCAAGATCCGACGCGAGCTCGCCGATGGCCTGCGCGCCGCCGGGCTGTCCCGGGCGCTTGGTGCGGCCGGGCGCCACAAATCGCGTGGGGATGCGATTGAGGAGCACGTCCACCGCGGGATCCCACTGGAGCGTTGCCTTGAGCACAATCGCCGGCTCGCGGCCAAACGAATTGAGCAGCGTGTGAACAATGATGAAGGAGTCGGCGGGGCCAGCGTGGCGGCTCGCAACGATGAGCGGGCGCTGGTGCGGATTGAGGTCTCCCTCTGAGTCGTCCACGATGATTGTGAGCCGCAAGAGCCAACGTGCCGCCCAGAACAGCGAGCCGAGCATCGCGCCCGCGAGCCGGTAGTGCGCGCGCTGGAATGCGGGGCGCTTGATCCAGATTCCAAATCCGGAGGCCACCCACAGGGCAAAGAGGGCCACGAGCGCGCCCGCGTCCCACAGCAAATAGAGCCCCATCATGAAGATCACGCGCAGGATGCGTAACCTGCCAGGGAGCGCCCACGCAACAACGCCAGCAACGATGACCACGAGCCACACGGCCATGGGCAGCCACACAAACGCAATGAGCACCACGAGCGGCGCCAGCACTACCCTGCGCACCCACAGTGGCGGCAGTCGCCATGCGATACGAGCCATTACAGACCTCCCAGGTATTCAAGGCTCGCGGCGTGCGCCGCCGCCATCCGGCGGTGCGTTGCGTCAAGTTTGCGATACGAGCTCAGCTTGTCGTCACCCGGTTGCTTGCCGCCATAGGGGAGCACATGCACCGTGACGCCTGACGGCAACAACGCAAGGTCTCGCGCAAAACGGTGCCTGCGCGCAATCTCAAAGGACACGCGTGCCACCTCGGAGGGTTTGGTTGGAACGGAAAGCGGCTCTTCAATGCGGCCAACCTGGAGCACGTAGATCTCGGTTGCGCCGCGAGCCACGGCCTCGCTGAGCGGAATGGAGTTCACAATGCCGCCGTCAACGAAGTGTTCCCCATTGATGAGCGTGGGCGGGAGCGCCGCCGGCACGGACGCAGAAGCGAGCACCGCGTCAATGACCGGCCCGGAGTCAAACCACACTTCGGCGGCGCGCTCAATGGACGATGCGCAAACGGCGAGCGGCACCGCGAGGTCCTCAAACTGGACGTCCCTGCCGAGCATTGACGCGAGCAGGTCTCGCAACGGCCCGGGGTCGTTCAGATGGGTGCGGGACTGCGCGAGCCGCTGCATCTGCCTAAACCACGAGTCGCCGTAGACCGCCGACGCCGTTGGCGACGCCCACGCCTCCTCCAATTGCCCAATCACCGACATCGTTGGATCGTGCGCAACAGCCGCCCCGTTGATGGCACCGATGGAGGTGCCAACCACGAGGTGCGGCACCACTCCCGCCTCGAACAGGGCGCGCAGCATGCCAACCTCAACCGCCCCGCGCACCCCACCACCACCCAGTACAAACGCCACTGTCATGGGAGGGTTGCCTTCATAGATCACAGGCTAGCCGCACCTCGCGCCACGTAGGGTGGCCATATGACTGAACACCTCATCCTCAATGACGGCCACATCCTCCCGGAGATCGGGTTTGGCACGTATCCGCTGCGCGGCGAGGAGGGGTACCGAGCCATCCGCTCCGCGCTTGACGCGGGCTACAGGCTCATCGATTCCGCCGTGAACTACGGCAACGAGGAGGAGGTTGGCCGCGCCATTCGCGACTTCCTCACAGAGTCCGGCACAGCGCGCGACGAGGTTGTGGTGCAGACCAAGATCCCCGGCCGAGCCCACGAGCTCCAGGCCGCGATAGCGCAAGGCCACGAATCACTGAAGGCGATGGGACTTGACCGCATTGACGTGCTGCTGATCCACTGGCCCAACCCCATCACGGGCAAGTACCGCGAGGCGTGGCAGGGCCTCATTGAGCTGCGCGAGCAGGGCATTGCGCGCACCATCGGCACCAGCAATTTCACCGCCGAGCATCTGGCCGCGGTGATCGAGGACACCGGCGTCACTCCTGCTATCAACCAGATTGAGTTGCATCCGTACTTCACCCAAGAGGCGATGCGTGCGGAGCACGAGCGGCTGGGGATTCGCACGCAATCGTGGAGCCCACTGGGCAAGCGCAGCGCGCCCTATGCCCAGCCTGCGGTGGCCGAGGCCGCCGCCGCGCACAACGTCACTCCCGCCCAGGTCATTCTGCGCTGGCACATTCAGTTGGGTGCGGTGCCGCTTCCCAAGTCCGCGCGGCCGGAGCGGCAGGCAGAAAATCTTGACGTCTTTGACTTTGAATTGTCCGACGCTGAAGTTGAGGCGATCTCGGCCCTCACCAAGGCGGATGGCCGGCTTTTTGGTGGAGACCCCAACATTCACGAAGAGATGTAGGTTGCTCCGCTCAAGCGACGGCAGCCGCGTCAGTCGGGCGGTGCGGTGCCGTTTGCTACCGAACGCACCGCGCCAACGGTCCAGCCAACCGCAACTATCAGCACCAAGAGCAGCGCCAACAGCCACGCCAGGGGCTTCAACGCGGCAACTGCGAGCACCGCGCCGGCCGCAACAACGAGCGTCACGGTCACTATGCGCTGAGCGCGGCGCTCCGCAGGGCCGGCCGCCAACACCTCAAAGGTGGCGGTAACCGCAAGGAGGAAGAGGGCAACCGCACCGCCTAGCAACCACGCCGTGGCCGCAGGCGTATGCCCTTCCGTGGCGTGAGCCACGAGGCTCACCACCGCCGCGCCAGCGGCGGCGATCGCAGCGGCAATGGGTAAGTGCAACCCCACCCATGCGCCAAAGATGCGCCGCCCGTCGGCGGGCTCGCGCCGTGCCACAAAATCGAAGTAGAGCCACCAGAACGCAAAGGCCAGCAGCATGCCAAATACCGCGGCGAGTATCCCAAGGGTTGGCTGGTCGTTGCCGGACAGCCCCGCAACAACGCCTGCCACAACCTCGCCCAGAACCAAGATCGTGAAGAGGTCAAAGCGCTCAACCAGGGACTCAGTTGGCATGATGGCCACCTGGTCTGCGGGGCGTCGGCGCGTGAAAGACACGAGCGTGGTGCCAATCCAAAACACTGCAAACGCCGCCCACACCCATACTCGGGCCGGGGGTGCAACGAACGCGGAGGCCACCACAATCGCTAGCCCGCCCACCATGAGCGCTATGTACCGCCGCGCGGCCGGAATGAACTTGGGGTCGTCGTGGCGCTGCACTCCCCACCAGTAGAGCGTGGTGACGCCAAGCAAAATGGCGAAGACAATCGCGAATTTGCGGCCATTGTCGCCACCCGCTCCCTCCGTGAACACCGCAAGGATGGCGAGCAGCGTCATCTCCAAGAAGACGAACGTGCGTGTGCGCCCATCCTCTCTGCCGTGCAGCTCGTAGTAGAGGGTGCCGTTGAACCACAGGATCCACACCATGGCAAACACCACGGCGAAGGTCCCCACCCCTCCCCACGTGACGTTGTGCGCGAGCGCGTGGGCGGCGCGCGCAACCACCACCACAAACACCAAGTCGTAGAACAGTTCCACGTAACTGACGCGGCGGTGTTGTCTCACCTCGCCGTGCGCGCGTGGCGGCATCCAGAATCGCTTCCAGAACGCGGTCAGCATGTTCGCAAGGGTAGCGGGAGGGCAACGGCTTGGGGCGCTACTCCTGTTGGGCGGGGCAGCGCGCGGCCGCGTCAAGGATCGGGTCCGCGAGCGCTTGCCAGCGCTCGCGGACGTCGAACGACTCTGGCTCACGAAGCCAATTGAGCTGGAGTCCGTCGCAGACGCAGATCAGCTGCCGCAACAGTTCCTCTGGCTCGGCGTATTCGTACCCCACGATGGGCGCGTACTCAGCGACGATTGCATCCGTTCGCTCCTTGAAGTAGGCATGGCCGGGATGCCGCGGGTCAATGGCTTGTGCGGCGACTATCGCGAAGAGCTCCGCCGCTTTTGGTCTCGCCACGATGTTGTCGATGACGCTGTTGAGCAGCGCGCGCGTGACGCCCGGTCCGGGTTCCGTCACCGCAAACAGGGCTGCGTCGCGGCGTTCGCGGTAGGCAACCACCGCCACCACCAGGGTGGGCATGTCAGGGAAATAGTGCATGACGCCGGGCGCGGACATGCCACATTCGCGAGCCAGTGCGCGCATCGTGAGGCCCTGATGGCCCTGCTCGTCGATGATCGCCAGCGCGGTGGCGAGTATGCTCTCGCGCCGCTCTGCGCGATTCATCCTTACGGCCACGACACTCCTCGACAAGTGCTGCACGCCCTGAACTTGCGCGTTCGCCGCATTCTATCTAACATTGTTAGATAGCGCGCGGGCGTTTGATTCCCCCCCCTTAATGCCCGCGCGCTTCTCCTTGCCCCAGGGGTGCATCTAGGCCTCCAGCGTGCGGGTGATGACCGCGCCAATCTCAGCGAGCGCCTCGGGAGTGACGCCTCCCTCACCTTGGTGAACCATGTGCCATGCGTTCAGCATCGCCTCGCCCGCGCTGACGGCGCCCACCGCGCGGAGCACGTGATCTTTGGCGATCTCCTGGGGGTTTTCCACGCCCGAGGTGGCTCTAGCGAGGGTCATCGCGAGGGTGTTGACCACTCCAGAGTGAGAGACGTTGGCGTTGATGATTCCCTGCAGCTCAGGATCCTTGAACACCGCGACAACCTCGGGGGGGCACGCGGCAAAGGCCAGGAGAACTTGGTTCACAAACGCCGCGCGGAGTTCGCGCGTGCTGAGATCCGTGCTTTCCTCGATCACGGCCCTGACCCGGTCGAGCGGCTCGTCAACGATGGCCCGCAGTAGATCGTCCTTCGAGTTGAAGTGGTAGTACAGCGCCGCCTTGGTGACTCCCAGCTCGTCGGTGATGTCGCGAATTGAGGTCCCCGCGTAACCGTGTTCGGCGAAGAGCGCGGCGGCAACACAAATGGCGCGCTCGCGCGTGTCGGTGCGCCGCGCGTCGAGCGCCTCCGCCGGTACCGAATCGATGCTCATTTGGGCTCCTCACGAGAAATCTTCACAAACTACCTTGACGGTCGTTTAGTCATTGTGCCACTATCGCCTCTGTACCTATCTTACCGTTCGTTTAGTCAATAAGGGGAGAACTCGACATGAAACCGCTCGCTCGGCTAGCTACTCGCCGACCACTGCTCATTTTGCTCGCGTGGATTGGCATAGCCATTGGCTTGCAAGTTGCGAGCGCGGCCGCAGGCCCCGACATGAGGGATACCTATTCGCTTCCCGGCACGGATAGCCAAGCCGCGTACGACCTCCTCGGCGAGCGCTTCCCTGCCGACGCGGGCGACACGGACACGGTGGCCTTCAAGGTGAGCTCCGGCAGCGTCACGGATGCTGCGGCGGCCGCAGCCATATCCGACGTGCTCGAGCAGATCGCGGGAGTTCCCTCGGTCTCCACCATCTCCAGCCCTCTGACGCCGGAGGGCGCGGCCCAGGTCTCCGGCAACGGAGCGATCGCCTACGCGACCGTGACATATGACGACGTCGCGTACAACGTGCCGCTTGAGGACATCCAGAAGGTTGGCGACATCGCGGCCGCCGCCAAGGGCCAATCAATTGGCGACGCCACACTAACTGTTGGCCATGCCGGGCAGGCGGCGAGCAGGCTCTCCAACCCCACCGTGGGCGTGGGCGAAGGCATAGGCCTGTTGCTCGCGGCGGTCATCCTCTTCTTTGCCTTTGGCTCCTTGCTCGCCACCACCGTGCCCCTCATCGCCGCGATCGTGGCCCTCACCGGATCGCTCGGCGCGCTCGCGCTGGCATCCAACTTGTCGCCCGTCGCCACCTCAGCGCCAACACTTTCGGTGCTGCTGGGGCTAGGCATTGGCATCGATTACGCGCTCTTCATCGTCAACAGGTACCGACGAGAGCTCAAAGGCGGCACGAGCGTTCCGGACGCGGTTGTGAAGGCAACCGCAACGTCGGGCCGGGCTGTTGTCTTTGCTGGAATTACGGTGTTCATAGCGCTTGCGGGCATGCTCGTTCCCCAGATCACGTTCCTCAGCAACCTTGCGACCGCGGCCGGCATCACCGTGCTGTTCGCTGTGGCGGCGTCCATCACGCTAGTGCCGGCGCTCCTCACGATGTACGGGACCCGGGTGCTGAGCCGGCGCGAACGTGCCGTCCTTACGGCCGACGCTGTGGCCGCCCCGCACGTTGCCGAACCTGGCGCGGTGGCACGGTTTGTGGAGCGGCACCCGCTCGTGACGAGCGTTGCGGCGGTGGCCGTGCTCGCCTTCCTCGCGGCCCCGGCGGTGGATCTGAGGCTCGGCAACGCGGATCAAGGCAACGATCCCGTGGGAACGCCCACGCGAATTGCATACGACTTGATCGCGGACGGTTTTGGCGACGGCGCCAACGGCCCGTTGGTGCTCGCCGTTGACCTTGGCGACAAGGCACCTCTTGATGCGACCAACCCACCAGCGGGTCTGTCGTTGCTGCTCGCCGATCTCGCGGGCGATTCGAGCGTTGCCGCCGTGGAGGGACCGCTGCCAAACGCCGAGGGCAATGCCGTTCTGATCAGGGTGACCCCCACGGGAAGCCCCCAAGACGAGGCGACTGCTGACTTGCTCACCCGCGTCCGCGGGGACTACACGGCGCAGGCCGAGGAGCTGGGGCTCACCGTGCACGTTGGCGGAACGGTCGCCTCCAACGCGGACTTCACGGATGCGATCGCCGATTCGCTGCCACTGTTCTTTGTGATTGTGGTTGGGCTGTCCGTGCTCGTGTTGACGGTGGCCTTCCGGTCCGTGGTGTTGCCGCTCGTTGGCGCCGGAATGAACTTGCTGTCTGCCGGCGCGGCGTTCGGAATCGTCGTAGCGGTGTTCCAGCACGGGTTTGGAGCCTCGATCATCGGCATTGGCGAGGGCGGGCCTATTGAGCCGTTCGCGCCACTCATCCTGTTCGCACTGCTGTTTGGGTTGTCCATGGACTACCAGGTATTCCTCGTGTCACGAGTGGCGGAGATCTACCACGCCACAGGTGACAACAAGGTGGCCGTGCGTCGCGGGTTGGCGGAGGTCTCGCGCGTGATCCTCGCGGCTGCGTCGATCATGGTGGTGGTGTTTGGCTCCTTCGTGACCTCTGATGCTCGCGTCATGAAGCTCCTGGGCCTTGGGCTTGCGGCCGCCATATTCGTGGACGCGTTTGTCATCCGCGTGGTGCTCATGCCCGCGGTGATGCGCCTGCTCGGCAAAGCCAACTGGTACTTGCCGCGCTGGCTCGACCGCGTGCTTCCGCACCTGGAAATCGATGGTGACGCGGACGCGGTCCGGGCCGTAGCGTCGGGCCCTGAGGAGCGCGAACGTGAACTCGCGCCTGCCTAGCACCAAGCGGCGAGCCAAGCGCTAGAAGCGACCCTTCCAGCGCTTGGCCTCGCGCTTGCGTCCCAAGTCCTTGAGGACGTCAACGCCCATATCCTTAAGGACCTCACGCTCGTCTTCACCAAACTCCGCGAGCCGATCGCCGTAGGTGTCCAGCGCGGCCACCGCGGCATCCGGCTGCTCAAGGCGCACGTGAGCCTGCGTCAGCCACCACAGCACGCCAATGGCGTCACCGCCGCCGTCAGATTTCAAGGACGCCTCGATCGCCGCTGGGGCAAGATCTATCACTCGCGCTGGATCGCCATACTCCATATTCAGCGCCACCCTGAGCTTGAGAGCATGGCGCAGCCGATCCGCGTCCTCCAACTGCCCCGCGATTCGCGCTGCACGTTCCATGGCCGCGTCCCAATCACCGCCAACCTCCGCCAGTACGGGACCTTGAGCAGTCAGCAGGTCGAACTCGAGGGCTGCGGCGGGCGAGCTCGCAAGCATACCGAGCCCTCCCTCAAGGGCCTCTGCCGCGCGGGGGAAGTCTCGCTGATATGAGAACTCGCGTCCCGCCATGAGGTAAGCGTGCGCGGACGGTGCGATGTCGTCCGAGCTCGCGAACAACTGGGCGGCTCGCAAATAATGCTCGGCTGCACGGTCGTCATATGACTGGTCGTACGCGCGTCCTAGCATGAGGTACGTCTGCCCAAGGGACCTGCCATCAATCCCTGCGCTCAACTCGTCGCTGAGGATCCGTTCCAGGAGTGGCACGGCGAGGTCCGGCTCATCGGCATCAACAAGTGCGCCGGCAAAGTCCCACCGGGCACCTACCGGGAGCTCGCCGCCCGGCGGCACCAGGGATGCCGCGTAGTCATAGCGCTGCACGGCGGAATGGGGATCCTCGGCATCCACGAACGCCTTGGCCGCGCCGAGCGTGGCCGTCAGCGCAACCCGCGGAAAGCCGGTGGCGGCGTACAAGGATGCGGCCGTGTCGAACTGCTGAGCACTGCCCGCGTAATCCCCCGCCGCACCGATCATGCGCGCACGCAATTCCGCGACCACGGCCAGCGGGGTGCGCGTGGCGGCATCCCGCTGCGCTCCGTCAAGAGCCGCGAGCGCACCCTCAAGGTCCTCATGCGCGAATAGCACTTGCGCGCGTGCAAAGTTGAGGGTCACGCGATTCAGGAGAGTGTCCGCACGCACGTCTGCCGGTACCTTCGCGAGTTGCTCGTCACTTGCGGCGGCGAGGCCCCGGTCCAGGAACTCGAGCGCCTCGGCCGTGACCTTACGGGAGGCCCGGCCCTCAGATTCCAGCAGGTGAATGGCCACGAGGCCCAACGCGCGCACCAGTACAGGCGGCGCGATCCCACCCACCTTCTCCGCCTTTGCGATGGCTTTGCGGAGCTCCTTGGTATCGCCGTCCGGGTGCGCGGACCGCGCGAGTGCCGCGCTCGCCTCGCCAAAGGTGGCGGCCACCGCGTCGATGTACCCCGCGTACGCCTGATCCGTTAGGGCCACGTTCTCCATGCGGTTGGCTGCGGAGGCGCACACCGCGTATGCGCGCGTGAGCTGCACGCCGGTTAGCCCGTCCACAGCGCGCATCGCCGCCTCAAAGGCACCCTCGTTGTCCATGGACCACAGCGTGTCTAGGGCGCGGGCGAGCCATTCCTCAGGTGTGCTTGGCTGCGCCTGACGAATCAGCACGGGCGCAAAGGCATCCTTGTGGTCAAGCTCAATGGGAAGGTTCGTGTTCACCAGCTCGCGGGAATCGGCAAGCGTGCGCGCGTAGAGGTCCGTCTGGTTGCGGGCGTCAAACCTGTTGGCAAGTTCGCTCGCAACCTCCCACAAGGCAACGGCGAGTTCCGGCGCGGTGAGCAAGTGGTCCGTGTGTGGCAGCAGTGCCTCGAGGCGCGCATCATCGCTTCCCCGCACCAGGGTGTGCATCCCGTCAGGGGTATCAGCCAACCTGTTGAGGACCACCGCAAAGCCGCTCGCAGCAGTGAAGTGATCGGCCTCGCCAAGGGGATCGTGCGCGAGCCACGTCAGGTGGCGCTCCACAATGGCAAGCGCAAGTGCGTGATTGCCGGTTATTGAGGCGAAGGTGGCGCAGAGGGCCACGTTAGCCAGGTTGTCCGGGTTGCCCTTTGACTGCCCATAGGAGAACTCAAAGGCCTCCGCAGCGTCCGCGCTGCGCCCCAACTTCGCGAGCGCAACAAGCACGCCTGCCAGGGCCGATTCCGGCTCCTCGCCACACACCGCGCCCGCGCGCCACATGCCCACCGCTCGGTCAGCGGCGGCCGCGAGATCCCCGCGCAACAGTTCCAGGTCCACGTAGTCAGAGGGGATGCACGCGTCACATGAGGAATAGGGATCCTGCGGCATTTTCTCGAGTTCTGCGGCACGGACCTGCGCCTCCGCCAATTCACCCATATGAACGGCCGTCTCGAAGCGCGCGGTGACCACGGCGGACAGCGGCAAGCCAGCAGCCCGGTAGGTGTCCTCAAAGTCATCGAGGATGTCCATGATCTGGGCGCGTTCAAACACTGGGGACTTGCGTAGCAAGCCGGGCATCCACTTGTACTGCCAGAAGAAGCTGTCGGCCTCCTCATCCCCACCGATGAAGCGCGCGGGGTTCTCGCGATGCTTGGCCGCGCACCAAGAGAAATTCGTAAGCGCAAGGTCCGAGTGCCCCGTCATCACGCCGTCGGTGGTGAGACGCATGCGCGCCGCAAACTCGAGGTCCTCGTCGTCGCGCTCCTGCGCAACCGCGATGACCTCGCCCCCGAACTCGCGATGCCGCGCTCCCCATGGCAACTCCTCGAGCTGCCCCATCAAGTCGTCCCTCGTCACTGATTCCTGCATATCGTTCCCTCTATTCTTCGATTCCCACACTGAGTGTCACGAGGTCGTCGAGCGACTCGCTCATGAGGGCACGATCCCTCTCTGTCAACGGCCTGCGTCCCGCGAGCAGCGCCTGCACATAGAGCACGCGCACCGTGCGCTGCAGCACTGATTCGTCGCGGAGCTCGGCAAGTCGCTGCACAAGCGGATTGCCCCAATTGAGGCATATCTGTGCACGCGTGGCCACGGGACCGCGCCTTGAGCGCACCTCGTCCACGCGCTCCGCGGCGGTGCGCAGCGCGGCCGCCCATGGCCCGCGCGCAATCTCGCTTGCGCGTTGCATGTCTACTCGTGTGAGCACCTCGGCATCGGCCACATAGAGCGACATCAAGCCCGCGCTTGGCAGAATCTTGATCACTGCCTCAACGTCCACGTTCGCGAGAGCCGCGGTGGCCCTGGCCGCGAGCGCCTTGGTGCGGGCGAGGTCCTCGGCGGCTGGCTCCGCGAGTTCACGCACCCGCCCCATGACGTCCGCCTCCGTGACGGTGATGTCGCCAAACAGCATGTGAGCCTTGAGCAGCAATTCCTCGTGGTAGACGAATGAGGCATTTACCAGCCGTGACGTGGCCCCCAGGCCCGTGAGCATTCTGAATTCATCAAGCGAGTTCGCGTACTCGATAGCTCCGCCCGTGAGCGCGATCTCCTCCAGCGTATGCGTGCCCGCGGCAGTCTCAAACGTCAGCAACGGGCCAACCATCCGGAATAGCTCGTCGTCTTCCACACACGCCGCGCGGATTGCAAGATCGTGCGTGGCGAGGAAGGTGCGCAGCAATGCCCTGTTGCGCTCGGCGAGGCCACTGATCCAGCCCCGCACGGCTTGGGCTATGCCCTCGCGCGTCAGCGTGAGGGCGTCGTCGCGCACCAGCGCCTCGCGGCTAGCCGTTGGCGTCAGCCCGTCCGAGCTCACCACCGCACGCACAAAGAACGCCCACCCTGGCATCAGTTGAGGCTCGTCAGTGGCCACCAACATGCGGCCCAAGTAGACCCGCGCACCCGCCCGTTCACGGCCCGACGCTGGGTGGGCTAACACGTAAGCGATACCTGTGGTGGCGGTACCGGGGATATCGATTTCAATGGCGTCGAGCGGTGCGTGGCCAATCATGGATTCGCCAAAATCGAGCACGGTGGCACGATCGGTGACCAGGTTCGCTAGGAATGGTGCCGGCCGGGTCAACTGTTCCGCGCCGCCCGCTGGAGTCTCTACCAAGACGGGGATGGGAAGGTACTCCGCGTAGCGTCGGACCAAAGCGGTGATGCCCTCAAAACCCAACATATCCGCGTGGTCTGGCGAGGGCTCAAGGGAGACGCGGGTGCCAATGTCCACAGCGTCGGATTGCTCTTTGGTGAGTTCCGTGACTGTAAACGTGCCGTCCGCCTGGCCGCGCCAGTGCACGGCGAGGCGCCCCTCCTTGCGACTCACCAGTTCGATGGCGTCCGCGACCATGAGGCAGCTGAGCAACCCAATGCCAAACTGGCCAAGGAAGTCGCTGTTGGGCATGTCGAGCACGTCCCGCTTGGACGAGCGACCAACGGTGGCGAGAAGATCCTCAACCTCGTCGGCGGCGAGTCCTATTCCGTCGTCGACGATCGTGAAGGGACGCTCTGTGGTGGCGGGGCGGATGTGCACGGCCCACGCGGGGGAAAGCTCGCCGCCGCCCGCGCGCGCAATGAGTGCGTCGCGTGAGTTCTGCAGCAACTCCCGCAGAAACACCTCGGGCCCCGAGTAGATGTGCCTGCTTAGGAGGTCAATGACTCCGCGGAGGTCAACCCCGAACTCACTCATGGATCCCCTCCCCAGCGGCACCAGTTACCTCAAAGGCGCCTGGCAAGGCTGAGGTTCCGGGCAAACCTAGCAAAGACTTCCCGGCAGTTCCAAACGTTTCGATGTGAAACGGCCAAAGTCGTGCTGCTTTGCTGGGGTCGGCTAGTCCAGCCGAGTGGCCTTGACGAACTCGCCGCCGTGGACGGCAACCTCGTAGCGGCTCTTCTCACGCCCGGCGAGCGCGAGGAACACGGCCCATAGGCCCAGGTCATCGACAAGGCCAAGTGGGCCCAGGAACCACTCGGGTAGGAAATCGAGCGGCGAAATCGTGTAGATCACGGTGACGACGGCAGCAACCCATGTGGTGGGAGCTAACTTGTGCTCGCCGCGTAGCACTGCCCTGATGAATCTCCACCAGCCCATGGTTACCTCCCCGGGTTGAGTGATTCCAGGGTAACCCCGCTAGACCACCTCGCGCAGTGCGCCCGAGTGGACATCGAAGACAAAGGCACGTACTTGGGTGGCGTCCACGAGGAACGGCGAGCGGCGCACGCGCTCCATCGATTGGCGGAGGTCCGCGTCAAGGTCATTGAACGATTCGGGACTCCACGTGGGCTTGAGGCCCGTCTCGTCCAGCAACTGGTTGCGCAATTGGTCGTCGGTAAAGGTGAGGGATCCGCAGTCAGTGTGGTGGATGAGGATGATCTCGCGCGTGCCCAGCTTGCGCTGGGAAACCGTGAGCGAGCGGATAACGTCATCCGTGACCACGCCGCCGGCGTTGCGGACGATGTGTGCGTCGCCGATGTCGAGGCCCAGCATCGCAAAGGTGTCCAGACGCGAGTCCATGCACGTCACCACGCACAGTTGGCGGCGCGGCGGCAGCGGGCGGTCTGGGCTGTAGGAAGCGGCGTAGGCGGTGTTGTTAGCGATCAGTTCGTCGGCAATTCCCATGTTTCCACCTTACTGGGCGCCGGAAGCTGACCTTCGCGGGGCGGTGGGAGCTGCGACAGCAAAGGACCCCGCGTCCCGGGAGACGCGGGGTCCTTCACCTGAGTGGGTACTCAATCAGCGGGCACCGGCCCGTCGCTTGTTGTAGACGTCGAATGCCACGGCTAGCAGCAGCACGAGGCCCTTGACCATGTACTGCACCGACTGGTCGAGGCCAAGGATGAGCATGCCGTTGGACATCGTGGCCATGATGAGACCACCGATGATGGCGCCGGAGACTCGCCCAACACCACCGGTCACAGCCGCGCCACCAATGAAGGCCGCGGCGATGGCGTCAAGCTCAAACAGGTTTCCTGCTCCGGGCTGCGCACCATTCATGCGAGCCGAGAACAGCACGCCAGCAACACCGGCGAGGAAGCCCATGTTGAGCATGATGCCAAAGTTGACCCACTTCACCTTGACGCCGGAGAGCGTGGCTGCGGTGAGGTTGCCACCGATTGCATACACGTGGCGGCCAAACACCGTGCGGCTCGTGACCACCGAGTAGATGAGCACCAGCACGGCCAGGACGATGAGCACAATGGGCAGGCCGCGGTCGTTCGCGAGCTTCCATGCGAACCACATGACAAGCAGACCAACAGCCACAAGCTTGACGATGAACAGAGGCAAGGCTGGCACCAGTTGCTTGTAGGCCAAGGCCTTGCGACGCGCTCGGAACTGACTCACCACATAGCCCGCGACGCCCACCGCAAAGACCACCAGGGTGAAGACGTCGTAACCGTTGCCGCCTAGGAGCCCGTTGATGAAGCCGTTGCCGATCTTCTGGTACTGCGGAGGCATGGGCGAGAGGGAGAAGTTGTTGAGTACCTGCCACGTCATGCCGCGGAAAAGGAGCATGCCTGCCAGGGTGGTGATGAAGGCCGGGATGCCTACAAACGCCACCCAGAAGCCTTGCCAGGCACCAACCAGGATGCCCACTCCGATGGCCGCGAGCACACCCGTCCACCATGGCATGCCGTGCTTGACGACGAGCGTCGCGGACACGGCGCCCGCGAGGGCGGCCACCGATCCAACGGACAGGTCAATGTGCCCACCGATGATGACTATCACCATGCCGATGGCGAGCACCAAGATGTAGGAGTACTGGAGAACCATGTTGGTGAGGTTCTCCGGGCTGAGCAGTTTGCCGTCCGTAAGCACGGTGAACAGCAGCACGATCGCAACGAAGGCGATGAGGATGCCGCTCTGGCGGAGGTTTCGAGTGAAGATTTCCCTCAGATTCGCGATGGCGCTCATGCGGCCGATCCTTCCCTTCCCGCCGAGGCGGATGTGCGACGCTCCTGCGTCATCAGTGTCATTAGGGCCTCAGGTGTGGCATCAGCAATGTCAAGCACGCCCGTGATGCGCCCAAAGGCAAGTGTGTAAATGCGATCGCATGTGCCGAGCAGCTCCGGCAGCTCTGAGGAGATCAGGACGATTCCCTTGCCCTCGGCCGCCATCTTGTTCATGAGCGTGTAGATCTCAAACTTGGCACCAACGTCGATGCCCCGAGTGGGCTCGTCGAGGATCATGACGTCCGCGTCGGTGTAGAGCCACTTAGACAGCACCACCTTCTGCTGGTTCCCTCCGGAGAGGTTGCCGGCTTTCTGCAGCACTGACGGCGTCTTGATGTTCATCGAGGCGCGGTACTCCTCAGCGACAACTATCTCTTGATGGCCGTTGACGAAGCCCCTGGTTGAGAGCTTGCCCAGGGCGGCGGCAGAGATGTTTCGCTTGACGTCCTCAATGAGGTTGAGGCCGTATCGCTTGCGATCCTCAGTTGCGTACGCAATGCCGTGATCGATGGCTTGCGAGACGGTGCGGGTGTTGACCAACTCGCCGCGCTTGAACACCTGCCCGGCAATGCCGCGGCCGTAGGAGTGGCCAAAGATGCTCATCGCGAGTTCGGTGCGGCCGGCGCCCATGAGCCCGGCAATGCCCACCACCTCGCCTGCGCGAACGTTGAACGACGCGTTGTCCACCACCACGCGACCAGGCTGGGTTGGGTGGTGAACCGTCCAGTTCTCCACGCGCAGCAGCTCTTCGCCAATCTGGTGGTCGATCCGTTCCGGGTAGCGGTGCTCGAGGTCGCGGCCAACCATGCCGCGGATGATGCGGTCCTGGGTAGAGGTCGCGTCCGCCATGTCGAGCGACTCGATAGTGCGCCCGTCACGAATGATCGTGGTGCGGTCCGCCACATACTCAATCTCGTTGAGCTTGTGAGAAATCATGATCGACGTGATGCCCTCCGTCTGCAGTCCCTTGAGGAGGTCCAGCAGGTGAATGGAATCGCCATCGTTGAGGGCGGCGGTTGGCTCGTCGAGGATGAGCAGCTTCACATCCTTGGAGAGCGCCTTTGCGATCTCGATGAGCTGCTGCTTGCCCACGCCAAGTTGGCCCACGGGCGTGGTGGGGTTCTCGTCGAGGCCCACCCTGTGCATGAGCTCAGTTGCCTCGTGGTTGGCGCGGTTCCAGTCGATCAGACCAAAGAGTCCGCGACGCTCGTTGCCGAGGAAGATGTTCTCCGCCACGGTGAGGTACGGAACCAGCGCCAGTTCCTGGTGAATGATGACGACGCCGGCAGCCTCAGAATCATTGATGCTGCCGAACTTCGCCTCATCACCATTGAAGACGATGGTGCCCTCGTACGTGCCGTGCGGGTAGACCCCTGACAGCACCTTCATGAGGGTGGATTTGCCTGCGCCGTTTTCGCCGCAGATGGCGTGAATCTCGCCCGCGCGAACCTCAAGGTCCACATCTGACAGGGCTTTCACGCCGGGGAACGTCTTGGTGATGCCGCGCATCTCCAAAATGTTGGTCGTCATTAGTCCTTCTCCGTTGATGACTCGACCCGGGGCGCTGGCCCCCGCCCGGTACAGGCGGGGGCCAACGTCTGTGCACTTCCGAGACTAGCTGGCTACGCCAGAAGCAACCTCGTCAGCAGTCCAGTAACCCGAGTCAACGAGGAGGGACGTGATGTTGTCCTTGTAGACGACATCGGACTCAAGCAGGTACGACGGCACAACCTTGACGCCGTTGTCGTACGTCTTGGTGTCGTTGGCCTCCGGCTCTTCGCCAGAGACGAGCGCCTGCGTCACGGTGATCGCCTGTGCGGCGAGCTTGCGCGTGTCCTTGAAGATCGTCGAGAACTGAACGTCGTCGGCAATGAGCTTGACCGACGCGATCTCGGCGTCCTGACCGGTGACGATGGGGAATCCGTCAGCAATCGTGGGGGGGTAGCCAGCGTTCTGCAGCGCGGTGATGATGCCGCGAGACAGACCGTCGTATGGCGAGAGAACGCCCTGGACCTTGGTGCCGTCCGAGTAGGTGGACGTGATCAGGTTCTCCATACGAGTCTGCGCAACGTCCTGCTGCCAGCGGAGGATGGCCACCTTGTCAAAGTCAACCTGACCCGACTTCACCACGAGGGTGCCGTCATCGAGGAAGGGCTTGAGGGTGTCCATGGCGCCGTTGAAGAAGAATCCGGCGTTGTTGTCGTCGGGCGAACCGGCAAAGACCTCAATGTTGAACGGGCCCTTGGCGTCGCCAGCGGAGCCGTCAGCCTTGAGGATGCCCAGGCCAACGAGGAGTGCCGTTGCCTGCTGCACGCCAACCTTGTAGTTGTCGAACGTGACGTAGAAGTCAACGTTGGCGCTGTCACGGATGAGGCGGTCGTACGCGACAACCTTGATGCCCTTGGCAGCTGCGTTGTCCAGCTGGCCCGCGAGTGCGGTGCCGTCGATGGCGGCGATGATCAGGACCTTTGCGCCCTTGGTGATCATCTGGTCAATCTGCTGCGACTGCGTGGGGATGTCGTCGTTCGCGTATTCGAGGTCAACGGTGTAGCCCAAGTCCTCAAGACCGGACTTGACCGCTTCGCCATCGGCGATCCAGCGCTCCGACGTCTGGGTTGGCATTGCGACGCCTACGAGGCCGCCAGCTTCAGCCGAGGTGGTGGGCGCATTCGACGGGGTGTCGTCGTCACCTGCTCCGCCACCGGAGCAAGCCGCGAGCGTCAGCGCCACGAGGGCACCGGCTGCGGCCGCAAAGAACTTCCTTGACTGCATTTCTCCTCCTTGAGAGATCGGCTCGCGTCCCTGCGCGCCGGGTATCTCACAGTATGTTTGCGTTCACATTCTGAGTCAAATAGAGCAGGTCACGCTTTGATTACGGTTAGTAAAGTGCCTGGTGTTTACGTCATTCTGTGAGCTCCCGCGGGCAACATCCGCAACCCCGGCAGACGGACTGGGACCGGTCCCAATCACGCTCACTACCAGGGCTAAGGCTTCCTAAGGGATGGCTAGCGCGCTCCGAAGGCGTAGTAGGCGGTGTTCCAGCGGATCTGCTGCTCAAAGGCCTCAAGGTCCGTGTTAGCGTCAATCACGAGCAGTTCGATTCCGGACATGCGCGCAAAGTCCTTGACCACTTGCGGATCCAACTGCGTGCTCATGGCGGTGTGGTGCGCGCCTCCGGTCTGCAACCAGGCCGCAACGGCCGTGGTGAAGTCCGGGCGCGCCTTCCACACCGCGTGACCCACTGGCAGGTTGGGCATCGCTGCTGGCAGGTCAACGTTGTCCACCTCATTCATCACCAGTCGGAACCTATCCCTCATGTCACTGAGGGCAACAACCACAGCCGGCCCAGCGTCGGCCGTGAAAACCAGGCGAACCGGGTCTTCCTTGCCGCCAATACCCAGCGGGTGAATCTCCAATCGCGCCTTCTGTGAGGACAGCGATGGGCTCACCTCGAGCATGTGCGCGCCGAGCGAGAGTTCCTCGCCGGGCACCAGGTGGTACGTGTAGTCCTCCATGAGGCTCGCGCCGCCGGGCAGCCCGGCGCCCATGACGGAGCACAGGCGCACCAGGATGGCGGTCTTCCAGTCACCTTCCGCACCAAAGCCGTAGCCGTCCGCCATGAGTCGCTGCACGGCGAGGCCGGGGAGTTGACGCAGCTCGCCCAGATCCTCGAAGGTGTCCGTGAACGCCGTGAAGCCGCCCTCTTCGAGGAAGCCTCGCAGGCCCGCCTCGATCGCGGCCGCGTAACGGAGCGACTCGTGGCGCTCGCCGCCGGGGAGCAGCTCTTCCGCCACGTCGTAGGCGTCGAGGTACTCGGCGATGAGGGCATCGATCGCGGCGTCGTCAACCGCGTGCACGCGGTCCGCGAGCTCGTTCACGCCCCACGTGTTGATCTGCGCGCCGAGCACAACCTCGGCCTCGGTCTTGTCGCCCTCAGTCACGGCGACAAAGCGCATGTTGTCGCCAAAGCGAGCCACCTTGAGCGCCTTCGCGGCGGCGATGCCGGCCGCGGCACGCGACCACGTGCCGATGCGCTGGCTCACCTCGGGAGACGAGGCGTGGCCAACCACCGTGACTCGCGGCACGTTGAGGCGCGTCTCGATGTAGGCGTACTCGCGGTCGCCGTGCGCCGCCTGGTTGAGGTTCATGAAGTCAAAGTCGATGGTGCCCCACGGCAGCTCACGGTTGGCCTGCGTGTGCAGGTGCAGCAGCGGCTTGGTGAGCGCGTTGAGGCCGGCGATCCACATCTTCGCCGGGCTGAACGTGTGCATCCACGTGATGACGCCAATGACCTTGGGGTTGGCGGAGGCCTCCACCATCGCGTCGAGGATTCCGTCGCGGCTGATGAGCACGGGCTTCCACACGATCGTGGCCGGAATGTCACCGGAATTCGTCAGCAAGTCCACAACATCCTTGGACTGCGCAGCCACCTGCGCGAGCACCTCGTCGCCGTACAGTGTCTGGCTGCCCGTGAGGAACCAAACCTCGTAGTCCGCGAGGTTAGGGATGATGCTGGTCATGCGAGTTCTCCTTGGGATGACTGTCCGTAGACGTTCTGATAACGGTCAAAAAGCGCGTCGATCGCCTCTTGCGCAATCGGCTTTGGCTCGCCCAACTGGCGGGCAATGTGGACGGTGCGCGCAACGTCCTCGGTCATGACGGCGGCTTTGACCGCGTCCCGCGCGTCCTTGCCGATGGTGAAGACGCCGTGGTTGGCCATGAGCACGGCTCGTGAGCGGTGACCGCTCAGGGTTGCGACAATGCCGCGGCCAATGGAGTCGTCCCCAATGATCGCGAACGGACCAACCGGGATCTCCCCGCCAAACTCATCCGCCATGGCCGTGATGACGCAAGGGATGGGCTCTTGGCGCGCGGCCCACGCCGTGGCGTACGTGGAGTGCGTGTGAACCACGCCGCCAACGTGCGCCATCTCCCGATACACGTAGGCGTGCGCGGCGGTGTCCGACGAGGGCGACTTCTCCGAGCCCGGCGTTCCGGCCACCACGTTGCCGTCCAGGTCACACAGAATCATGTTCTCCGGGGCCAACTCGTCGTAGTCCACGCCGGAGGGCTTGATGACAAAGTGATCGGTGCCGGCCACCCGCTCCGAGATGTTGCCGCCCGTCCAGATGACCAGCTCGTACTTGGTGAGTTGCGCGTGCAGCGCGGCTACGCGTGCGCGGCTCGCGTCGATGGCGGCCTGCTGCTCTGCCGTGAAGTCCGTCATGAGTGGGCCTCCTTGCGCATTGCCTTTAGGCGCTTCATGACGTCGTTAGCGCCCCGCCCAAAGTAATCGTGAAGTACCTGGTATTCGGCGTACAGACGGTCATACTTAGCCACGGCGTGGGGCCTGGGAACGTAAGCGGCGCGCGTCACCTTGCCCATCGCCTCCCCTGCCTGCCCGACGCTCGGGTACAGTCCCGCGGCAACCGCGGCATGGATGGCGCTTCCCAGGGCGGGGCCTTGTTCGGAGGCGATCGTTGACAGCGGCAGGTTGAGGACGTCGGCGTACATCTGCATGAGCTGCGGGTTCTTGAGGAGGCCACCCGCCACCACAAACTCGGTGACGGGAACGCCAGAGGCGTTGAAGGTCTCCACGATGGTGCGGGTGCCAAACGCGGTGGCCTCAAGCAGAGCGCGGTAGCCCTGCTCCGCGCGAGTCGCGAGAGTCTGGCCAACGAAGATGCCGCTCAGGTTGGTGTCTACCAGCACGGAGCGGTTGCCGCCGTGCCAGTCCAGGGCCACGAGGCCGTGAGCGCCAATCTCCTCCTCGAACGCAAGGTTGGTGAGGTGCTGATGCACGGACGTTCCCGCGCTCTTGGCGTCTTCGAAGTACCGACCGGGAACTTGGTTCTTGACGTACCAGGCAAAGATGTCGCCAACGCCGGACTGGCCAGCCTCATATCCGTAGAGCCCCTCGAGGATGCCGCCATCGACCACGCCGCACATGCCGGGCACCTCTGCGAGCGCCACGCCATTCATGACGTGGCACGTTGACGTGCCCATGATCGCGAGCATCTGGCCCGGCTCCGTAGCCTTTGCGGCAGGCGCGGTGACGTGCGCGTCCACGTTTCCAACCGCCACGGCGATGCCCTCGCGCAGGCCCGTCCAGGCTGCGGCCTCTGCGGTGAGCCCACCCGCGCGCTCGCCCAATTGGCCGATGCGGTGGGCAAGCTTGGTCTCGGCGAAGTCGGCGAAATCGGGATTGAGGGCCGCCTCAAATTCGCGGCCTGGGTAGGCGCCGTCTTGCAGGATGCCCTTGTAGCCCGCGGTGCACGCGTTGCGCACGTACTCGCCGCAGAGCTGCCAGATGATCCAGTCGGCGGCCTCCACCCAGTGGTCCATGCGCGCGTAGATCTCTGGGTCTTCCTCGAGCAGCTGCAGCGCCTTGGCGTACTCCCATTCCGAGGAAATGAAGCCGCCGTATCGCGGCAGCCATGACTCCTGGCGCTCGCGCGCAACGGCGTTGATACGGTCCGCTTGGGCCTGGCCCGCGTGGTGCTTCCACAACTTGACGTAGGCGTGAGGGCGCTCCTCGAAGCCGGGCACCTCGCACATGGGGGTGCCGTCTGCCAGCACCGGAAGCGGCGTTGACGCGGTGAAGTCGGTAGTTATGCCAACTACCAAAGCGGGGTCAATGCCCGCCGCTGCCACGGCGTCGGGCACCGCGTGACGCAGCACGTCGCGATAGTCGTTAGGCACCTGCAGGGCCCATTCGGGGGGCAGCGCGGCGCCCGTGGCGGCAAGGGTCGCGTCCATTACTGCGTGCGGATAGTCAAAGACGGCGCTGCCAACTTCGTTGCCGTTGGCGGCGTCAACTACAAGTGCGCGCCCGGACAGCGTGCCAAAGTCAACGCCGATAACGTACGCGGTGCCTGCTTCAACCATCGGTGCCCCTTTGCCTTACTAAGTCGATGGATATGAACGCTAACATATAACGCAGTCACCGGCCCAAATGGGCTCAAAGTGCCTGGTATTTAGCCCCGTGGACGGGTTGTCGACGAGCGCTCAACGAGCCATGGCCGCAACGGCGGTGGCGCGGGCGTTTCTGGGTCCGTCAGGCGCGCCACCAGCATGGCCACGGCTTGCTCGCCAGCACCGTGGAAATCCTGGTGCACTGTGGTGAGCGGGGGAAAGTTGTGAGCGGCATCGGGCACGTCATCGAAGCCAACCACGCTGACGTCAAGCGGCACGGAAAGCCCCCGGCCGCGCAGCGCGTGCATGGTGCCGTGAGCCATCTGGTCGTTCGCCACAAAAAGCGCAGTGACGTCCGAGTCAACCTTGAGACCCTCGCGGAAGCCAGAGTCCGCGGTCCAGTCGCCCTCGAGGTCCGCGTGACCCGTGATGCCTTTCTCCGCGAGGAACTCGTGGAAGGTGTTGCGGCGCATGTCCGCCTCGGTGAAGCCGGCTGGACCGGCGATGTGCTGGAACTCGCGGTGGCCAAGACTGTAGAGGTGCTCCATCGCCAAGCGCGCGCCCGCCTCTTGGTCCACGGCAACCGACTTCCCAACGGTGGGATGCCCGGTAAGCACGTAGACCACGGGAATTCCCGCTTCCATGCCCTCCACAACCTCGGTCACGTGGGGGCTCTGCGCCACCACTACTAGGGCGTCGATGGAGCGTCCAAGCAAGAAGTCCAGGCCCTCCAAGACGTCCGCCGGATTGTGAGACGTGGTGGTGATGAGGGGGTGAAAGCCCGCGCCAATGGCGGCGCGCTGCGTTGCATACAGCGTGGTCATGGGGCCGTAGTTGGGGATCTCCGGAGCCAGCACGCCAATAGCTTGGGACCGGCCCGTGGCGAGGGTGCGTGCCGCCATGTTGCGGCGGTAGCCCATGGCGTCGATTGCCTCAAGAACGCGCTCACGCGTGGCGGGGCGAATGCCCGGAAAATCGTTGAGGACCCGGGACACCGTTTGGTGGGAAACGCCCGCGCGCGCAGCAACGTCGTGCATGCTTGGACCACGAGATTGCTTTGGCACTCGACCCTCCGGGGCCACACTAGTCAGGCTTCATAGGCATTAGCAGGCATTTTGCGCCGTGATGCGAGTGAGACCATCGCGGCGCCGATGCCGTGCGATGTTCACGGTAACATTGACTCGACGCGAGCGGTAACCCCCGCACCCGATTTCCCATCAGCGAGGACAAGATGCCCAACGCAGCGCAGCACGCGAGCGCCACGTTCACCACCGCGTATGGACGGCCCGCGCAGGGGGTGTGGTCGGCGCCCGGACGAGTCAATCTCATTGGCGAACACACCGACTACAACGGCGGACTGGTGCTCCCCTTCGCCATCGATCGCCGCACCCATTGTGCTGTTGGCGTTCGCGATGACCGCATTCTGCGGGTGCGCTCCGCCACCGTCGAGGGTGAGACGTCAATCGCCATCGACGACCTCTCGCCGGAAACGCTGAGCGGCTGGGCCGCGTACCCACTTGGCGTAGCGTGGGCGCTGAGCCAAGGTGGTCAAAGCAGCCAAGGCAGCCAAGGCGAGCCGGGCGCCGATCTGTCAGCAGCGTCGGGCCTCGATATCTACCTCACGAGCGAAGTGCCACTTGGCGCCGGACTCTCCTCTTCCGCCGCCATCGAATGCGCGGTTGCCGTGGCGCTCAACGAGCTGTGGGGACTTGGTTTGGACCGCATGGCGCTGGCCCGGGCGGGCCGGCTCGCGGAGAACGTGGCAGTTGGCGCGCCCACCGGAATCATGGATCAAACCGCCTCGCTGCTGGGAGAGCAGGATCACGCGGTGTTCCTCGATTGCGGCAGCGAGACCGCCGATCTAGTGCCGCTGCACCTTGATCGCGAGCAGCTCACCGTGCTCGTGGTTGACACTCGCGTGCGGCACGAGCACGCCACCGGTGGCTACGGAGACCGCCGTGCATCGTGCGAGCGGGGGGCCGCGGAACTCAACGTGCCATCGCTGCGCTTCGTTGAGGAGAGCGACTTGCCGCGGGCGCGCGAGGTGCTCGACGACGAGACCTACCGACGCGTTCACCACGTGGTCACGGAGTCCGCGCGCGTGGCCAAGACCGTGCGCACGCTGCGAGACGAGGGTCCGCAGGCGATTGGGGAGCTGCTGCTCGCCTCGCATGCGTCGATGCGAGACGACTTTGAAATCTCCGTGCCCGAGTTGGATCTTGCGGTTGAGTCCACGATGCGGCACGGCGCGCTTGGCGCGCGCATGACCGGTGGCGGGTTTGGCGGCTCTGCGATCGCCTTGGTAGCGGCCGACGCCGTGGAAGACATCGCGGCTCGCGTCACCGCCGATTTTGCCGCAGCCGGGTATGCGGAGCCGCGGTGCTTCGCTGTGACGCCGTCTCCTGGAGCGCACCGCGATCTGTAGCAGCTGCCGGACCTAACAACCTCGACATCTAGGGTGGACTCATGAGCTGGTTGGTGACGGGTGGTGCGGGGTACATCGGCACGCACGTGGTGCGCGCATTGGAGGCGGCGGGCATGCCGGCCTTGGTGCTCGACGACTTCTCCACGGGCATCGAGTCCTTTGTGGGAGACGTCCCAGTGGTGCGCGGATCAGTGTTGGACACCCCGCTCGTCACATCCGCACTCGTGGAGCACAACGTTGAAGGCGTCATCCATTGCGCCGGATACAAGTTTGCCGGCGAGTCCGTGAAGTACCCGTTGCACACGTATCAGCAAAACGTTGAGGGAACCCGGTCCTTACTTGAGGCGATGGCGGTCGCCGGTGTGCGAAACCTCGTGTTCTCGTCCTCCGCGGGCGTGTACGGCACTCCCGCTGAGCCGGTGGTGACGGAGGCAACGCCCACTCTGCCCGAGTCACCCTACGGGGAGTCAAAACTGGTTGGTGAGTGGCTCATTCGCGACCAGGTGAGGGCACTTACGGGCAGCGATACCCCGTTGCGGGCCACGTCCTTGCGCTACTTCAACGTGGTGGGATCCGGGTTTGGCGACGTGTGGGACGCCTCACCCCACAATCTCTTTCCCAAGGTCTTTGCGGCGATCGAGGCTGGCATCGCGCCCCAGATCAACGGCACCGACTACGACACCCCCGATGGCACGTGCGTGCGCGACTACGTGCACGTGACGGACCTCGCCCACTCTCACGTGGCCGCCGCGCGGATGCTCGCCGCGGGCCGCCCCTTGGCTCCCGTCTACAACCTTGGCTCCGGTGCCGGGACGTCCGTGAAGGAAATTGTGGACGCGATCATCGCTGCCACCGGTACGTCACTGGTGCCCAGCGTTGGACCACGACGCCCTGGCGACCCCGCGCGAATTGTCGCCACCGGGGAACTGGCGGCGGACGACATCGAGTGGAAGAACGCGCACACGGTGCGCGAGATGGTCGAGTCCGCCTGGGCGGCGCACCCTAAGGGCTAGCCTGCACCGCTCAGGTGTGGCTGGACGCCACCACTCCCGCGTACCAGGCCGCGGACGGCTTGGGGGTGCGCTGAAAGGTCTCGCGGTCCACTGCTACCAGGCCAAACAGGGGCCGGTAGCCCTCCGCCCACTCAAAGTTGTCGAGGAGGCTCCACGCGAAGAAGCCGCGGACGTCAACGCCATCATCCATCGCGTGGCGCAGTGACGCGAGAGCGCGCGAGTAGTACTCGATGCGCTCTGCATCATCGGTGGTGGCCACGCCGTTCTCGGTCACGATCACGGGCACGCCCGTGAGCCTGCTCGCGAGGCGCACCGAGCTTCCCAGTGCCTCAGGCGTGAAGGTCCAGTCCATTTGCGTGACCCGCCAGTCCGCGGGCGTGGGGAGGTCCTGGAAGTCTGGGCCCAAGTGCTGGGTGAAGTACGTCTGGACGCCCATGTAGTCGTCGTCGCGAGCGGCCTCGAGGTACGCCCCCAACCAGATCGAATACATCTGCGCCTCGGGCCCCTCGGTGGGGACCTCTGTGAGCCTGATCCCGTCCGAGTTGGGGTCCCCGTCCGGGTGAATCACCATGTCCGGGATCGCGAGCGTGAGCCCCACCGGAAACTCTCCGGGGCCGGCCTTGAGCACTGGCACCGCGTGCTTGTGCGCCGCCACGATGTTTGCCGTGGCCACGGCAGCCGCCTCTACGTCGTTGTGATGGCCGGGCGGGAAATTGCCGCCCAGGTAGCCCGCGAGCACCACCACATTGGGCTCGTTGAAGGTTGCCGCGATGTCGATGAGATCGCCCAGGTGGGCCGTTGCGTGCTCCACAAATGCGGTGAACCACTCGACGATCTCCGGGTTGAGCCAACCGCCCTGCGCCGCGGCCCAGATGGGGGTGGTGAAGTGGTGGAAGGTGACGGAATTTTTGAGGCCTAGCTCGTGGGCGGCGGTCATGAGCTCGCGATAGTGGTTGAGCGCGGCGATGGAGAACTCGCCCTGGGCCGGCTCGATGCGGCTCCACTCGATGGAGAAGCGGTATGCGTCCAGGCCCAGGTCCTTGACTAGCTGGTGGTCCTCGCGCCAGCGGTTCCACGAGTCCGTGGCGTCGCCTGAACTCTCTTGAGTGCCACTGCCCGGCGTGTGCTCCCAGGCCCACCAGTCGTTGTTGGTGTTGCCGCCCTCGATTTGGTGGGCCGCCGTGGCCGTGCCCCACAGCCAGCCCTCCGGAACCGGGCCAAAACTGGTCATGGGTTCAAAACGGGGGTTAGCGTCGGGCGTCGCTGTTGGGCTAGACATGGCGGACTCCTTTGAAGTTACCAAGTGGTCAGAACGCAAGTCTACGCCTTGGGGGCAGCGGCCGGGGGTGTGCTCCTACCAGCCGCGGCCCTGCTCAGTCCCAACCCAGCTCGTGGAGCCGCTCGTCATCGATCCCAAAGTGGTGCGCGATCTCGTGGACAACCGTGATCGCCACCTCCGCGCGGACCTCGTCAGCTGTGGAGCACATCCGCAGCGTTGGTCCCCGATAGATGAAGATGCGATCCGGCATCTCGCCAAATCCGTAGTTGCCGCGCTCGGTGAGCGCGATGCCGTCGTAGAGGCCAAGCAGCTCCGGATCGTCGCCCTCGGGCTCGTCCTCAACGAGGATCACCACGTTGTCCACGAGGTCAAGCAGCTCGTCCGGAATGGCCTCCAGCGCAACGTCAACGGCCGCCTCAAAGTCCTCTCGCGACATCTCAACCATGAGCCCATTCTCCCGGCCCGACGCCTGGGTTGGGTAATCCCACCAGGTCACCGGTACTATTGGCGGGTCCCGGAGGGAAACCTCCGAGAAGCCCCCATCGTTTAGTGGCCTAGGACGCCGCCCTTTCACGGCGGTAGCACGGGTTCGAATCCCGTTGGGGGTACCAGCATTAGAGGTATGGCCGCCCGCAGGGATGGTCTACACTTGCTTTTGCTCATTAGGCCCCGGCCTGGTGTGCATTGGCCCTGTAGCGCAGTTGGTTAGCGCGCCGCCCTGTCACGGCGGAGGTCGCGGGTTCAAGTCCCGTCAGGGTCGCGGGTACGGACACCCCTTCTTCATGGAGGGGTATTCGTTTCTCAGGGGTACGGCTTCTCGCCGATGCCGTGCCCCACCTGGCTCTGTAGCTCAGTTGGTAGAGCGCACGACTGAAAATCGTGAGGTCACGGGATCGACGCCCGTCGGAGCCACTCTTTGTCAAAACGCCGAGGCGTATGCCTCGTAGGTGGTGCCGTCCGGCATGAGCTCGTAAAAGTTAGCGTCGAACGAAGCGGCCGCCCCTCGCGTCAGCTGACTCACGTACCCCGGTGCCGCACCAATGATGGAACCGCTCGCGTCGCGAGCCACAACGGTAATGGCCGCGCCAAAGTCGAGGTCCGCCGCCGGCGAGGTGACGGTGCCGCTCACTCGCGTGGAGTAGTCATCGCTCGTTGCGGTCAGTTCCGAGACCTCAATCACTGCACCGGGCTCGCCAGACAGGCCGTCAATGCTTGGCCCCAGGACCTCGAGCGCGGCGATGTCGGCCCCGTCAAGGTCGTAGAAGGCGCCCGAGATGGCTGAATCACCCGGCGCCAGCGATGGGTAGTTCGCGGAAGTGGCGACCACGTTCCCGGAGGCGTCGAGCGCATTAACGATCACCTCCGCAAACGTGTACTCAGCGTCGTCTGGGTTGTTGAGGATCACCACGTACCACGCGCCTGAATCATCCCAACTAAGCGGCGCGAACGCCTGCTCGGTGACCACCAGCCCACCGTCCACCGGGGTGGGGCCAAGGGTGACGTGTGGGCGCGTGTCGTAATTGCTCCAGTCAACTTCACCCAAGGCGTCCTCCGCGGCTTTCGCCGCGATGATGATCACCACCAACACCACTACCGACGTAAGCGCGCCAATAGCACCCGTGACAAGGCCCCCAATCGCCATGCCCTTGGACTGCCTCTTGGCCAGCGCAACGATGCCAAAGATGATGGCGATGGCGCCAAGGAGGATGCCCCACACGGGTATCCAACCCGTGACGAGCGCAATGAGGCCAAGTACAAGCGCTGTGATCGCAAGGCCCTGCTTGGCACCCGGCTGCGGATAGGCACCCGGAACCGGCGGCTGCCCCGGCTCGTACTGCGCGTGCGTCAATTGCGCGGCCGCATCGGCAATGGAAGGCGGGGCCGGGACCGCGGGCGGCGAAGCGTCGGCGCTGGGCGTGTAGTACTCGGGGCCACCGGGCGTCTCAGGCATGACCCATAGCCTGCCAGGCACGGGTGCGGGGTGGGCGCAATGTGCCACCAAATGTTGCCGTGACACCACTACCGCTTGACATGACACCACAATGGTGTCAAAGTGGTGACATGGAACTTGGAACCTACGTCTCTGACCTGCAGAGGCAACTCGTTGACTCCGCCACCAATGGCGCCGAGGAAGCCCGCGCAATTGCGGAACGGCTCGCGGGTGCGGTGGACGCCGTCACGCGGCTTGTGCTGCTTGACGCGCTCTCCGCCGCCGCCGGCGAGATCACGCGCGAACTCGCGCCGGGATCGGTCGACGTTCGTCTCAGGGGACGGGACGTGGAATTTGTTGTCACCGCCGCCAACGCGGAAGGCGACAGGGACGAACTTCCCCAAGCCAGCGTCGACCTAGACGACGCCAGCACCTCACGCACCACCCTTCGCCTGCCCGATGCCCTCAAGGCACGGGTTGACGAGGCGGCGGCTGCTGACGGCTTGTCCGTCAACTCATGGCTAGTCCGCGCGATCGCGGCCGGCCTGGAACCCAAACAACGACGCTCCGCGCAGCGCACCCTCAAGACTGGCGACAGCTTCGCCGGTTGGGCGCGCTAGCCACTAACCACATAGCCCACAACCCGCCACCCGGCGGGGCGTACAAACACATCTAAAAACCGGAAAGGCAGCAGCATGCCCACCTACGAAACCCCCACTCCCATCGACTTGGCAATCAACCTGCAGGTTGGTCAAATCGACGTCATTGCAAGCGAGCGCGCCAACTCGGTGGTGACCGTCAAGCCCACTAACCCGGACAAAGCGTCGGACGTTCGCGGCGCCGCAGAGACCACCGTCGCGTTCGATGGCACCACCATCACGGTCAAGTCGCCAAAGCCGCGCTTCAGCATCACGGGACCATCCGAATCGGTCGACATCACGGTGGAAGTTCCCGTTGGGTCGCGCTTCACTGCCGAATGCGCCGTAGGCGGCATCACCACCCGGGGTCCATTGGGCGCCACGCGAATCAAGAGCTCCATGGGCGCCGTAAACGTGGAAACGACGGGCGACCTGCTCCTCGAGAATTCGCATGGCTCCATCGTTGTTGGCACCGTGGATGGCACGGCAGAAATTACCGCGAGTCACGGCCAGGTGCGCGTCAATACGGTCACCGGCGACGCAACCGTAAAGGCATCGCACGGGTCCGTCACCGTTAGCGAGACACGCGGCGACCTCGATGCCAAGCTCTCGTATGGCGACCTCGACGTCACCACGGCGCTGGGCTCCGTGACCGCAAAGACGGCGTACGGCAACGTGCGGCTCGCAGAGGTTTCCACGGGCTCAATGCGTCTCGAGAGCGGATTCGGCGAGATCACCGTTGGCATTCGCAACGGGGTTGCCGCGTGGCTTGACCTCTCGTCTAAGAAGGGTCACGTTCGCAACGACCTCTCGAGTGACAGCGCCCCCTCTGAATCCGACCAGACCGTCTCGGTGCTCGCCCGCACCTCGTTCGGCAACATCCGCGTCAACAGGACCAAGTAGCGCCATGGTCACCAACGCAATCCAGTTGCGCGGCTTGCACAAGGCCTACGGGGAAACCGCGGTGCTGCGCGGCGTGGATCTCGCGGTCGCAACCGGCACCGTCACGGCGCTCCTGGGGCCAAACGGTGCCGGCAAGACCACAGCCGTGCACATCCTCAGCACTCTCGTGAGGCCCGACGCCGGGGCGGCTTTGGTGAACGGGTTCGACGTTGTGCGGGAACCGGAAGGCGTACGCGCGGCGATTGGCCTCACGGGACAGTTCTCCGCAGTGGACGGCCTCATGACGGGCGAGGAAAACCTCATGCTGATGGCGCGGCTGCGTCACCTTGGCGCACCAAGGGCACGCGCGCGAGTGGCCGAACTGCTTGAGCAGTTTGACCTTACGGAAGCGGCGCGAAAGCCGCTCGCTACGTACTCAGGCGGCATGAAGCGTCGGCTTGATCTCGCGATGACGCTCGTATCCGCGCCCAGCGTGATCTTCCTCGACGAGCCAACAACCGGACTGGACCCACGCAGCCGCCAGACCATGTGGGACATCGTTCGCGGCCTCGTTGCGGACGGCACCACGGTGCTGCTCACCACGCAATATCTGGACGAGGCCGATCGCCTCGCGGACAACATCGCTCTCCTCGATGGCGGCACCATCGTGGCCAACGGCTCACCGGACCAACTCAAGAAGCGCGTGCCAGGCGGTCATCTTCGCTTGCAGTTTGGCGACCTGCCGGCGCTCGCCGCCGCGCAACTCCTCCTCGCGGGGTCAACTGCGGACGAGCCGAGTCTGTCACTCACCGTGCCGAGCACTGGCGGGATAGGCGCCCTTCGCGAGGTGCTTGATCGCCTCGATGTGGCGCACCTCGAGATCGATGACCTCGGCATTCATTCACCCAACTTGGATGACGTGTTCTTTGCACTAACCGGACGCGCCACATCAGAGGAGAACCCATCATGACCTACGCGATCTCGGATTCGCTCACCATGCTCCGTCGCAGCCTGCTCCACATCGTTCGGTATCCAGGACTCACGATGTTTGTGATCGTGGGCCCCGTTGTGTTCCTGTTGCTGTTCGTCTTCGTCTTTGGCGGGACGCTAGGTGCTGGCCTTCCCGGCGTCGATGCGGGCAGCGGTCGTGAGGCCTACGTTGCGTACGTCATGCCGGGAATCCTCATGCTCACTGTCGCTGGCACGGCGGGCGGACTCGCCACCACGGTGTCGATGGACATGACGGAGGGCATCACGGCGCGGTTCCGCACCATGGCCATTTCACGCGCCGCGGTGCTTGCCGGGCACGTGCTTGGCAACACCATTCAGGCGGTCTTCGCAACGGTCATCGTGCTGGGAGTTGGCCTGCTCGTTGGATTCCGGCCCAACGCAGACCTTGGCGAATGGGCGGCTGCCGCTGCGCTCGTGATAGCCGTGGCATTTGCGATCAGCTGGGTTGGGGTTGGGATGGGCATCCAAGCGAAATCGGTGGAGACGGCTAGCAATATGCCCTTGCTGCTCCTCATGCTCCCCTTCTTGAGCAGTGGATTCGTGCCAACGGATTCGCTGCCTCAGTGGCTCGCGTGGTTCGCCGAATTCCAGCCGTTCACGGCGTTTATCGAAACCCTGCGGGGGCTGCTGCTTGGCACGCCCATTGGCTCGTATGGGGTGCTCGCGGCCAGTTGGTGCGTGGCGATTGCCGCTGGCGGCTACGCCTGGTCGCGTGCCATCTACGAGCGCAAATCGGTGCATTAGCGGCTTTAGCCCGCTTCGCCCCTGTTGTTACGTTTGGGCGAAGAGGGATAAGTTGAATAGTGAGACGCGTTCGCGCAAGTCTCATTGTCAGCGTGGACGCGCCTCCCCGACTACCCGGAGGAGGCTAGACATGGCTACACAAAAACATGGACGGGCGATGGGCGCTATTGCGCTCGGTGCCGCGGCTGCTCTCGCATTCGCAGGCTGCTCGTCCAACGATGACAACACCAGTCCAACGCCGTCAGTCAGCACGCCTGGTGACGCCGCAATGGACCTGAGCGGCACCACTCTCAACATCTCGGCCGCATGGTCCGGAGCCGAACAGGCGAACTTTGAGGCTGTCCTCAAGAAGTTCACCGACGACACCGGCGCAACCGTCAATTACACGAGTTTTGGCGACCAGGCAGCGACCACGCTGGGCACCCAACTTGAGGGCGGAAACCCACCAAACGTCGCGGTGATCTCCTCGCCCGCCCTGCTCAAGCAATTTGCTGCCGCGGGCAACCTGCAGCCACTGTCCGATGCGACGGCAGCTGAGGTAGCCAAGAACTACGCACAGAGTTGGGTTGACTTGGGCTCCGTCGATGGCACCGAGTACGGCGTGTGGTTCAAGGCAGCCAACAAGTCAACGGTTTGGTACAACAAAGACATCTACGACCAGGCTGGGGCAACGGTTCCGGCCACGTGGGACGACTTCATGGCCCAACTGCAAGTGGTCAACGACTCCGGCTACTCGGGCATCTCAATTGGTGCGGACGTTGGCTGGCCGCTCACGGACTGGTTTGAGAACGTCTATCTCCGCACTGCGGGCGCGGACAAGTACGACCAACTGACCAACCATGAGATTCCGTGGACGGACCCCTCGGTAGCCGACGCCCTCAACGTATTGGCTCAGCTCTTCGGTTCCGACCTGGTGCAACCGGGAGCCGCTCAACGCACCTTCCCGGAGTCCGTCACCGAGGTATTCGGCGCCGACCCCAAGGCCGGAACGGTCTACGAAGGTGACTTCGTGGCAGGCAACATCGCCGACGATGGCAACTCCACCGTGGGCGAGAATGCGCTGTTCTACGACTTCCCCTCCGTCAACGGCTCCGCCCCTGCGGTGGTTGGCGGCGGCGACGTTGCCGTGGCCTTCACCGATGACGATGCTACGGACGCTCTCATGCAGTACCTTGCCTCCCCCGACTCGGCTTCCGTATGGGTGCCGCTGGGCGGCCTGACATCACCGAACAAGAACGTCGACACGTCGCTTTACCCCGACGCAACGTCCAAGCAGATCGCTGAGGCGCTGACCAATGCCTCCACGTTCCGCTTTGACATGTCCGACCTCACCCCGAGCGCCTTTGGCGGCACAGCGGGTCAGGGCTTCTGGCAGATCATGATCGACTTCCTGCAGAACCCGTCCGACGTTTCCGGCACTCAAGCGGCGCTCGAAAAGGCCGCCGCCGCGGCGTACTAGGAGGCCAACCGGGTAGCGCCCATCATGGCAACTGACACCGTCCCGGCCACCGCGCCCTCGCGCGGGGGCCGGGACGGCACGCATAGCGCCGCTCGCCGGCGCGAGGCCCTCGTGGCTCTCATTTTCCTGGCGCCCGCACTCGTGCTGTTGGGTGCGCTGGTTGTCTACCCGATCATCTACACGTTCGTCAGGTCGTTCTACAACGCCGAGGGCGACAAGTTCATCGGGTGGAACAACTACGTCACGATGTTCACCAACGACGCCACCTTCACGGCCATTCGCAACAACATCATCTGGGTCATCGTGGCCCCCATCACGTGCACCATCCTGGGTCTGATGTTCGCGGTGATGCTGAACCGCATCAAGTGGTCAACGGCGTTCAAGCTCATCATCTTCATGCCCATGGCGATCTCCATGCTCGCGGCCGGGGTGATCTTCCGCGGCATGTTCCAAGAGGACCCCAACATCGGCGTGGTCAACGCCGTTGTGGTCAGCGTCAAGGACGCCTTCAGTCACGGCGCCGCATACCCCGGAGCCAAGCCGCGCCAAGACGCAGGAATCGCCGCCGATCGCGGGATTATCGCGTCCATTGACACCGTTCAGCCCGGTTCCACTCAAGACTTCCCGCTGGTAGGGATTCGCACGGACAGCCTTGGCGACAATCCCACCCCCGCACAAGCAGCCGACGCTCCCTCCAGTGATCAGGTGGTCGGCACCGTGTGGCTCGATTTTGTTCCGGGCGGGGGCGGCGTCAACGGTCAGATCGACGACAACGAATCGGGTTTGGTTGGCGTTCGGGTTGACGCGGTGAGTGCCGACGGCACCATCGCGGGTACCGCCACCACGGACGCCGCAGGGCGCTATGCGGTATCGGGATTGGATCCCGGCGACTACCGAATAGCTCTGCCCGCGGCCAACTTCACCGCGGGCGCCACCGGGGTGCCGTGGTTGAGCTCCACGTTTATCACCGCAGTGGTGATCCTCTCCTACGTATGGATCTGGGCCGGATTCGCGATGGTGATGATCGCCTCCGGGCTCTCCGCCATGGACAAGTCGCTGCAAGAGGCGGCGCGAGTTGATGGCGCCACCGAGTGGAAAGTCTTCACCCGCATCACGGCACCGTTGTTGGCTCCCGTGCTGATTGTGGTGTTCGTGACGCTCATCATCAACGTGCTCAAGATCTTTGACTTGGTGTACGTGATCCCGCCGGGCGCGGCCAAACCCGCGGCCAACGTCATCGCCGTGGAGATGTGGACCGTGTCCTTTGGTGGAGGCAATGACCAGGGGCTGGGCAGCGCTCTTGCGATATTGCTGCTACTACTGGTGCTGCCGTTCATGATCATCAACGTGCGCCGCTTCCGTCAGGAGCGGTCATGACAAATCAACTGACCATCGTCAAAGGCAAGCGCACGCTCGGCCAACGGATCCTGGGCGTATTCAGCAACGGCTTCGTCAATGCCGCGCTCATTGTGGTGGCCGTGTTTTGGCTGGTGCCATCCTTCGGGCTCTTCGTGACGTCCTTCCGCAGCGCCGGCGAAAGCGCGTCTTCCGGCTGGTGGACGGTCTTCACCAAACCTGCCCAACTGACGCTCGATAACTACTCAAACCTGCTGTCCAACTCGACCATAACGTCGTCCCTGCTCAATTCGATCCTCATAGTGGTGCCCACCACCATCCTGGTGGTACTGGTTGGCTCGCTCGCGGGCTACGCGTTCGCGTGGATGAACTTCCCTGGCCGTGACGGGCTGCTCATCGCCGTGATCGTGCTGCTGGCCGTGCCGCTGCAGGTGGCCTTGATCCCCGTGGCCAGGATGTTTGGGTTGCTTGGCATATTTGGGTCCATCCCCGGCGTGATCCTGTTTCACGTTGCGTTTGGCCTGCCGTTCGCGATCTTCCTGCTTCGCAATTTCTTCACGCAGATACCCAAGGAAGTCATGGAGGCCGCGCGGGTGGACGGCGCGAGCGAGTGGCGCATCTTCGCTCGCATCATCCTGCCGCTTGGCGGACCAGCCATCGCTTCGCTCGCGATCTTCCAATTTCTGTGGACGTGGAACGACCTCCTCATTGGGCTGATCTTCACCAACGCGGAATCGCAGCCGATCACGGTTGCCATCCAAAGCCAGTTGCGGCAGTTTGGGGCCAACATCGACGTGCTCTCCGCGGGCGCATTCGTGTCGATGGTCATTCCGCTCATCGTGTTCTTCGCCTTCCAACGCTTCTTTGTGGAGGCCCTGTTGCAGGGCTCAAACAAGTAGGGAGGCCGCTCACGCGTTTGCCAACGCATGCCGATAACCGTTGTACTAGGCGCAAGCCATCAAGGAGCATTCATGTCACTCACCGGGATCTTCAAAGCGATCTTCAACGCGATCTTCGCGTCCATGTTCGGACCGCTGATCGTCAAGCTCCGCACGGAATGGGCCATCGCCAAGGTGGAGTTGCAGGTCAAACTTCGCGAGTTGCGCGCCGGTGCGGTGATGCTCGCCGTTGCGGGCGTCCTTGGCTTCTTCGCGTTTGGGCTGTTCCTCGTCGCTGCGACCCTTGGCCTCTCCGAGATCATGCCCGCTTGGGCTGCCGCGCTCATCATTGGCGGCGCGCTGCTGGTGTGGGTGCTGGTGTTGGGGATTTGGGGCGCGATGAAGGTCAAGAGGAATAGTGACCTGACGCCGCACCGCGCCATCGCCAACATCAAGGACTCGATGCCGTAACTTGCGGTCAGGCGGGCTCTGTTGGCGCCAACTGCTCGGTGGGCTCCAGTTGCTGGGCAACAACCTTGGGTTTGCGTTGCGCTAGCCAAACGCCGGAGAGCACCACGGCCGCGCCAACCGGCTCGTACCAGTGCAAGGTCTCGTTGAGCACCAGGATGCCAAGGAACGTTGCCACAATCGGCACCACGTAGGTGGTCGATGCCGCCGTGGTGGCTCCCGCCACCCGCACCACTCGATAGAACAGCACGTACGCGAATGACGTGCCGAACAGCCCAAGCGCAAGCAGCGCCCACACCGCACTCGCATGAATTGGTGCGCGGTCAGCGGCACCCGCGCCGCCCGGCGCGGAGATGGCGGCAACGGGCGCGAGGATGAGCGCCGAGAGCACCATTTGCGCCGCGCTCAGCCCCGTTGGCGTCTCCTTGATGGTGCGCAGCAGAAGGCGGGACATCGTTGAGCCAATGCCATAGAAGGCCGTGGCGGCAAGCATGAGGGCGGCGCCCAACAGCGGCAACTCATTCACATTCCACGCGCCAAGCAACACTGCGATGCCGAACGCGCCGATCACGAGCCCCATGACCTGCAGCCGGCTCGCCTTCTCATGCGGAATGACGAGGGCCACGAACAACGCAGTCCACAGCGGCGTGGTGGCGTTGAGCAGGCTCGCAAGGATGGACGTGATGTGCTGCTGAGCAATGGGAATCAACACGAACGGCACCACCGAGAGCCCCAGTGCCACGAGCCCAACCGAGCCCAACTCGCGCCACGTGAACCGCGGCCGGTGCCTCATCACCATGAGCATTCCGGCGAGCACCACCGTGCCCACCACGACTCTCCCGAACGCCACCTCAGCGGGTGTGAAGGACTCGAGCGCAACGTGGATGAAGAGGAAGCTGGAGCCCCAAAACAGGGACGTTATGAGGAACGACGGCACCCATGCCCGTGCCGGGGGGTTCACGCGCGCTCCATTGCGAGCATGCGGTGCTTGAGCAACGTGCCGGCTGACATGGGCGACCCGCCAAAGCCCCCGATTCCCGCGGCGCTCACGATGCGGTGGCACGGGGTGAAGGGCATGGTGACGTTGCGCGCGCAGGCCGTGCCAACGGCGCGGGCTGCGCGCGGGCGACCCACCTCAAGCGCGATGTCCCCATACGTGGCTGTCTCGCCCAACGGCACCTCGCGGATCGCCGCCCAGATGGACTGCTGCAGTGCCGTGCCGGGTTGATTCACTGGGATCGCGGCCAATCCCAAGCCATCCCCCGCCGCCCAGGCCGTGAGCGCCGCCGCTACGCGAGCGTCGGGCAATTCAACCCATGCTTGGCCAAGCTCGCGCGCGGCCTCGCCAAGGGTTCCAAAATGCGAGCAAACAACGGCGCCCGACGTTGGGTCAACAAGTACCGCGAGGTCGCCTACGGGCGTCGCATACATGCCGGCATGCAGTGGGGAGGGCATGGCGAAAGCGTACGCGTCAGGTGTGACACGCGGATGGTGCCAGTTGCTACCGGCGTGGCTCCTGCGCGTCGGCGAGGAGCGCACGCACCTCTGCCTCTTTGAAGCGGCGGTGGCCGCCAAGCGTGCGAATGGAGGACAGCTTGCCCACCTTCGCCCACCGCGTCACTGTCTTAGGATCCACGCGGAAGATCGCTGCCACTTCACTAGGCGTGAGCAGCCGTTCCGGGTCCCTGGCCGTGTCTGTCGTCATTGCATTCCCTCAGATCTGGTGCGCCCCCCAGCGAGTATCTGTCGCTAGATGAGACGTGCACCTCACCCAATTATGACGGGCTTTCACTGAGATTTCCGTAATGACCGTTTTGAGTGGGGTCGCTACGCGGTGAGAGCGCGCGGTAAAGTACGACTTAGCACAGGTACAACGGGAAGGGACGGCGACATGGGGCGCGGTCGTCAAAAAGCCAAAGACGCGAAGATCGCTCGCGAGCTGAAGTACACCAACCACGGCGGAGATCTCCGCGACCTAGAGCGTGAGTTGACCTCCCACGCACCCACACAAACCGTGACGCGCGCGCCCGAGACCACGCCCGAGCCCGCCGATCCTTACGTGGACCGCTGGGCCACCGACGACGAGGACTGAGCACGGGAGTGTGCCGGGGGCTACGTTCCCACGCGCACTTCCCTAAGTCACGGTGATTCCGGGCACCCTGGCGCATCGCCGCTGGAAGCGCTCATCGATTTGCCGCAAACTCCGTGACTTAGGAGTTGCAGCGGCCCGCTGACCCGCGTCCCCAGGCGCCGCCCACCGCACGTTATCAACAGTGGGAGCCCCGCCCACTGGCTCAGGGACGCGCTCGTAGGCGATCCTCGGCGCGTGGACCCCATCGTTGCCCTCTCGCGCCTGGGCTGCGTCGCCGAGGTCCGGACCCTCCGAGAAAGCGGGGTTGGCAAAGCGGCCCTCGCCAGCGCGGTTGCCGCGGGATCCATTTTGCGCGTGCGTCGCGGTTGCTACGCATTGCCCGACGCTGACCCCGCTGACGTTGCCGCGTTGGCTTGGGGCGGCGTTGCCACCTGCATCACTGCGCTCGCAAAGTTGGGGCTTCCGGTTCCGGAACCGGACGGCATCCACTTGGCGCTGCCAGCCAGCCGAAGCTTCTCTGGCCGCAACTCACGCCCTCCGAGCGCGGTGCGGCCCCACTATTTTGCGAGGCCCCTGCCGCACGGACCCGCGGCCGTGATCGATTCCGCCCGATGCTTGAGCGCGGAGGACCATCTCATCGCCGTTGATGCCGCCTTGCACGAAGGCATCCTGACGCGTCGTGATGTCGAGGGTTTCACCTGGTGTTCGGACGAGCGCAGACGATTCCTGTTGAAGTATGGCGATGGTCGAGCGGAGTCTCCGCCGGAAACACTCGCGAGGCTCGCGCTGATGCGGGCAGGGATACGACCGCAGTGTCAGGTGTGGATAGCCGGCATCGGGCGCGTGGACATGCTGATCAATCGCTGGCTCATCGTGGAGGTTGACGGCGAGAAGTATCACGTTGGCGAGAAGGCGTTCAAGAATGACCGTCGCCGCGATCGAGTCGCTCAGCTAGGAGACCTCATGGTGCTCAGGTATCCCGGCTCAGTGGCGCGATTCAACACCGAGTTGATCGTCGCGGAGGTTAAGAGCGCCCTAAGTAACGGACCAATTGTGGTGCGGTCCGCATCGCCCCTGGTACCGCGCCCGCGTTGAGGTGAAACTCCGTGACTTAGGCGGGGGGAGTGAGGGGGTGGGTGATGTGGGTGCGC
>Ga0164241_10000937_pt1 | contig 41849 bp, 40 predicted proteins | sample OricomyardsoilBY_FD_108780 | JGI IMG/M metagenome (GOLD analysis project Ga0164241, IMG submission 108780) | Backyard soil microbial communities from Emeryville, California, USA - Original compost - Back yard soil (BY) | ecosystem: Environmental > Terrestrial > Soil > Unclassified | place: USA... | reverse complement strand
GATAACGGCGGGCAAGCACACTGACGAGCGGGAGCAGGTTGTCCACGAGCTGTTCCCGCGCCGCGATGTCGCCGGCCTGGGCGCGCCGCACGAGGTCGGGTGTACGTTCGTCCTCCGCTGCCGTCTGCTCGGCACCGCTGGCGTCGCGCGCTATGCGTCCGACGAGCTCTGCGACCTCTGGGTCGGCGGAGCGGTTGGTCCTCGTGGTCAGCTGCTCGCGGGCGTCAGACACGCTTCGATGCTGCCAGAAGCCGAGCGTCGCCGCCGGCGGCCACGAGGGGCCGGCGGCGCACAAGAGCTTCCGCGCGCTCTCGCAGCACCCGAATGGTCTGCTCCGGCGTGGCTGCGGTCTCGAAAGGACGCGGGGAGGCCGCCGCGACTACCTGCGGCCTCCCCGGACTCTGCTCGTCCTACTTCTCGATCTGCTTCTGCGAGCCGGAACTGATAGCGATCTTCTTCGGCTTGATCGCCGCCGGCTTCGGGACGTGCAGCTCGAGCACGCCGTCGTGGTACTCCGCCTTGACCTGTTCGCCGTCAACACCCTTCGGGAGGGTCAGGTTGCGGACGAAAGACCCGTACGGCCGCTCCGCAAGCTGCGACTCGCCGGTCTCGACCGGGGCACGGGATCCGGAGATCGTCAGCACCTGGTCGTTGAGCTCGATGCTCACGTCTTCGGACTTCACGCCCGGCACATCGATCATGACGAGGTACTCGTCCTCGGTCTCGCGCACGTCGAGTAGCGGCGTGAACCCGGTGACACGGCCGCCGTTGCCACCCGTTCGGAACATCTCGTCGAGCAGACGGAACGGGGTGGCGAGGAACGGATCACGGACCACCAGCGTCGTCATCCCTAATTTCACCTCTCTTTCCGCGGTCAGTCGTCGGATAGACGCGTTGCAACCTTTGCAATAGCGCTCACGCCGGCCCGTTCAACCCTCGGCGCGCCACCGGTCCGGCGAATTCATGAGCTTCTCGGCTCACCAAGCCCAAGCGGCGCCGCGGGACCGGTACCTGACGGGCCGGGCGACTCCGTGGCGGGGGAGATCCCGTTCCTGTGCGTCGCTTCTCGGGAGGAGGGGGACTGGGATCACGTGCCGTGGCATGCCTTTCTCGTTGTCGACTGAGGAGGTGTCACGATGGCGCAGCAGGGACAGGTGTTTCCCCTCGCCGGGCAGGGACAGGACGGGACGCGGTGGGCGTACCGCTACCGGGTCGGCGGCCGCGGGTCTCGCCGCGTGCAGCGCGGCGGCTTCGCGTCGGAGCAGGCGGCCGCGGAGGCGCTCGAGCGCGTGCTCGAGCAGTTACGGCGCGAGCAGGGCTTGGTCGAGTCGCCGACACTGGCCGAGTTCGTCGAGGTCTATCTCGCCCAGCACGAGGGCGAGCCGGAGACGACCGAGAAGCTTCGCTGGCTGCTCGGAAAGGCGGTGCGTGCTTTCGGAGAGAAGCGCTTGAGCGAGCTTCGCTCGCCGGCTATCGCGGCCTGGCGGATGACGATCCCGTCTGGGCATCGCTTCGAGGCAACCCAGGCGCTCCGGCAGGTGCTGGCGCGGGCGGTTAGCTGGGGGCTCCTGGATGTCAACCCGGCCAAGCTCGGAGTCGAGAACCGGCAACGCCGGTACACGGAGAAGCGGCCGTTCGAGTCGTGGGAAGAACTCCACGCGCTCGCCGACAGGCTTGGCCCGTGTCACGGCCCGGTGGTGCTGTTCGCTGCGGCCACGGGGTTGCGGCCCGGCGAGTGGCTCGCACTCGAGCACCGGGATGTCGACCGGGAGGCGCAGGTCGTCTACGTCCGTCGCACGTACAGAAACGGTCGCATCAAGACGCCGAAGACCAAGGCGAGCCTCCGCGCGGTTCCCCTACAGGCGATCGCCCTCGCGGCCCTCGAGGAGCTCCGGCGGCCGGACCCGGATTGCCCGCTCCTGTTTCCGTCCCCGAATGGCGGCTACTTCGACCTCCACAACTTCCGGAACCGCAACTGGAGGCCGGCACAGGAGGCGGTCGGGATCTCGCCGCTTCGCCGGGTCTACGATCTCAGGCATACGTTCGCGACCTACGCCCTCCGTGCCGGCATCTCCACCTTCGACCTCTCCCGCTACATGGGAACCAGCCTGGCGATGATCGACCGCCACTACGGCCACCTCGCCCGCGACGGACGCGAGCACGCGATCAGCCTGCTCGACGCCTACCGAGCGAGCGGAGCGGCCGACGTCCACGCGGTGGACGCTCGGTGGACGGCGAACCGGCACGACGCCGTCAGCACCGACAACAGGAACAGTCACTAAGCAGGGAAGAAACCGAAGCCCTCTGACGGACTCGAACCGTCGACCCCCTCCTTACCATGTCTTGCCGGCAACTGGTCGCAACCGGTGGCAACGGTTTTTGCCTGATTCTGCCGTTTTCGGGGCGTTCCCATTTGCGACCGACTGCCACTGGTTGCGACCGCTCTGCTCCATAAGTGCTCCATCCTCGGCTGACGGGGCTCTAGGACAGAATGAGTTCCGACGCTGCTTGGCTGGGGTGGATGTTCTGGTTGAGCCGGAACAGGTTGGTGGGGTCGTACCTGTCCTTGAGCGCGACGAGGCGGGCGTACTTGTCCTCGCCGTAGGCGTCGCGGACGCGGTCGGGTTCGTGTGTGAAGTTGAGGTAGGAGGCGCCGGTCGCGAAGGGGCGCATAGCGGTGGCGAATGCGCGGGTGGCGTCGATCATGCGCTCGTCGTCGGCGCGGTCGCTCCAGGCGCTGATCGGGTGGAAGAGGTACTGCGCGTCGCGGTGTGAGAACGCGGTTGCGTCGTCGGGGACTGCGGCGACGGCTTGGCCGATCCGGAAGATGACCATCTGGCTGAGCGGAGCGCCGAGCATAGTCAGCTCGACGGCGTGCGCGAGGAAGGTGTCGATCGCGGCGTCGGTGAGGTCGGGGAGGTATTCGCCGCGTGCGTAGAAGGGAACGCCCCAGGGGGCGAGCGGGTCGAGGGCGGCCTGGAAGGCCGTGTATGGCATGGGGCCGATGTGGTCGACGACTGGGTCGAGGTCTCGGAGCGGCTTGACCGCCTCGGCGCCCTCCTCGGGTGCTCCGACGTAGAGCGCGGCCACGCCGACGACGGGCTTTCCATGTAGCTCGGCGGGGACGAACGGCTCGGGAGGCGCGGTGACGATGACGAAGGCGGTGGCGAGTTCGTTGGGGGCGGCGTCGGCGATGTCGCGCCAGCCTCGCACGACCTCGGTGGCGCGCTCGACCGGGAACAGCGCCAGCCCGGCGAGGACGGTGGGCCCGAGCGGGTGGAGGCGGAACTCGAACTCGGTGACGATGCCGAAGTTGCCGCCGCCGCCGCGGATGCCCCAGAGCAGGTCGGCGTGCTCCTGCTCGCTGGCACGCACGATACGACCGTCGGCGAGCACGACCTCTGCGGAGAGAAGGTTGTCGCAGGCGAGGCCGTACTTGCAAGAGGTCCAGCCGTAGCCGCCGCCGGTGGTGAATCCTCCGATCCCGGTGGTGGTGACGCGGCCGCCGGGTGTGTGCAGCCCGTGTGGCTGGGTCGCGGCGTCGAGCTTTCCCCAGATGACGCCGCCGCCGGCCCGTGCGGTGCGGGCGCCGGGGTCGACGGTGATCTCATTGAGGCCGTGGAGGTCGATGACGATGCCGTCGTCGCAGCTGCTCAGGCCCGAGAAGCTGTGGCCGCCGCCGCGGACTGCGACCGGGAGGCGCTGCTCGCGGGCGAAGTTGACCGCGATCGCCACATCGGCGGTCGTGGCGCAACGGGCGATCAGCGCCGGCCGCCGGTCGATCATCCCGTTGAAGACCGCTCGGGCGTCGTCATAGCCGGGGTTGTCCGGCACGATCAGCTCGCCGGAGAGTACGTCGCGTAGCTCGTCGGCCAGTCCGCTGGAGCGCATGTCGTGTCGCCTCCTCGTTGTCACGATTTAGGGTTGCGACGGAGGATGGATAGCCGCGGCGGGGCTGGCTTCGGCCGTTCGGGCCAACGTGGCTGTGGCCCGAACGGGCCACCGTCCAAGAGCCGGCTACTCGGTCAGGCCGTGCTTGGCCGCGTACGCCGCCGCGGCGGTGCGGGATGAGAGCCTCAGCTTGACGAGGATGTTCGCGACGTGCCGGTGGACGGTGTGCTCGCTCAGGGTCAGGTGCCTCGCGATCTGCTTGTTGCTGAGACCCTCGGCGACGAGTCGGAGCACCTCTGACTCGCGCGCGCTCAGAACTGGACGCTCGCCGGCGGGACGGTTGAGATGCATCGTCGTCGCCCGCCGCTCTTCGGCCTCGGCGCCAAGCACAGCGAAGCGCTCTCGCCCCAATGTGAGCTCTCGTTGGGCAGCGTCCGTGCGGCCGAGGTCGCGCAGCGTCAGCGCCAGCGCAACCCGCGCTCGGGCGGCCTCGAACGGGAGCTGCGCACGCCCGAGCAGCTGAACCGCGTCCTCGAACGCCTCACGCGCCTCTTCGTGGTCGCCCGCCGCCGCGTGCGCGCAACCCGCGGCGTACCGCGCGGCACCACGCAGCGAGTCGGTACCTGCCGCCTGCGCGATAGCTTCCAGCTCGTCCGCCGCTGCCGTCGCTTCGGTGGGCCGCCCGGCGACCGCGTGCGCCTCGGCGAGTAGCTCGAGTCCGGGCGCGCGTTCGGTCATTGCTCCGCCAAGGAGCCGTAAGTAGCGGGCGGCGCCGTCGGCTGCGGCTGCGGCGTCGCCGCGCTCGAGCGCGATCGCCGACCCGCATAGGACCGCGAGCGGGTGGTGCTCCACCTGCGAGAGCAGGGCGACGGCCTCCTGGGTTCGCCCCTGGCGCCGCCGCAGCTCGGCGAGTCGCGCCAGCACGTCGTTGCCCTCGCCCGGACGGACGGCCGAGACAGCGGCCGCCTCGCTCAGCACCGCCTCCGCCTCCGACCACTCGCCACGCAGAATGAGCACCGTTCCGTAATGGGCGCGACAGACCGCACGCAACGCGCGGATGTTCCAGCCCTCGGCCATGCGCGCGACCCGCTCACACCACTGACCGGCGCGCTCGAAGTCGCGCACGCGCTCGCAGGCGAAGATCAGGTAGCAGCAAGAGAAACCAATCGCGATCGGGTCGCGCATCTCCCCGGCTGTCGCGGCCGTGGTTGCCTCGTCGAGGCGTGCCATGCCAGCGGCGATCTCCCCTTGACTGACGCGCGTCAGGCCGTCGAGCGCGATCGCCGTCATCTCCAGATCGACGTCGCCGAGCTCGCGGCCAAGCGCCTCCGCCTCCGAGCAGCGCTCCCGTGCCAGCGCCGCATGCCCGGGCAGCGCGAACGAAGCCTCGCGCAACGCCAGCCAGCCCTGCTCGCGCGACGGCCCACAGCCCCCGAGCAGCCGACGCGCCCGCGCCAGCCAGCCGTCGCTGACCGCGCGCTCGCCACGCACAGTCCGGTAGTCCCAGGCAAGCGCGATCGCGACCCGTGCCGCGTCGACTGGTCGGCCGGCCTCCCGGTAGCCGGCGTAGGCGCGCTCGCGGGCGTCGAGCGCCAGCTCTGCCTCGTCGAGAAAGAAGGCAGCCTGAGCCAATCCCTCCAGTCCTTCCGGCGTCTCGTCCCGCTCGAGCGCCCTTGCAAAGAGACGCTTCGCCGTGGCCCAATCGGACTTCGCCAATGCCTCTTCCGCCTGGCGAAGGAGGTCGGCAGACGTTGTCAGGGCATCAGCCATCGCTCTGGCCGTGAGTTTGGCGGATCGAGGCGATGCAAAGCACCCGACGCCGCCCCAGACGATGAGCCTGCCGTGGCGAGCCCTGCCGCCCGGGCGACGTTCCTAGGGCCACTGCAAACCGAGGCGAGCAGCGCACTTCGACGATGCAGCCGTTAACCTCGGGCTCAAGTCCTGCGAGCCAACTCGAGTTCGCGGGAGTCGACTCTCTTTGCGGAGCCGGCGAAGTGATCCCCTATGTCTCAGGGGGGACCACCCTGGAAAGTGGTCGCGCGACGCCTCCTAGAATCGCCCCACGTGGAGTTGGCGCAGCGTGTCGGCTGCCAGCTGAAGCAGCTCGTCCTCGACATGCGTCGGCGATCCCAAGCCCCAGCCGGCGGCGTTGACGTCGAAGCGCGGGAACCCACGCGGGGGCCAGACCTCGACGCGCATCGAGGCGTGGCCGTGAGCCGCGGGCCGGGATTGCCCTAGCCGGATGGGCTGCTGGCCAGTTGGAGCTCCTCGCCTCAGGACGACGTGTACGGATCGGGCGCCGCGATCGTGTGCCGCTCGCCGGTCCGGGTCGCCGAGGATCTCGTAAGCAGCAACCAGATCCCGGAACTGTTCCGCTGCGAGCGGGTCATCGGGATGGCGATCAGGGTGAGTTGCTCGAGCCGCACGTCGATAGGCGCTGGACACTTCGCGCGCAGAGGCATGACGCGGGATGCCCAACACGTCGTATGGGTCGCGATCCGGGGAAGTCATCATTCGAGCTCCCGCAGGGGAGGCCAGAGGACCACCCCGGCCTCCCCTGCATGTTTGCGTTGCTTCGTCTGCGTTACCTCGATAGCGCGTCTCCCTTCACTTGTGCGACTGCTCGATTGCTGTCGGGGAGCTCGTGCTGATCGTGATCTTCTTCGGTTGCTGCTCGACCGGCTTGGGTACATGCAGCTCGAGCACGCCGTCGTTGTAGTCGGCCGCGATCTTCTCCTCGTCAACGTCCTGCGGCAGTGTGAGGGTGCGCATGAACGATCCATGCGGGCGCTCCGAGAACTGCTCCTCGCCGGCTCCGACCGGCTCGCGCGAGCCGGAGACGGAGAGCACGCGGTCGCTCACCTCGATCGATACTTCCTCCGACGAGACGCCGGGAAGGTCGATCAGGACGAGGTACTCATCGTCCGTTTCTCGCACGTCAAGCGGCGGAGTGAAGCCGGAGGCAGGACCGCCGTTCCCGCCGCGCAGCAACGCGTCCATCATCCGGAACGGCGCTGTCTGCAACGGATCTCGGTACGTCAGCATCGCCATGTCAGCACCTCCATCAGTCCTGGGTTTGGCTCTCTATCCTGGGCGTAGTCCTTGTGGGGCCCCGTTCAAGAGGTGACGGCGCTCTTCGCCGTGACTCGACCCTGGCTCGGCAGATCGACGACCGCGCGCTGCGGGTCACACGGTGCACTCTCCTGCGCGGTACAGCAGGGAAGTGAGATCTGTGAGCCGTCGCGCCGGCTGGCGCGCGTCCCGGCGGGCGCTGACCGCGCACAACTGCCGCGGGCCCGGGGGGCGTTACCCGGCCTCCGCGTTTCCTAGTCGCTCGCGGGCGGCGAGCGTTTCGGGTGTGACAACCCGCTTGAGCAAGGCGTTCTCAGTTGTTCGCCGATCGCTTTCCGGATTCCAGCTCCAAAGCGATCGCTTCCCGTGCCCAAGTTATAGGCCTTATGCGTACCGGTTCAACCGCGGTGCGGAAGAGAGTTCGCGTGCCTCTCGGCCGCCGCCGTCCGCCAGCTCACCGGCAAGTGCGCGGAGGAGGACTGAGCGAGTCGCCCAGGATCTTTTTTGCGGCAGGGGTCTGGCTCGCGGCGGGGTGCGACGCAGCGGCTTCGCGACGGAGCAAGCGGCGGAGGAGGCGCTCGCCTTGCAGGATGATGACCGTCCCAGGACGATCTGACGGGGCGCGCTCGGCGTCGAGGCCGAGTCGCTCCCTCGCTCGACGAGCTTCTCCGGCTCGGCGTCGATCGGACCCATCTGGCGCTGAGGGGACAAGCGGCGTACCTCGTCCCTTGGGGTTGCGGCTGCCTCGTTCGAGGGCTTGCGCCACCGCGAGGCGGGAAGGCCCCGCGAGCGCGCGGGGCTTCCGCTGTCGCCGCCGTTCGCCTTCTCGCCTGGCTAGGCGCTGTGTGGTTGAGCGCCGTGCGTGCGGTGGCGCGAGGCGTTTGCGAGGCCCGTCGCTGCGAGGCCGCCGGCAGCGCCGACCACCGTCGCGATGATCGCCCACCGCAGCGATGCCCAGTCGATCGCGAGCGCGTTGTCAAGCGAGATGGAGCCGGGGCCGATCGCCGTGGTCGCGAACGCCACGGCGGCCATAACAAGTGGGAACTCGAAGCCGCCGTCCTGCGCCCAGACGCCGTTCTTCCAATGCACGGTCGCGATCGCTGTCGCCATCACCGCGACGAGCAGCGCGCATGCGATGGGGAGCGCGAGGCCAAGCGCGAGCAGTAGCCCGCCGGCGAGCTCTGTGAGGCCCGCGAGAGCCGCGAGCGCCACGCCGGGCGCAAGCCCGACGCTCTCGAAGTACGAGCCGGTGCCCTTCAGGCCGTGGCCGCGGAACCAGCCGAACAGCTTCTGGCAGCCATGACCGATGAACAAGACACCCACGACTAGCCGTAGAACAAGCAGTGCAACCGACACCTTGCATCACCTCCTTATCTGTCACGGTCGGTGGATCTGCATCGTCCGGAACTTGCAATAGGCGTGAAGTTGCGCCGGGCAAGGGGGAGGGTCGGTGACGAGTCCGCGCCGGTTTGGGTTGCGATTTACCCTCGCGAACCGAGGCCGCGTTCGGCCTCATACCCAACGGGCAACACTCTCGACTGCGACTCCGCGATCCTCGCGGCCGATGACCGGTGCATGGATCATGTGTGCCCCCACGCCGCTTGCTCAGTCGGGCCGCGATGGGCGAGCCGCACGAGAACTCGGGCGGTTCGCGCGCGTGCAGGTTGTTCAAGCGGCGTGGCGGACTTTCGCGAGCGCGTGTTGTTCGATCTGGCGGATGCGTTCGGCGCTGAGGCCGAGCCGCTCACCGATGTCAATGAGCCTCTCTGGTGCGGTTTCGAAGCCGAAGCGGGCGTTCACGATCTCGCGCTCGCGGTCTGTGAGCCGGGAGAGCAGTGCCTTGAGCTGCTCACCCGCGACCGCGTCGATCACGTCTTCGTAGGCCTGGGCGGAAAGGGGGTCTTCGAGCAGGTCGCCGAGCGTGCCCACCTCGCCTTCTCCGCCTTCCACGGTGTCGTCGAGTGAGCGCAGGCGGGCGTCGGCGTGGGCGAGCGCGGTCGCCTGGTCGCGGTCGATGTCGAGGCGGTCGGCGAGTTCCGTCATGCTCGCCGAGCGGTGCTCCGACTGGTAGATCCGTTGATGCTCCGCTTTCAGCTGGGACAGTTGCCGCAGCGCTTTCGGTGGCAGCCGGAAGGGGCGGATGAAATCGCTGCGGGCCTCCTGAAGCGCCTGCCGGATCCACCAGGTTGCGTAGGCGGTGAAGGGGACGCCACGGTCCGGCTGGTATCGCTCGAGCGCGCGCAGCAGTCCGACGATGCCCTCCTGGATCAAGTCGGTGTGATCGAGGCCTTCGGTGCGGAAGCGGCGTGCGTACGCGGTCACGAGCGGCAGCAGACGGTCGATTAGCTGCTCGCGCGCGGCGGTGTCGCCGGCCTGGGCGTGAACTGCGAGGCGGGTCGCCTCGTCGTCGGAGACGGCGGCCTGCTCGGCGTCGTCTGCCGCTCTCTCGGCGCGGCCGAGGAGCCCGCCGAGCGCGCTGTCGTCCGCAAGCTCGACACGCTCCTGGATACCGTTTCGCTGGTCGCGCACAGTCCGATGCTGCCAGATCGCGCGACCGGCGAGCCGTGTTCGCGATCGCGCCGTCAGGCAATCCGGCAACGTCAAGCCGCGGTCGGCCATTGTCGATTCCTGCCGTCTTGGTTCCGCGGCTTCCGGCTCGGGTGAACGCTCCACGCATGCGCGCGGCACATCGGGCATTGCGGCGGATCGCCGCGGACGACCACGCCGTAGCCGCACTCGCCGCAGTAGAACTCTTGCCTCGCGTCGAGCTGCGGGCGGAGGTCGTGGCTGCTTGTCGGTGGCATCGTCGTCATCGTCGTCATCGTCGTCGCATTCCACAGAACGGGCCGCGGGAGAGGTGTAGTCGTTCAGCCTCTCCCGCGGGTGAGCGAGCTCGATTACTTCGCGAGCTGCTTCTGCTGCGACCCGGAGCTGATCGCGATCTTCTTCGGCTTGACCTCGGCCGGCTTGGGGATGCGCAGCTCGAGCACGCCGTCCTTGAAGTCCGCCACGATCTTGTCGCTGTCGACACCCTTCGGCAGGGTCAGGCTGCGGACAAAGGACCCATACGGCCGCTCGGTCAGCTGAGACTCGCCCGTCTCCATCGGCACGCGAGAGCCGGAGACGGTCAGCACCTGGTCGTTGACCTCGATCGTCACGTCGTCCGACTTCACGCCCGGAAGGTCGACCATCACGAGGTAGTCGTCGTCGGTCTCAAGCACGTCGAGAAGCGGCGTGAAGCCGGTGACGCGGCTGCCGATCCCGCTCGAACGGAACAACTCGTCCATCAGGCGGAACGGGGCAGCAAGGAACGGGTCGCGAACCATCAGCGTCGTCACTCCTCACTCACCTCCTTCCGTTTCGGTGTCGCGTTGTCAGTGCTTGCACCCCTTACGTAGGGCGGACGCGATCCGGTTCAAGAGGCGGCGCCGGCCGTTGAAGGCGCGCCGCCGGCGCGTACCTCGGAGAGGGCAATGCAGACGATGACCACACTGGCGCATGTCCTCCTCGCGATCGCGGCCGCAGCGGCCATGCTGCTCCTCTGCGCGCAACTCGCCCGTCGTCTGCCGCTTCCAAGTGCCGCCCTGTTTCTTCTTGGCGCGGCCGCGGTCTCGAACGTTGTGCCGCAGGTCCGCGACTGGGCTCCGGTGGAGGCCGTCGTGCAGGTCGCGGTTGTGGCGTTGATCTTCATCCTCTTCGACGGCGGCCTCAAGGTCGGCTGGCACCGCTTTCGCACCGCTCTCCTGCCGGCGAGTCTGCTCGGAATCGCGGGAACGGCGGCGACAGCGGCCGTTACGGCGGCGCTCGCGCATTACGTGCTCGGGTTCGGGTGGCTGCTCGCGGCGATCGTCGCGGCAGCGCTCGCTCCCACCGACCCGGCGGTGATGTTCTCGGCGCTGCGCGCGCGGCCGCTCGGCGGCCGCGTCGAGACGGCGCTTGAGGCCGAGTCGGGCCTGAACGACCCAGTCGCGATCTCGCTGGCGTTCGGCGCACTCGCCTATGCGAACGGCCGGCCCTTGCTCGAGATCGGACAGGAGTTCTTGCTCGAGCTTTTCGTCGGCGCCGCCGTGGGGTGCGCCGTCGGGATGACGCTGCCGCTCCTGCTTCGCAGGGCGCAGTTCGCGAGCGACGGCCTGTACGCGATCGCCGCGCTCGTTGCAGCCGTTTTCGCGTACGCCGCGGCCGCAGAGCTCCGCGGCTCCGGCTTCCTCGCGGTTTTCGTGGCAGGTGTGCTCCTCGGAGTCGAGCGGACACCGCGAAAGCCGGAGATCGACCGCTTCACCGAGGCGCTCGCGGCCTTCTCGGAGATGGCGGTGTTCGCGGCGCTCGGGCTGACGATTGAACTGAGATCTTTGGCGGACGAGCTGATCTGGCGCGACGGGCTGGTGCTCGCGCTGCTGGTTACGTTCGTCGCCCGGCCGCTCGTCGTGCTGCCCTTGACGCTGCCGCTGCGACTCAAGCCGCGCGAGCGCCTCTTCCTCGCCTGGGCGGGGATGAAAGGCGCGGTGCCGATCCTGGTAGCCGCTGTTGCCGTGCTCTCAGGCTTCGAGTCCGAGCGGATGTACGGGATCGTCTTCCTCGTCGTCCTCTTCTCCGTCGTGGTGCAGGGAGCGAGCGTCCAGCTGCTCGTGTCGCGACACCTCGGCTGGCGCGCGCAATCGCATGGCCCGCGCGTGCGTGGGCGGTCGCGCCGGCCGGCGACCCCTACGACGGACCGACTTGCCGCTTGACCATCGGGAGGCTCCTCGGTCAGAGATCGATCTTCATGCTTCCGGTCGCGGAGTCTGCGTGCTTCCACCTCAGCAAACGCGGTTGGTTGCACGGCACACGTCGATCCTCGCTAACCCGCGCTCGCGTTCGTCTGCGCCTCGGACGCCCAGCGGGCGTGGCCGATCAGCCTTCCGGCTCTCCGAGGGTGTCGCGCAGCAGCGATGCGAGATCGCCTCGTATCTGATCAATCTTGCCGTGACGAACGAGGTATGTCCGTGCGCGTCGCTCGGCTGCCGCGAGCGCTGCACGAGCTTGATCAACGTCGGCGAGGAGCGTCTCGACTTCAAGCGTCGCCGGCCGTTCCGCCGCCGGTTCGACCCGTTTCCTCTCTTCGACTTTGCGCACCGTCGTACTGTCGCAGACGCATCGCGGGGCGGGTCTCGGCATACCCAGGCCAGGTTGAGTCTGTTTCGTCTCGTCGCCGTGGCGGATGTTGTCTGCCGCCTCCCTGGCTTGTTCTGCGGATTGGCTACCGACGATAGGCGAGGAGGCCCCGACCGGGACGGCGACGCTGCTGTGCCACCTCGCGCAGCGGGCGGCGACACCGACCGAGGCGCTCGAGCGGCTGGGCGGCCGCTGCGCGGCCGAGTACAAGTACGACGGCGCTCGCGCCGCCCAGGCGCATCTCGCCGACGGCAACGTCGAGCTTTACTCGCGGCGGGCGGAGTCGATCACGGAGCAGTTCCCGGATGTCGCCGAGGCCCTGCTCGCCCAGCTGAAGGCTCGCTCGGCGATCGTCGAGGGGGAAGTGGTGATGTTCGATGCGGCGAGCGGAAGGCTTCGCCCGTTCCAGGAGCTGATGCGGCGGCGGCGCAAGCACGGGGCCGACGAGGCGGCGCGGCTGCTACCCGCCTCCTTCGTCGCCTTCGACCTCCTCTACGCCGACGGCGAGGACCTCACCGGCCGGCCCTACCCGCTCCGTCGACGGCGGCTGGCGGAGGCGCTCGCGACCTCGGAGCGGTTGCAGCTCAGCGTCCAAGCCCAGCTGACGACGGCGGCCACGCTCGGCAGCTTCTTCGAGCGGGCGCTCGCCGCCGGCTGCGAGGGGCTCGTCTGCAAGGCGCTCGGCCCCGAGTCGGTCTACCGGGCGGGTGCTCGCGGGTGGCTCTGGATCAAGCTCAAGCGCGAGTACCGCTCCGACCTCAGGGACACCCTCGACCTGGTCGTCGTCGGCGCCTTCCACGGCCGGGGGGGAGCGCCGCGGCACCTAGGCTCCCTGCTGCTGGCCGGCTACGACGACGAGCAGGACGCCTTCCGCTCGCTCTGCCGCTGCGGCACCGGCTTCACCGCTCGCGACCTCGCCGAGCTGCGGCAGCGCCTGCGGCCACTCGTCCGGCCGACAGACCAGCCCGCGTCGTCGTGCGCATCAGCCCCGATGTCTGGATCGAGCCCTCCCTCGTGCTCGAGGTCTTCGGCGCCGGCCTGACCATCTCTCCCTCGCACACGGCCGCCCGGGGCGAGCTGCGCGAGCGGGCCGGGCTGGCGCTGTGCTTCCCGCGCTTCACCGGCCGCTTCCGCGACGACAAGCGGGCCGAAGACGCGACCACCGTGCGCGAGCTGCTCGAGCTCCACCGCCAGGCCGGGCGAGCGCGCTCGCCGAGGTGAGCGCGGCCACAAGTCCAAGGAGCGGACTCGCTGACGGTGCGCCGTCCACGGAGAGACGCGGTAGCTTTCGGAGCCCTCCTCTGACCGACGGGCGTATCGGACCCTGCGCCACGCGCGGATACTCACGCGCTGTCTGTCGAGCCTCCCCGAGCGCGCACGGGTTGAACGGCGCGGCGCAACGCCTACTCCAGTAACAGAACCTTGTCCATCGTGACGGAGGCGGGCGCACGCGCTGGCTGACGTGCGTGCCTGCGTCGCTACACCGGACCCGGCGCCCATGTTTGAACAGGTCGGCTCTTTGGAGAAGCTCCTGCGCCTCGGCGAGGGCCGCCGCCTCGGGCGGCTGGCCGAGCAGGCTGCCGGTATCGGGAGGCTGGAGCCGGAGTTCGAGCGACTCTCCGACCGGGAGCTTGCGGCGAAGACGGTCGAGTTCCGGGAGCGGCTGGCGAACGGCGAGCAGTTCGATGACGTCCTTTTCGAAGCGTTCGCCGCCGTGCGCGAGGCGTTCAAGCGTACGCTCGGCATCCGGCTTTTCGACGTGCAGCTGATGGGCGGGATCGTCCTGCACGAGGGCGATATCGCGGAGATGAAGACGGGCGAGGGCAAGACCTTCGTCGCCGTGCAGGCGCTCTACCTGAACGCGCTCACCAGACGCGGCTGCCATCTCGTCACAGTCAACGACTACCTCGCCAAGCGCGACCGCGAGTGGACGCTGCCCGTCTACGAGGCGCTCGGGATGACGACCGCGCACATCGACGGCGTGATGCCGCTCGCCGAGCGGAAAGCCGCGTACGCGGCCGACGTGACGTATGGGACGAACTCCGAGTTCGGCTTCGATTACCTGCGCGACAACATGGCCATCTCGCTCGAGGGCGTCGTCCAACGCGGCCACGCCTACGCGATCGTGGACGAGGTCGACTCGATCCTGATCGACGAGGCGCGGACGCCGCTGATCATCTCGGGCGAGCCTGAGGCCGCGGCACAGCTCTACTACCACTTTGCCCGCGTCGTCAAGCAGCTCGGCGCGCGCCGCGCCAGCCCGGGCGACCCGAAGGGTGCTGCCGAGGCCGCGGGCGCCGACTACGAGTACGACGAGAAGCGCAAGACGGTGGCTGTGACCGAGTCCGGGGTCGAGAAGGTCGAGCGGGCGCTGCGGATCGACAACCTCTACGCGCCGCAGAACACGCAGCTCGTCAACCACCTGATCCAGGCGCTGAAGGCGGAGTCGCTCTACCAGCGCGACGTCGACTACGTGATCGACGAGGGCGAGGTGAAGATCGTCGACGAGTTCACCGGCCGGATCATGGAGGGGCGCCGCTGGAGCGAGGGGTTGCACCAGGCGGTCGAGGCGAAGGAGGGCGTGCGCATCCGCGAGGAGCACCAGACGCTCGCGACGATCACGCTGCAGAACTACTTCCGCCTCTACGACAAACTCGCCGGCATGACCGGCACGGCGAAGACCGAGGAGAAGGAGCTCGTCGAGATCTACAACCTCTCCGTCGTCGAGATCCCGACGAACGTCCCGGCGGCACGCGCGGACGAGCAGGACCTCGTGTTCAAGACGAAGGAAGGCAAGTTCGCCGCCGTCATCCGGGACATCAGCGAGCGCCACGAGAAGGGCCAGCCGGTGCTCGTCGGCACGATCGCTGTCGAGACTTCCGAGTACATTTCCGAGCTCCTGAAGCGCAAGGGCATCCCGCACAACGTGCTGAACGCCAAGGAGCACGAACGCGAGGGCGAGATCATCAGGCACGCGGGTCAGCGCGGCGCGGTCACGATCGCGACGAACATGGCGGGCCGCGGCGTCGACATCAAGCTCGGCGAGGGCGTGCTCGAGCTCGGCGGCCTCTACGTGCTCGGTACCGAGCGTCACGAGTCGCGCCGAATCGACAACCAGCTCCGCGGCCGGTCCGGCCGCCAGGGTGATCCGGGCGAGACGCGCTTCTACCTCTCTGGCGAGGACGACCTCGTGCGCCTCTTCGCGGGCGACCGGATCAAGGGGATCATGGAGCGCTTCAAGATCCCCGAGGACCAGCCGATGCAGGCGAAGCTGCTCAGCCGGCAGATCGAAGGGGCGCAGAAGAAGGTCGAGGAGCAGAACTTCGTCATCCGCAAGAACACGCTCAAGTACGACGACGTGCTCAACCGGCACCGCGGCCGCATCTACGAGCAGCGCCGCCAGGTGCTCGAGGGCGACGACATGTCCGAGCAGGTGCGGATGTGGATCGACGAGGTCGTCGAGGACACCGTCCTCCAGTTCACGCAGGAGCAGTTCTCGGAGGAGTGGGACCTCGAGGCGCTGACGAACGCGATGGCGGCGCTGTACCAGAGCGAGATCACCGCGCGGGAGCTGCGCGAGGACCTCGGCGACATAGGCCGCGAGACGCTGACTGAGGAGTTCCGGGCCGACGCCCGCGACGAGTACGCCGCGAGAGAGGACGAGTTCGGCCCGGAGCTGATGCGGGAGCTGGAGCGGTTCGTGATCCTCCAGGTGGTCGACGTCCGTTGGCGCGAGCACCTCGACAACATGGCCTACCTGCGCGAGGGCGTGCACCTGAGGGCGATGGCTCAGAAGGATCCGCTCGTCGAATACACCGCGGCGGGCGAGCGGATGTTCACCGACCTCGGCCGTGCGGTCCGCGCCGAGGTCGTGCTCCAACTCTTCCACGCCGAGCTCGCTCCCGCAGAGGCGCAGCAGCCGCAGTTCGTCCCCGAGGTCGTCCCGGCCGGCGGCAACGGCAACCTCCGCTACGAGCACGAGGCGGCCGTCGGCGCGCACGTGATCGCAGCTGCGAGCGCCCGCGACAGGGTCATGACGCCTGGTCTGTCAGCGGCGACCGTGCCTGTGGTTCATCCCTCGACGAGCACGAAGCTGCGCCGCAACGACCCGTGCTGGTGCGGGAGCGGCACGAAGTTCAAGAAGTGCCACGGTGCTTAGCGCTGCTCACCGTTTCGCATAGCTCGTCGATGTGCGGTCGAACTGCTCGTGAAGACGATGCTCGGCTATGCGCTCGGTGAGAGGCCCGGAGCCGGAGGCTCAGTGCTTTCATCGGCGGTATGCGCGGGGCGGGCTCCGCGCCCGTGCCAGAGCCCGAACCCGCTGTCTCTGTGTCGCTCTAGTCTCGCGCGCCTGTCGATCACCTCCACCGGATCGTGGTCATCTTCGGCCTGCGCCGGGGGCTCAGGGATCCCGCGGGTCAGCACGCCGTCGGCGTTCTCGGCGACGCAACGGTTCACGTGCGCGTACCGACATCGTTGTCGCACTCCCCTATTGCTTGTCGTCTCTGCCCTGCCCCAATGGGCATCGGCCCGGTCCGCTCAAGAGATTCCCTTCGATCGGCGACGTGGCTTGAACCGCCCCGGGGCCGGCCTATTGATCCAGGTAAGCAGCGCTCGAGCCGTCGGCCGCGCTGGCCAGACGGTCTGGTGCTCGCAGCAGATCTAGGGTGGTGCTCGCACGCCGGGAGGTGGGCTCGCGCGGCTGCGCGAACCTGCCGCCCCGTGCGAAGGAGGTGGTCGTGCAGGGAAAGTTTGAGGGACGGGCGCTGCGGATCGGCTTTGTCGGCACCTATCCGCCGACGCCGTGCGGGATCGCGACATTCACCGCCTCGCTGGCGAACGCGATCATGCGAATCCGGCCGGAATCCGGATTCGGCGTCGTCGCCTGCGACGATGGCACGCTGCCGGCAGCGCGGACCGCCGAGGTCGTCGCCAGCCTCGTCAGCGGATCGGAGAGCTCGCGCGCGAGTGCGGCCGCGGCCCTGAACGAGTTCGACGTCGTTTTCGTCCAGCACGAGTTCGGGATCTACGGCGGCGAGGACGGCGCCGAGGTGCTCGACCTCGTCTCCGTGCTCGAGGTGCCGACCGTGGTGGTGCTGCACACGGTGCCGCGCGCGCCGAGCGCCGGGCAGCGCCGGGTGATCGAGCGGCTCGGCCGTCGCGCCGACCGGTTGGTGGTCCAGAGCGCCGTCGCACGGGCGCGGCTGCTGGAGCAATATCTGGTTGCTGCCGAGAAGGTGGAGACGATCCCGCACGGCGCCCGCCCGAACCTCTCGCCGCCGCGGCCGCTCGACGGCTCACGGGCGCCGGTCGTGCTCACCTGGGGGCTGCTCGGCCGCGACAAGGGAATCGAGTGGGGGATCGAGGCGATCGCGCGGCTCGCCGACCTCGAGCCCGCACCCCGCTACCTGATCGTCGGGCAGACCCATCCGAAGGTGCGCGCGTCGGTCGGTGAGCAGTACCGCCGCCTGCTGGAGGCACGCGCGGCAGCACTCGGCGTCGCCGGCCATGTCGAGTTCGACGACGCCTACCACGACACCGACTCCCTGCTTCGCCGGGTGCGCGAGGCGGACGTCGTCCTGCTCCCCTACCGTTCGCGTGAGCAGGTCGTCTCGGGCGTGCTGGTCGAGGCGGTCGCCTCGGGCAAGCCGATCGTGGCGACGCGCTTCCCGCACGCGGAGGAGCTGCTCGGCGAGGAGCCCGCGCTGCTCGTCCCGCACGAGGACGCCGAGGCGATCGCGGCCGCACTGCGCCGCCTGCTGACCGATCCGGTGCATGCGCTGCGGGCGGCGGCGGTCGCCCGGCGCAACGCGCGCGCTCTCTTCTGGGAGTCGGTTGCCGAACGGTATCTAGCGCTCGCAGAGAGCCTCACGCGCCCGGCCCCGGTTCGGCTGCCGGGCTTCCCGCACCCGCGCTTCGACCATCTCCTGCGGCTCGGCGACGAGGTCGGCGTCTTCGAGCACGCCCGCTTCCGCGAGCCGCGGATCGAGCACGGCTACTGCACAGACGACGTGGCGCGCGCGCTCGTCGTCCTGCTGCGCGAGCCCGCACCGGCCCCCGGGGTGGAGCGGCTCGCGGAGACCTGCCTCGCCTTCCTCGAGCAAGCGCAGCTGCCGGACGGCCGCTTCCGCAACCGCCGCACCGCCGACGGCCGCTGGCTCGACCAGAGCGGCTCCGACGACGCGAACGGGCGAGCACTCTGGGCGGCGGCCATCGCGGCCGGCACGGCGAGCGACGCCGGCCAGCGTCGGCGGGCGCTGCGGCTGTTCGAGGCGGGCGCCGGCTTCTTGAGCTGCTGGCCGCGCGCGAACGCCTACGCGCTGCTCGGCGCCGCCGACCTGCTCGCCACCCCGGGCACCGCCGGCCGCCGCGCCGCCGAGCGGCTGCTCGTGCGCACATCCGACCGGCTCGGCGCCGCCAGCGACGACCCTGCTTGGCCGTGGCCCGAGCCGCGGCTCGCCTACGCCAACGCCGTCCTCGCCGAGGCCCGGATCGCCGCCGGCGATGCGCTCGACGACGAGAGGCTGCTCGCCGAAGGGCTCGCGCTGCTCGAGTGGCTGGCCGCGACCGAGACGCGCGGCGACCATTTCAGCTTCACCCCCGCCGGCGGCTGGGCGCCGGGGGAGCCGCGACCCGGCTTCGATCAGCAGCCGATCGAGGCCGCCGCGATGGTCGATGCCTGCGCACGGGCGTTCGACGTCACCGGCAAGCGCGTCTGGGCGGAGCGGGCGCTGCGCGCGGCGGCCTGGTTCCTGGGCCGCAACGACGTCGGTGTCGCGCTGCTCGATCCGCTGAGCGGCGGCTGCCGGGACGGGCTCGAACGCGACGGCGTCAACGCGAACGAAGGGGCGGAGTCGACGATCGCGCTGATCGGCGCACTGCAGCAGGCGCGCCGGCTTCAGGCCGCGGCAGCGAGGGCACGCACGAGCCGGTCGGTCTCGACGCTGGCGGCGCCGATGCAGCGGTCGGCTGCGCCGTAGGTGAGATAGATCGAGCCATCCGGCCGTGCCACCGCGCCCTGCACAAAGACGACCTCGTCCACATCGCCCGCGCGCTCCCACTCGAGCTCCGGGCGCAGGATCGGCTCCTCCAGCTGCGCGAGCACCTCGCCGCTTCCGTGATCGAGCAACGCGACCTTCATCGTGTAATGCGAGCGGGCGTCCCGCTCGTGGTAGAAGAGCAACAACCCGGCCGGGATGGCCACCGGCGGCGCGCCGGCGCCGATACCGAGCGCGCCCGGCGACGGCCGCAGGAGCGTGTGCCGCTCCAGCTCGCGCAGGTGCCCCTGCCAATAGTCGTCGCCCGCCGCGAACAGATGCTCGAGCGAGTCGAAGATGGCGAGTTGGATGTCGGGGTGGATCCGGTGGATGAGACCGACGCGGCCGTCCCGCAGGTTGAAGAGCACGGCGTCCTTGTCCGGCAGTCCGGGCGGGCCGACGACCCGGCCGGAGCTGCGGTTGAGCGCGAAACGCCCGTCCTTGTAGCGGAGCCGGTGCACGCCGACCTGCCACGGCCGGCCCGAGGCTGGATCGGGCAGGTGCGTATAGGTGAGGAGCACGTGCTCGCGCCTGCCGCTTCGCACCCGCTGCACGCGCGGGTCCTCGACGCTGTGCGCGCCCTCGTCGGCGCCGGTCGCGAGCACCTGCTGGAAGCGGTAGTCGAGCCCGTCCTCCGAGGTGAACACGAGCACATCGGAGACGTAGTCGAGGAAGCGCGGCCCCTCGCCCCCGTTGCGGAGGTAGCCCGCGCGGACGCCCCGCGCGAACAGGTGGAAGACCCCGTCGACCTCGATCACGCCGGCGTTGAAGATCGGGCCGTAGCCATCGACCGCGGCGAACTCGACCACCGGCGTCGCACGCAGACGCCGCGCACCGATCGCGCGCGCATCCTCAGCCGCAGCCAAGTTGAGCCGGCTCATCGCAGGATGCAACCTCTACAGAAGAGATCGGACGAAGGAGGAACGACTTGAGGGCCCCGGAGCTCTTTGAACGATACCCGGGAAACCCGATCCTGAGCGGCGCCGACTGGCCATACACGGTCAACGCCGTCTTCAACCCCGCTGTTACGCGGCTTGCACCGGAGACGCTGCTGCTCGCCCGGGTCGAGGACCGCACCGGCCTCTCCCATCTCTGCGTCGCTCGAAGCGCGGACGGCGTCAGCGACTGGCGGGTCGAGCCCGCCCGCCGGCTGCTGCCCGACCTCGACTCGGAGCCCGAGCGCTACGGGATCGAGGACCCCCGCATCACGCTCTGCGGCGACGAGTACATGATCGTGTACGTCGGCTACTCGGCCGCCGGCCCGCTCGTGCGGCTCGCCTCTACCCGCGACTTCGAACGCTTCGAGCTGCACGGCACCTTGATGCCACCCGAGGACAAGGACGCGGCGCTCTTTCCGCGCACCTTCGCCGGCCGCTGGGCGCTGATCCACCGGCCGGTCGCGATCGCGCCCCGCCATATGGCCCACATCTGGCTCTCCTGGAGCCCCGACCTCCACTACTGGGGCGACCACCAGATCCTGCTTCCGGCCCGCGAAGGCGGCTGGTGGGACGCGCACGAAGTCGGGCTGGGGCCGCCTCCGCTCGAGACCGAGCGCGGCTGGCTGCTGCTCTACCACGGCGTCCGCGTCACCGTCGCCGGCTCGATCTATCGGCTCGGGCTCGCCCTGCTCGACCGCGACGACCCCGGCCAGCTGCTCGCCCGCTCGAGCGAGTGGGTATTCGGCCCAGATGCACCCTACGAACGCGGCGGCGACGTCCCCGACGTCGTCTTCCCCTGCGGCTGGCTGCTCGCAGACGACGGCGACACGCTCCGCCTCTACTACGGTGCTGCCGACACGACCATCTGCCTCGCCACCACAAGCCTGGCGGCGCTGCTCGACTGGCTCGAGCGCCACCGCTCGTGACCCGGCCGCTGCGGGTCGCGATCCTGGGGCCGATCTCGTGGCGGGTGCCGCCGCGCCACTACGGCCCCTGGGAGCAATTCGCGTGGCTGCTCGCCGAAGGGCTCGTCGAGCATGGCGTCGAGGTCACCCTGTTCGCGAGCGCCGACTCGCAAACGCGGGCGCGGCTGGTCGGCACTGCCCCCACCGGCTACTCCGAGGACCCCGAGCTCGACGCCAAGGCCTGGGAGTGCCTGCACGCCGCCGCCGTCTTCGAGCGCGCCGACGAGTTCGACCTGATCCACAACAGCGCCGACTTCCTGCCGCTCACCTTCAGCCGGCTCGTCTCGACGCCGGTCGTGACGACGATCCACGGCTTCTCCTCCGAGCTGATCCTGCCCGTGTACGAGCGCTACGACGACCGCGTCCACTACGTGGCGATCAGCGACGCCGACCGCCACCCGACGCTCCGCTACGCCGCCACGATCCACCACGGCATCGACATGAGCGAGTTCGCGCTCGGCGCCGGCGAGGGTGGCTACCTGCTCTTCTTCGGCCGCATCCACCCGGACAAGGGCACCGCCGAGGCGATCGAGCTCGCCCGGCGCGCCGGCATCCCGCTGCGGATCGCCGGCATCGTCCAGGACCGCGACTACTTCGAGCGTGCCGTCGCGCCGCAGCTCGACGGCGTCAACGTCATCTACGAGGGCCCGGTCGAGCGCGAGCGCCGCAGCGAGCTGCTCGGGAACGCGCTCGCGCTCCTGCACCTGATCAACTTCGAGGAGCCGTTCGGCTTCAGCGTCGTCGAGGCGATGGCCTGCGGCACCCCCGTGGTCGCGCGCCCGCGCGGCTCGATGCGCGAGATCGTCCGCAACGGCGTCAACGGCTTCCTCGTCGCCCCCAGCGAGGATCCCGCCGCCGCGCTCGCCGCCGCCGCCCGGCTCGACCGTGCCGCCGTGCGCGCCTCCGTCGAGCGACACTTCGACGCCGGCCGCATGGTCGACGACTACCTCGCTCTCTACAGCCGCATCCACCACACGCAGAGGCCGCTGACGATGATGCCGCGCCGACCTCGGTTGGCCCGACGCTTCCCTCCGCCTTCCATGAGCCGCACTGACACCGACCGCCGCGGGTCCGCCCATTGCGAGCGTCCGCTCCTGCACGCCCTGCTGAGGCTCGTCGGCGCCTGCGACTCCGCGCTCAGCGTCCTCGCTCAGCGCGACGGCTGCGGAGATGCGGCCCTCCTCCGTGTGCTCAGCCGCTGCCGCACCGCGGCCGCGAGTGGATGCGATGACCTCTTCCGCGACGAAACGCCGGCGCCCGACACGCTGCTCGAGCTGCTTGCATACGCCGCCGCGGCGAAGGCGTTGCTGCGAAGCGCAGGAGATCCACAGCTTGAGCACGAGGCGTCGGAGTGCGAGGCGGCCCTCGCCGCCATCAGCGCTGCCGCCGGGAACCTCCCGGCCGAGCCCACTGCCCTGCGAGGAGCGCAACCGGAGCAGCGCGAGCGAAAGACGTTCGGCCCGGGAGTCGAGTGAGATTGGTCGGGGGCGCTGATCACGGCCCCCGACCACACCGGCTACGAGCCCTTGATCTCGATCTTCGTGTGCTGCGCGCGCTCCGATTTCGGGACGCGCACCGCCAGCACACCGTCGGCGAGCGAGGCCTCGATCTGGTCGGCCTCGACCTGCTCGGGCAGCGTCACTCGGTAGTCGAAACGGCCGGTGCGTCGCGTGCGCCGACGGACGATGCCGCTGCGATCCTTCTCCTTGAGCTCGCCGCTGATCGCAAGCTCGTTGCCGATCAGCTCGATTTCGACGTCGTTGCGCTTCACGCCCGGCAGCTCGGCCTCGAGCACGTAGGCGTCGTCCTGCTCCTCGAGATCGACCAGCGGTGACCAGCCGGCCGTCTCCAGCAGCGCCGACGACCAGCCGCCCAGGCCGGAGAACGTCTCGTCGAGCATCCGGCGCATCCGCTCGGTCACCTGCTCGAGCTCCCGGAACGACTCCCAGCGTTCCGCAAACGGGGCGGCCCACCGCTCCGGTGCCCGCGCCCGCCGCCGCTCGGGTAGCAACTGCGTCATCTCCGTTACCTCCTTTCCTGCTCCGCCTCGACCGGTGGTTGGTCGAGGACGCGCACGAGCACGAACCGGTCGTTGCGGGCGACGATCTCGGTGCCCTCCGTTTCGTGCCCCGGCAGAACAGCGAAGGTCGCGTCCTGCGCGCGGAGCGACTCGTACTCAGCCTCGGTCAGCGGAAGCGTCTTCATACACCCCTCGTCTGGACATTCGCAAACGAAGTCATAGGTTCCCTGCCAGGTGCCGGCGAGCTCGCGGATCCGCTCGTTCACCGAGCGGAACAACTCCTGGCTCGCCGCCCCGGATTCGTTCAGGACGGACGGGTCGAGACGGTCAGTCGCGCTCATTGGCCGCCACCTTCAGAGCTCGGGCTGCGCTGGCGTTCTGCGTGAACGTGCTGGGACGACCGTCATGCCAGCGGGCGGGATCGCTGCTCACGGTCTCCGCGATCATCCCGGCCCGCGGCTGCTGACCGCCGCGTTCGCACTCGACGACGATCCGATCGCTGGGCTCGCGGTTCATGCACGTCCTCCTCGTCTCCTCACCTTCGCCCCGGCGGAGACTCCGGCGCCGTCTTCGCGGTGGCGTCGGGGTCCTCCAGGTGGAACCGGACGTCGGTTGCCATTGCGCACCTGCCGCGCCGGCTCCACCCTCATCTGTAGGCGCCGCAGTCGCCCTCGCAAACGAGCCGTCGTCCGCGGCCGGTGGCACACGTAACCGCTGAGCCCGCCTCAGCGCCTCGACTCGAGGGTAAACCGCTGCTTACGAAGCCGAAGGCTTTGGCGGTTCCGAACGGCTGAGCGGGTTGTGCCGCTCCGATCGCTCGTGGCGGTTCGCGTCACCAGCTGCTCGTACACAAGCGAACTCTGACCGGAGGTGCACAAGCCTGTACCGATGCCATTAGGCGATTTCGCGCAGCCGCCGCCGGTCAGCTTACGCGTCGACGGTCTCCCCTCTGAGGGCCGCCTCGATCGTGGCGACGTCGATCTTCTGCATGGTCATCATCGCGTCGAAAGCGCGTTTGGCCGCTGCGTTGTCAGGGCTGGTGGTGGCGTCGAGCAGGACGCGGGGCGTGATCTGCCAGGAGAAGCCCCAGCGGTCCTTGCACCAGCCGCAGGCGCTCTCCTCGCCGCCGTTGTCGACGATCGCGTTCCAGTAACGGTCGGTCTCGGCCTGATCCTCGGTCACCACCATGAAGCTGACCGCTTCGTTCGGCCTGAAGTTGGGGCCGCCGTTGAGACCGACGAACTTCTGGCCGAGCACGCTGAACTCGACGGTCAGCTCGTTGCCCTCCTCGCCGCCGGGGAAGTCCGACGGCGCCTCATGTGCGGCGCCGACGTGACTGTCGGGAAAGACGGAGGCGTAGAACTCCGCCGCCTTGCGGGCCTCGCCATGGTCGAACCACAAACAGGTGAGCATCTTGTCGGTAGCCATTCCCAGTCTCCTTCCTCCGTGGATGATGCTGACCGCCACGACGCAGGTTTCGCGCATCGCCTTGCCGCGAGCCGGGCGGGTCCCGCTGAGCGCGAGAGACGCGTTCACGTTGGTCTTGCGCATCTCTCTTCTCCTTCCGAGTCGGTCATGGTTCAGACCGGCCTGGCCTGGGGAACTCATCGGTGGCGACGGCCGGGCTGGCGCTGACTCAATGCCGGCCGCTGCGGTGCTGCGCGGTTCGGCGAGCCGCTCAAGCGCCTCCACCACCTCGTCCAGCGGCGCGCGCGTGTCGATCTCGGCCGTCGCACGCGCCCGCAGCACCGGCGCCGTGACGAGTTGTTGTCGGCCCATCTCCGATTTCGAGACGGGCCGGTCACGGTTCCGGTTCCAGATCCGGGGACACGGTTCGTTTCAATCCTGGTTGTCAACCATGACCACGTCACGCCGCTCCCGGGATCGGCGGTGCACCCCTACCATGCGCTCTGAACCGGTGATAGCGAACGCGAAGAAAGGAGGCCGCCATGCCCCTCGCACGTGTCGTTGCTTTCGAAGGAGTTGGTCAGGACCGCATGGAGCAGATGCGGGCGGAGATGGAAGGACAGGATCAGCCCGAGGGGCTGAACGCCACCGAGATCATCGTGCTGCACGATCCCGACGAGGAGAAGTCACTCGTCGTCCTGTTCTTCGACAACGAGGACGACTACCGCCGGGGCGACGAGATTCTCGACGCGATGCCGGCAGGTGACACGCCCGGACGCCGCGCCAGCGTCTCGAAGTACCAGGTCGCGCACCGCATGACAGCGTAGAACGCGGGATCACGCAGCCCTTGTCGAGACATCGGACGACAAGGAGGTCTCACCCATGGCAGGTGTAGAGAGCCGCAGCTTCGACACGCCGGACGAAACGCGGACACCGAGCAAGACGAAGGTCGAGCTAGTCCGCATTGGGGGGAGCGACCGCCGCCCGGATGACCCTCGAGCCGGGCTGGACGTGGGAGGAATGCATCAAGCCGATCGCCGGCACTGACAGCTGCCAGCTGCGGCACGTCGGTCTCGCACACGCAGGAGCGATGGCGATCGCCCACGAGGACGGCACCGAGCAAGAGATCCGCGCCGGCCAGGCCTACGTCATCGAGCCCGGCCACACCGCATGGGTCGTCGGCGACGAGCCATTCGTCGGCTTCGAGTTCGAGGCGCCAACAGCCGAGGAGTTCGCCAAGAGCTAGGAGCGCGAGTGCGTTCGACGCGCACTGGGTTGTCTGGGGGGCCGAGTGGACGCGCTTGGCTCGTGCTCCGGCCATGGGCGACGAGGTCCGCCCTCGGCGATCTCCTTTCGATCGTCACCTTTCGGTCAGGACGGGCGCCTGCTCGATCCGCCGTCAGGCGCGGGCTACGAGGTAGTGGTACTCGTTCGAGAGCCGGTAGCTGCCGTCAGGGGCGCGGTAGGGCGCGAGTCCGTCGACGATGGCGCCCTTCAGTTCGGTCTCGCGCTCGGGGCCGGCGAGGACTGCGAGCCCGGCGACCGCGACCATCGCGCGGCCCAGCGTCTCGGCGTCGGGATACTCGTAGGCCCAGGTCGTATCGAACTCGCTCTCCGATCTGAGGCCCGCCTGCTCGGCGAGGGCGCGGAGTACGCCGGGCTGTGAGAGGTCGGGGTCGGGCGGCGCGTCGGGTGGTCGTGGTGGCAGGAATGGGCGCGCGATCTGCTTCATCGCCTCGAGGTCGCAGCGCTCGTGTCTACCCCACACCTGGACGACGACGGGTGCTCCCGGCTTAGCGACGCGACCGGCCTCGCGCAGGGCATTGACCATGTCGGTCGCGAAGAAGAAGGAGTTGAAGCCGGTGACGAGGTCGAAGATGTCGTCCTCCCAGGGCAGAGCCTCCATCTCACCGACGCGGAGGTCCGCGTCCGGCAAACGCGTGCGAGCGAAGGCGATCAGCCCCTCAGACGCGTCCAGCCCGTGCGGCTCGCCGCCGCGATCGGCGACGATGCGGAGGAAGGCGCAGGCGCCGCACCCGATGTCGAGCACTTTCTCTCCCGGCTTGAGCGCGACGTGTCGGAGCGCCTCCTCGTAGGTCGGGCGCTGCATGTCCTCGCTGAGCGCCCACTCGTCAGGGCGGGCGCCCCACAGTGGCCCCCATCGCTTGGCGCTTCCGGCAGAGGTCGTGGCTGTCATCGTCCGCTCCTCTCTCTAGACTACGTTTCGTAGCTATAAACTATGAACCGTAGCCATGTCAAGAGATGAGCTCAGCCTGTTCTCCTACGAGATCCTCGGTCTCGTCGGCCGCGGCGGCGCCGGCCCGCACGATCTCAAGCGTCTGGCGAGAAGAGGACGGATGCTCGACTGGGCCGGAGAGAGCCAGTACTACGTCGAGCCCAAGCGACTCGCCCGACTCGGGTACCTCGACGCCCACAAGGAGCCGGGCAAGACACGGGAGCGCACCGTCTACACACTCACCGACAAGGGACTCCAGGCGCTCAGGCAATACGCACAGACGCCAGTGCACTTCACGCCCCTGAAGAGCGAGCCGCTGCTGCGGCTGCTGATCTGCGACCTCGTCGGCGAAGCGATCACGCGGGAGAGCATGGGCACGCTGCGCGAGGACATCGCCGACCTCCAAGCGCGCCTCGACGACTCCGTCCAAACCGCCGAGGCGCTCCCGCACCGCAGCAAGTACCTGCTCATGGTGATCGCCTACCTGCGCCGCATGCTCGACCTCCACCTCGATCTCGTGGCTGAGGTGGAGCGCGAGTTCGACGCCGGCGATGAGCGCGTGACAGACTGAGGAAGGCTGTTTCCCGCGTCGCCATAGCCGCTGCTCGTTGCCATGTTCGCTCGACGACTTCGAGTGTCTGCTGGAGCTCAGACCTCGGAGCCCGTAGAGATAGGGCAGGTGCCCCGGCGGGGCGTAGTACGCATCGCCGGCTTCGTAGGTCTCCTCGCTCCCACGTGAGTCCCGTCGGCGCGGTTCACCGGGGACACCCTTGAAGTAAGTGCTCCTTTGTGCCGAGTTACGGCGCGACGGTAGGTTCGATCAGCGGAGACCGTCGCCGCGAAGGCGGAGGAGGGCGCTCGCGACGAGCGCTGGTTGACGCCCGGGGTGGGCGCGATCGGCACGGCCAGCTTGCTCGCCGACCTCGGGCACGAGATCCCGACCGCGCTGCTGCCGAGCTTCCTGACATCGACGTTGGGGCGCCGGCCGCCGCGCTTGGCACGATCGAGGGCGTAGCCGATGGGCTTGCGGGCGCTGCCCGCTTCGCCGGCGGCGCGCTCGCCGATGACCCGCACCAGCGCCGCGACACCGCCGTCGCCGGCTATACGGCGACGGCCGTCATGACCGCGGCGATCGGTGTGACCACGGCGGTGTGGCAGGTCGCTGTGTTGCGGGCGGGCGGCTGCGCCGCGCGCGGGTTGCGCGTGCCGTCGCGGAACGCGCTGTTGGCGGACGTGGTGCCGGCGAGTGCGTACGGGCGTGCGTACGGGTTCGAGCGGGCGATGGACAACCTGGGGGCGATCGGCGGCCCGCTGCTGGCGCTCGCCCTGGTGGCGCTCGTTGGTGTCCGCTCGGCGATCATGCTCTCGATCGTTCCCGGCCTGCTTGCTGCGGGCGCGATCGTGATCGCGATCCGCCTCGCGCCGAAGCTCGGCGTGCGGGAGAAGCGACCGCTTCGCATCCAGGTGCGCCCGGTGCTGCGCGGTGGTCTCGGTCGGCTCTTCATCGGGGTGGGGGCGTTCGAGCTGGGCAACGCCGCCGCGACCCTTCTCATTCTGCGCGCCACCGATCTGCTCGAGCCGGGACGCGGGCACGACGCCGCGGTCGAGGTCGCGCTCCTGCTCTACGCCGGCTACAACCTGGCGGCCACCCTTGTCAGCATCCCCGGGGGCCAGGTCGCCGACCGGTTCGGCAAACGTGCGCGTGCTCGCGCTCGGCGTCGCGGCATTCCTGGTTGCCTACCTCGGCTTCGGCTTGGTGGGCTCGACTGTTGCTTGGCTTGCGCTTCTGTTCGCTGCCGCAGGGGTCGGGATCGGCCTTGTTGAAACGGCCGAGCACGCCGCGGTCGCCTCGCTCGCCCCGGACGAGATACGAGGCTCCGCGTTCGGTCTGCTCGCCGCCACCCAGTCGTTCGGCAACCTGGCCGCGAGCGCGATAGCCGGCTTGCTCTGGACACTCGTGTCGCCGCGCCTTTCGTTCCTTTATCTCGCCGCATGGATGCTCGTGAGCCTCGTCGCCCTCACTCTGACCCGGGCACGACGATAGTGATCTCCCGTGGGCGTGGCTGCTTCCGCTCTGCTCAGGGTCGCTCCTTCAATCCGCGCTCGAGCAGCGCCACGACGGCGGCGATCCGCTCCGCCCGGAGCTCCGGGCTTCGCTTGGTCGCGTCGATCCAGCGCAGATAGGCCTTGCGGTAGAACTGCGCCAGCTCGTCCCAGAACGCGGCGGCCGCAGGCGACGTGTCGAGCGCGGCGGCAAGGTCGGGGGCGAGATCCTGCCGCTGCGGCCCCTCCGGCTCGAGTTCGACGCTGACGCGGTCGCCGGCTTCCAGGCCGCAGCCTCGACGCCAGGCGGGGCCGAGCACGAGCGCCGGCGAGCCGTCGATCGACTCGACCGCGCCCCGATATCGCATCCCGTTGACGGTCCCGGCCAGGTGCCTGACCTCCGGCTCCGCGGGGAGCGGAACGTAGACACGGCGTCTCGCGTCGCTCCGGAGCGTGCTCTGAAATCGCAGCACGGCGGCCCGATCGCTACCGGACATCGGGCTCGGTGAGGACGCGGGCCGCGACGCAGTCGGGAACGTCGAGCATGCCGAGCAGGATGTGTTCGTCGGCGAGCGGGTGCCCGTCTGCGTGGTCGACCGCGTATGCGAGCGCCATCTTCAGCCGTGGACAGATGCCGAGGCAGGCGGGGGTTCGCTCGAGCGCATCGGGCCCGAAGGTCTGCTCGAGGCGCTCGCGCACCGTCTCGAAGTCGATTCCCAGGGCTGCGAGCGCTTCCGGGTCGATCTTCGGCTTGGTGGTGCCCAGCCAGCGCGCGAGCCGCTCTTCAACCGTGTCGGTGCTGACGCCCAGTTGTCGCAGCACTGCGCTGGCGCCGCCGTCCGGGTTGCGGATCAGGACGAGCAGCACGTGCTCGGTGCCGACGTAGCGATGCCCGAGCCGGCGCGCCTGCTCGGCGCCAGCCATAAGGTAGGGCTCCGCGGGTCTGGCTGTCTTGGCACGCGGGCGGGGACGGCGGCGCTGGAGCAGCCTCATCGCAGCCTCCGCCGCCTGCGCGGCTCGCCCGTGCCGTACCTCTGGTGCACAGCCTGCTTGGAGACGCCGAGCAGCTCGGCGATCTGCTGCCAGCTCCAGCCGAGCTCGCGCGCACGCCGCACTTGCAGCTCCTCGACCGCCTCCAGCAGCGTGCGTAGCGAGGCGACCCCGCGTAGTCCGATCTCGGGATCCTCGCTTGCCGTCTGCGCCACGACCTCTGCCGGCTCCACTATCTGCGTCAAGATAGCTTGACGATACATTCGTCGTCAAGATTTGTTGACGGCGGCGAGCGCGCGCTCGGCATCCTCGCGGAGCAGCAGCCCGGCGAGCCGGCCCTCAGAGGTCGTGACGGGCAGATTGGTGAGCTGCTGCCGCTGCATCCGCTCGACGACGGCGTGCAGGCGCGCGCTGGGGCGGATCGTGCTCGGGCCGAGCGTCATCGCCCGCTCGGCCGTGATGTCCTCCCTGCCGCGGATCGCGCGCCGCCCGAGCCGGCCAAGGACGACACACCGCTCGTCGACGACGAAGCAGGTGTCCCAGCCGCTCTCCTCCAGGCGCTCGCACACCTCGCGCAGCTGGTCGTGCGGATGGCAGGTCGGAACGTCGGTGCGGACGTATGCGCCCGCTCGCGTCTCACTGCCTTCAGTGCCTTCGAGTGGGAGGCCGGCGCTTCCCCAGTCGGCCTTGCCCGCGACGTAGTCGAATACATGCTCGAAGCCGATGCTCTCGAGCCGCGACGCGGCTCGCGGGCTCATGTCTCACTGGTAGTCGTAGCAGTAGGCGACGACCGGCCTGGCGCGGTCGAGCGCTCGCGTCGTTTCGTGGTCGAGCTCTTTGAGCGGGATGTTGATCGCGCCTGGCAGGTGCTCGTCCTCGTACTCGGCGGCGGGCAGCACCTCGACCAGCTGCGCCTCCTCGTCGGCGATCAGCCGCTGCAGCTTGTTGCGGTCGATCGCGGTTGGCATCACTCGTCGGTGAGGACGTTGCCGAAGACGGCGCGGCCGGCGGCGGCCGCGTCGTCCACCTGGATGACGCCGCCGCGAACGTCCGGGTGGTCTGCGAGCCACCGTTCCGCGGTCGCTGACGAGGCGAAGAAGTTCAGTACCGGGCAGCAGCCACAGCAGGCATCGCCGTTCCCGTTGCGGATTGCGCCGGCGACCACGACGGCCGACTCGGGTGACCACTCGGCTGCGCCGTCGGGGGCTACCTGTGCGCGGATCTCCTCGCCGCTGATCGGGTCGCGCGAGGCGACCTCGATCGGCTCGCCGAACATGGGCGCGATTCCGAGCGCGTCGATCGCGCACATCGCATCGACCTCATGCCCATTGGGGAAGCGGACCCTGTGCGCGGTGGGGCGGCCTGAGAACGGGTACGCGACTGTGATTTCGCCGGACGCGCCGCGATGGACGAGGTCCTCGCGCGCGAGCGTCCCCAGGGTGGTCTCGGCGTCGGACGCGAGCCGCTCTGCGGCCGCGCGGATCTCCGCGCTGCTTGGGCGGCCGGCGCTCGCGAACTGGCGCAGGATCCAGAAATAGAGTCCGCGCTCCGACTCCGTGAGCCGGGCGCGGCGCGCCGGGCCGAGCTTCGAGGATGGGATCTCGGCCGCCGCCAGCGTCGCGGCCACGCGAGACTCCAGCTCACCCACCTCGGTAGCTCGCGTGTCGATGCTCACGTCGCAGCCTCGAGGAGCGCGTCGTGGACCCAGCTTTCCTGGGGCTGCTCGGCGACGCCGCTTTCGCCGCGGTAGATGCGGCAGGAGAAGGCGAAGTCGCGCCGCTCCTCCGCGCCGGGCTCGACGTCGCGGCCGTCGACGCGCACGGTCGGCGAGCCGAGGAAGCGGTGGCGCGCCGCCGACTCGGCGTCGGGAACCTCGACCAGCTCGATCTCGGGCTCCACCCCGAGCGCGGCGGCGACCCGTTCGACCAGTGCAAGCGCCGGCTCGTGGTTGGGGCAGCCCTCGAAGTAGAGGATCTCGACGCGCGGCCGCCTCATCGCTCCGGCTCCTCGATCCGGCAGCAAGCTGCCACGTGCTCGGCGTTGTCTGCCAGCAGCGACCGCGCCAGCTCCAGCATCGACTCGACGCGCGCGTCGGCGATCCGGTTGAGCACCGTTCGCCCCTCGCGCCGCGCCTCGATGAAGCCACACCAGCGCAGACAGGCCAGGTGGTTGGAGACCTGCGGCTGCGGCAGCGCGAGCCGGTCGACGAGCTCGCCGACGCTGAGCTCCCCTTCTCGCCGGAGCAGCTCCAGGATGCGCAGCCGGATCGGATCGCCCAGCCCGCGGAAGTACTTCGCGACCAGATCCGTCTCCAGCGGCGCCACGGGAAGGCGGAACGGTGACGCTGCGAGCGCGCTGCTCATCGGCGAGAACATATCATGTCTTTCTGATGTATCGCCCGAATGTGTGCGGGCGTGCCCGCCGGCGAGCCGGCGCTGCTCTAGGTGAGAGCGATGCGGAGGAGGACGGCGGCGGCGGGCTCACCCTCGTCATCGACGTCCGCCGGTAACACGCCGATCTCCTATACGCCGCGACGTCGGCAGGCGCGATCGACTGAGCGCGCCGTCAACCGGCTCCACGGCGAGCACGCAATTGCCACGCTCGGCCTTCTCCTCGCTCTGCATTGACTCGAACCATCGGCGCCTGTCAAAGTCACGTGGTCAAGTCCTGCGGGCCTTCGGGTTCGCAGGACTTCGCGCTTCTTGCGGAGCCAGGGAAGCGACCCCCTCCATACCACGGAGGGAGTGCACCCTTACCATCCAGGCCCGGTCGCAACTGGTCGCAACCCACGGCAACGGTTTTGGCTTGTTGCGGCCGTTTTCAGGGCCATCCCATTTGCCACCGATTGCCACTGGTTGCGACCGCTCTGCTCCATAGATGCTCCATACGCTGTCGTCCGTAAAGGCGACACGCGGGCGAGTGAGGCGGACATTGACCACCTCGCTGTTAGAGAGGTGGTCGGCCGTTCACGTACCCCGACCCGTCGAGATCGGCGACGTGCTCGAGCCAGGCGGGTTGAACCGGCTGCTACCGCTTTGGAGCGGGCGACCAGGCACCCCCGATCTCGTCCCACGGGCTCCGCGTCACGTTCCGCGGCCCACTCCCATCGGCGTTCATCACGAAGAGCTCGTTGTTGCCTTCGCGGTTGCTGTGGAACGCGATCCTGCCCCCACCGGGCGACCAAGACGCGCCACCGTCCCACGCCGGGTTACGCGTCAGCCTGCGCAGCCCGCCCCCACTTGGGTTGATGACGTAAATGTCTTGGTTGCCGTGGCGGGCTCCGTCGAAGGCGATCTTCCGCCCGTCGGGTGACCAGGCAGGTTCACCAGGGTTCGCGTTGCGGGTCAGCCTCCGCTGTTCGCTCCCATCGTCATTTATGACGTAGAGGTCCCGCGTGCCATCGCGCTTGCTCACGAAGGCGATCCTCCTTCCGTCGGGCGACCAGTCGAACTGAAACTCCTGCTCCGCGTTGCGCGTCAAGCTCCGCGGCCTGCTGCCGTCGGCGTTCATCACATAGATCTTCCACGCGCCATCGCGCTTGCTCAGGAAGGCGATCCTCCGTCCGTCGGGCGACCAGGCAAAGTCGAGTTCCGGCGCCGCGTTGCGCGTCAAGTTCCTCTGCCTGCTCCCGTCGGCGTTCATCACATAGATCTCCGGGTTGCCGTCGCGCAGGCTTAGGAAGGCGATCCTCCTTCCGTCCGGCGACCAGAGAGGATGGATGTCCTCTGCCGCTCTGCGCGTCAAGTTCCGCTGCCTGCTCCCGTCGGCTGTCATCACATAGATCTCGGAGTTGCCGTCGCGCAGGCTCTCGAAGGCGATCCTCCGCCCGTCGGGCGCCCAGGTAAAGGAGGTGGCGGTTAGTGTCAGCCATCCCTGCCCGGTCCCGTCGGCGTTGGCGACATACAGCGGCGCGGGGTAAGTGCGAGAAGTACTGATGAAGGCGAGTCTCGACCTCGCGGAAGAGGAGCCCGCCGCAAGCGGAGCCTCCGCGCAGAACAGTGCTCTGCCAAGCGGCGGTATCGGTGCAGGCCCGCGGAGCGAGGCGACGGCGACGCGGTCGCCCGTCTCGCTCGCGTAGACCAGCGTCTGATAGTCGTCGATGCGACCGTCGTGGCCCCACGCGCGGCCACAGGGCATCTCGGCTGCCCAAATGCCGAGCCCCATGCCGTCGACCGTCGTCTTCATCCTTGCGAGGGAGGCGCTGGATAGAAGTCGCCCAGAGAGAAGGGCGGAGTAAAAGCGAGCGACATCGTGCGCGTTCGAGACGATTGCACCCGCCGCCCAGAAAAGGTTCGGGTTGCTGCCGGCGTCGGCGAGATCCGGGAGCCGTCGTGTCTTGGGTAGCTCCGTCCGTGAAAGACCGAGCGGTTCGAGGACGCGCTGCTCGAGCTCCTCTGCATACGGGCGTCCTGTGACCTTCTCGATCACAAGACCGAGCGCAATGTAGTTCGTGTTCGAATAGTGCTCCTGGCTGCCCGGCGCGAACGCCAGCGGCTTGGAGGCTGCATAGCGCAAGCTGCTGATGGGACTGGTCAAGGGCGACTGTTCCGCCTCTTTGAGCCACTTCGGGTACTCCGTGACGTCTCGGAGCCCCGAGCGGTGAGTGAGCAGGTGCCGGATCGTGATCTCCCCGCCCCTGGGAACTACGCCCGGCAGGTGCTCTTGCAGCGTGCTGTCAAGCTGAAGCTTCCCTTCGTCCACGAGCTGGAGCACGATCGTGGCCGTGAATGTCTTCGTCACGCTCCCTACCCGAAAGCGCTGCTCTGCGCCTGGACGGCGCGAACCCGCCGTCGCCACGTACTCCTTGTCCCCGTCGGAAACGAAGACGATCAGACTCTCGGCCCCCGTCTTACCCAGCTCTCGCACGATGCGCTCGAGCGGCGGGCGCACGCTCGTCGGCTGCTCCGTACCTGCCGCCGCAGAGGTGACCACGCCGATACAGACAAGCAGGGTGGAGACGAGCAAGGTTACGCATCTAGCGGCACGATCGCCCCGCGCATTAGGACGCGAGCATGAGCAGCGTTTTCGCGCGGCCAACACCGTGGAAATGGACATGTCGCTACCTCCTCCGCGGACGGAGCGGCGCGCGAGACCGCCGCTCCGTCCCGCGCCGACCGCTCATGGGAGCGTGACAAAGCCTTCGTAGTAGTCCCTCCAGCGCCGACCAGCGACCACATCGCCACCCCACCCGCCGCCAGTGAGTTGGGCGTACTGGCCTGTTCCGCGCACGAACTTCCAGGTATTGGTGCCGGCGAAATAACCGTCCCCGGCACCGACATACTCGATCCGGGCGCGGACCACGAAGGTCCCGCGCTTACCCTTGCGGGTGGTGACGTAGTTCTGGAGCATGACTTTGTGCCCGTTGCGCGTCACGACGCGCTCGCTCCAGCTCGAGGTCTCCGTACCCGTGTCGCGCTGGAGGACTCCGGGCTGCAGCGGAGTGAAGTCGAACTTGCCGGACGCATTGGTGTTCAACATGCCATCGGACGTGATCGCGACTCGCTGCTTCGCTGCTGCAGGGCCAGCTGCGGCAACGGACGTCAGCGTCACCGCTGCGGCAAGGACGGCCAACACCGCGAGCTTCGCGCTCATCTCTCTCTCCCTTCACTGGATGACCACACTCGAGGAGCGTGGTCGCCGCCGCTGAGGAGGGACTGAGGGCGCGCTGAGGGGAGTCGCCTAACGCCGACACGTCGGCCGAGAAGGGGCGAGCGTCACCCAGACCGCGCGTGCGCCTGCGGCGATCGACGTCAGGCACAGCCCGCCATAGAGCGGCGGGTCCGTGACGGCGACCGTACCGACCGGCTGGAAGGTCGCCGGGTTCCACTTCAAGACTCTCCCAGACGGCCAGTCCGAGGTCCAGTCCCAGCCGAAGGCGTCAACGTCCTCTTGCGTGTCCGTGTAGCCGATCGCAAGCACGGCGTCTACACGCAGCGTCCGAGGGTCGACGAGCACGGTCCTCCCTCCAGGAGAACCGACTGGGGCCATGCGGGGATCACGCGCGGATGGGTACGACACCGCGACCCAGATCCTGCCGAACAGAACCTTGGGACGGCCTGCGCGGCGGCCGAGGTCCGTGCGTCCCGTCACGGCCGCCGAACGAGGGTTGATCCGGTAGAGCGTCGCGCTCGGGGACGACATGACCCAGACCGCACCCAGACCGACGTCGAGACTCGTGACGCGCGAGGACGCGGGGAAGCGGGTCCGCGCAGTCACCTCGCCGGTGGCAGGGTCGACCCGAAGCACCTGGAAGTCGCGCTTGCCTGCGACGAGAACCCACACCGCACCCGCTCCGGCGGCGACCGCTCTGGGCTCACGATCGAGGAGATAGTCGTGCACCTCGCGGACTCCCGAGAAGGCCCTCGTCAGAACGGGCCTGCTGTTGCCATCAACGCCGACGATCCATGCACCGCCTTCGTCGGCGGCCATGACAGGGCCGGCGGAGAGACTCAGGTCGACGGGCTGCGCGGAGACGTCTGTCGTCTGGCGTACCTCGTTCGTCTCCGCATCGACTTCCGACACCGTGTCGTCGAGATCGTTGTAAACCCAGACGCTACTTCCGCCGGCCGCGACGGCCATGGGCTTCTCGCCGACGTCGGTCACAGCGCTGACGGCATTCGTCATCGGGTCGATGCTGACGAGCGAGTTCGCCCGCACCTCCGGAACCGTCCTTGCTTCGTCTCCCCGGGTGAAGAGCAACGCAACGAGCGACGCCGCCAGCGCGACCGCGACTGTGGTTGCAACGACGAGGAGTGCCGTGCGCCGCACGCTCGGTCGCCGTTGGCGCAGGCCGAGCGCCCGCCCCGCCGCGCCGATCAGCGCGCCGCAGGTCGGGTAGCGCTTGTCGGGCTCCTTCGCCAGCGCCTTCCTGATGACGGCATCGAGCGGTTCGGGCAGGTCTGCGCCGAGCACACTCGCACGCGGTGGGTCCTCCTCCAGATGCGCCCAGGCGACGGCGAGGCGGGAGTCGCCCTGGTACGGCGGCCGGCCCGTCAGGCACTCGAAGAGCAGGCAGCCGAGCGAGTAGACGTCCGCACGCCCGTCCACGGACTCGCCCTCGATGAGCTCGGGAGCGAGGTAGGCCGGTGTGCCGACCGAGCGACCCTCGCCCGCCTGCGCGCCTTGCTCCTCGAGCCGCCGAGTGAGCCCGAAGTCTGCGAGGTAGACGTGCTCGTTCCCGTCGAGAAGCACGTTCGAGGGCTTCACGTCGCGGTGCACGAGACCCTTGCTGTGCGCTGCATCGAGCGCGTTAGCGACCTGCCCGCAGATCGCGAGCGCACGAGCGGGCTCGAGCGCTCCCTCTCGCGCGAGAAGCGCCCTGAGGTCTGTCCCCTCGACGAGGCGCATCGCCAGGTACAAGCGGCCGTCCACATCGCCGGCGTCGTGGATCGGAACGACGTTCGGATGCTCGAGCGCCATCGTGAGCTCCGTCTCGCGGGCGAACCGTTCCTTGAAGCGCTCATCGAGCGCGAGTTCCGGAGTAACGAGCTTGAGCGCGAGCGCTCGCTTCAGGCGCAGGTCGTAGGCGCGATAGACGACCCCCATCCCGCCCCGACCGAGGAGCTCCTCGATCCGGTAGCCGAGGAAGTCGGAGCCGATCTCGACCTGGGTCTGGGTGCTCATTGCATGAACCTTGTGGACAACGATACGACCGTTGCGACAAGCGCACCAGAAACGGTGCCTCGGGAAGCGTCTACGCCGGCGCTGAGGGATCGCTGAGTCGCAGCTGAGGGGAGGTGCTAGCGTCGCCGCCGGAGACGAACGTGGAATTCCGGATCCTCGGACCGCTCGAGGTCGGCGAGCAAGGTCGTCCGCTCTCGCTCGGCGGAGCGCGACAGCGGGCGGTTCTGGCCCTGCTGCTCACCCGCGCGAACGAGGTCGTCTCGACCGACCGTCTGATCGACGAACTGTGGGGGGAACGACCTCCGAAGGCCGCTGCAAACGCGCTGCAGTACCACGTCTCTCGGTTGCGCAAGCTGCTTGGCTCGAGCGAGGTGATCGTCACCCGGGAACCGGGCTACCTGATTCGGGTCGGACCGGACGAGCTCGACCTGCTCCGCTTCGAGCACCTCGTCGAGGAGGGGCAGCGCTCGTCACCCGAGGCAGCGGCCAGGCTCCTCCGTGAAGCGCTTGGTCTCTGGCGCGGCCCGGCGCTCGCCGACGTCGCGCACGAGTCGTTCGCCCAGGCCGAAATCCTCCGACTCGAGGAGCTACGGCTCGTCGCCCTCGAGCTGCGCATCAATGCCGACCTTGCACTCGGCAGCGACGCCGAGCTCGTTGCCGAGCTCGAGGCACTCGTTCGCACGCATCCGCTTCGCGAGCCGCTTCGGGCGCAGCTCATGCTGGCGCTGTACCGCTCCGGACGACAGGCGGACGCCCTCGAGGTCTATCGGGAAACTCGGCGTCTGTTGGTGGACGAGCTCGGAATCGAGCCGAGCGCCGTGCTCCACGAGCTGGAGCAGGCGATCCTCCGCCAGGACCCGGAACTGAGCCTTCAGGTCGATGCAGTCGCGCCGGGCCAGCGCGCGATCATGATCGTCGCAGGGGAGCTGGACCCTCTCGACGAGCTGCTGGCACTCGCCGAGCCGCTCGCTCGCAGGCCCGCGCGGGAACTGATCGTGGCTCGCCTCCTGAGTCACGATGATGGCCTGGCAGCTGCAACACGGGACCTCGCTGAGCGCCGGCGCAGTCTCACCGAGTGCGGCGCGACGGTCCGCGTCGCCGCCTATACGACATCCGAGTTGGGAACCGACACCGTGCGACTCGCTTCGGAGCACGACGTCGACCTCGTCATCGTCGCTGCGTCACCCATGCTCCTCGAGAGTGGCCGGCCAGACCCGGATCTCGACCACATTCTCGAGCGGACGCCTTGTGACGTCGCCGTGCTCGCGGGCGGCGGGAGAGTTGCAGACGGACCGATCGTGACTCCGTTCGCCGGGGTCGAGCATGACTGGTCCGCGATCGAGCTCGCTGCTTGGCTCGCCGGTGCTCTCGGGACGTCGCTCCGCCTCCTAGGAACCGAGGCCGACCCGGGGCTCGGTCGAAGAGATGCGAGTCGACTGCTGGGGCGGGCCTCACTCCTCGTTCAGCAAGTCGTCGGAATCGTCACCGAGCCCGTGCTCGTGCCCGCCGGCGAGGACGGCGTTCTCGATGCGGCCCGCGACGCGCGGCTCATCGTCATCGGCCTCTCCGACCGCTGGCGCGCGGAGGGGATCGGCCGTGCGCGCCTCGCCGTCGCGTCAAGAGCACAGGTGCCGACGCTCTTCGTGCGTCGAGGCCTCCGGCCGGGCGGCGTTGCGCCGAGCGAGACACTGACGCGCTTCACCTGGACGCTTGCTTCTCAGCATATCGACACCGCTAGGTGACCAGTCTTCGGGCCCCGGAACCAGTAGGAAGTCGCCGGATTTTCGCCTGACCTGGCCCCTCGTGACCAGGCCCCGACGTCCAGTCGCGTCCGCGGGGGTGGGGGTACCCTCGTACCTTCCTATTGCGCGTGCGCGTGCGTGCGCGCGAGGGAAGTCGGGGGGTACTGCCGAGCAGGCCCCCGCATCGAGGCCCCGGAGGGTAGGGCGCGCTCGGGGGGAGGGTGAGACCCTGGCTAGCCGTCATGCAACGTCGGAAGTCAGCTGGAATCCTCGATGCGAGACAGCGGTGTGTTCGGTGTCCAGTATCGGTCGCTGTGCCGGTCATACGGACGATGCGTGTCGCCTGCGGAGAATCACCGGTCCGGACGAAAGCGTGACCCGGCGCTCGCTCGCCGACGTCGTCGTGGCTCTTGATCGTTGACGAGCTTCGCCACACACGATGGCTACGTCCGTGTGGGGTCGTCATGAGACGTCCCGCCGTCGACCTCGTCGCCTCCGTAGACAACGGATGGCTGCACGCTGCGACGCATCGACGATTCCGACGAGAACCTCCCCGACGATTCGTCCCGACCGGGCCAAAGGTTTGCCGTCGCACCCATCGGCGGTGCGGTCGAAATCGCCAACCGTGACGTTGAGCCGAGATTCGCGCTGGCCAGCAGTTCGCCCTGCGGACGTCACGATGGGCGTGGGAGGGGGTCGACTCCTGAAAGGAGGAGATCCCGCGATGGTGCAACAAGGACAGGTCTTCCAGCTAACCCGGTGCGGTCCCGATGGCGAGCCGCTATGGGCGTACCGCTTCCGGAGCGGTGGGCGCGACTCCAAGCGCATTCAACGGGGCGGGTTCACTTCGGAGCCCGACGCGCGCGACGCGCTCGAGCGCGAGCTCGAACGGCTTCGACGGGAGGCGCGGATCGCGCGCCGGCTCACGCTCGACGAGCTGGTCGAGACGTACCTGGCACAGCACGACGTCCAGCCGGTGACGATCGAGAAGCTGCGCTATCTGCTGAGCAAGGCGACCGTAGTGTTCGGTGATCGCCGGATCGGTGAGCTGACCTCGCAAGAGATCGCCGAGTGGCGGATGACCCTCTCGCCCGGCTATCGCTTCGAAGCAACCCAGGCACTACGGCAGGTGCTGCAACGAGCCGTTGCCTGGGGAATGATCGACGTCAATCCCGCGAAGGTCGGTGTCGACAACCCGACGCGACGCCGCAAGGAACAGCATCCGTTTGAGTCGTGGGCGGAACTCGAGGCCCTCGCCTCGGCCATCGGGCCACGGTACGGGCCGATGATCCTGTTCGCGGCCGCGACCGGGCTGCGGCCGGCGGAGTGGATTGCACTCGAGAAGCGCGACGTCGATCGCGACGAGCGCGTCGTCTACGTCCGCCGCTCCTTCACCAGGCGCGAGCTCAAGCATCCGAAGACGGAGGGGAGCATGCGAGCGGTGCCGTTGCAAGCGCGCGCCCTCGATGCCCTCGAGCGGATCGAAGACGGCAACGGCTCGCCGCTCGTCTTTCCGGGCGAGCGAGGCGGCTACCTCGACATCCATCACTTCCGCCCCTTCCAATGGCGTCCCGCCCAGGAGGCCGTCGGGATCAGTCCCCTTCGGCGGGTCTACGATCTCCGGCACACCTTCGCGACCTTCGCGCTTCGTGCCGGCATCTCAACCTTCGACCTCTCCCGCTACATGGGAGCCAGCCTGACCATGATCGACCGCCACTACGGCCACCTCGCCCGCGACGGACGCGAGCACGCCATCAAGCTCCTCGACGCGCTCAACGCACCCGTACCGAGCCGTGGACACTCGTGGACGTTGCGTGGACGCCGAGACGTCAGGTCAGCGTCAACGCCGACAACAGAAAGGCCGGAATAGCAGGCTGAACAGCGAAGCCCTCTGACGGACTCGAACCGTCGACCCCCTCCTTACCATGGAGGTGCTCTACCAACTGAGCTAAGAGGGCTGGAGCGGCGAGTGTAGCGCCCGCTCGGCGTCGCCCCGGAGGCTCGCTCGAGACGCCTGGCGACCCTCTTGTCGCATTCGGTACAGCGGAGTACCGTCGGAAGTCGCGGGGGAGAGTGCGACGGAAGGAGCGACGGATGGGCGAGGCTCGACACGTTGCGGAGGAGTTCGTCGAGGCTTTCAACGCGCACGACGAGGCGCGACTGCACAGCCTCGATCGGGAGGACGTCGTGTTCGAGGGGCCTGGCAACGTCAAGCTCACGGGCACCGACGCCACGACCGAGTACGCGATGGCGTGGATCCACGCGTTTCCGGACGCGCGGATGGATGTCCGCAACACGATCGTGGGCGACGGCTGGGCCGTGCAGGAGTTCACCTTCGAGGGAACGCACGAGGACACGCTCAGCGGTCCCGGCGGCGAGATCCCGGCGACGCACAAGCACCTGAGCGGCCGCGGCGTCCAGATCATGAAGGTGGAAGGCGGCAAGATCGCCGACGTGCGCCTCTACTTCGACCAGGTCGACGTGCTGACGCAGCTGGGCGTGATGCCCGCCGCGGTCGGCGCGACAGCCTGAGGCGGTAACGGTGGGGGGCGGCGCGAGCCGCCCTCACCGCCGACGCGAAGCAGGCAGTTCGGCCGACGGTGACCGTGCACGCGCCCGTTGTGGCCGGAGGCCGGCTTGGCCGGCCGGGAGGCCAGGTCAGGCTGGCCCGGGCGCCACGCACAAGGAGGGGGCTGGAGGGGGAACCATGGGTTCCCCCTCCCTATGCAGG
>Ga0164241_10000936_pt1 | contig 41870 bp, 42 predicted proteins | sample OricomyardsoilBY_FD_108780 | JGI IMG/M metagenome (GOLD analysis project Ga0164241, IMG submission 108780) | Backyard soil microbial communities from Emeryville, California, USA - Original compost - Back yard soil (BY) | ecosystem: Environmental > Terrestrial > Soil > Unclassified | place: USA... | reverse complement strand
CGACTACTGCCGCAAGCACGGCGCTTTCGACCCGAAGACGATGGGCTCGGTGCCGAACGTCGGCTTGATGGCGCAGGCGGCCGAGGAGTACGGCTCCCACAACAAGACCTTCCAGGTCGCGAGCGCGGGCGTGGTGCGCGTCGTCGACGCGGCGGGCAAGGTGCTGCTCGAGCATCAGGTCGAGGCGGGCGACATTTGGCGTGCCTGCCAGACCAAAGACGCGCCGGTGCAAGACTGGGTGAAGCTTGCCGTCAATCGAGCGCGCCTCAGCCAAACCCCGGCCGTGTTCTGGCTCGACGAGAAGCGGGCTCACGACGGGCAGATCATCGCCAAGGTCAAGCAATACCTCGGTGAGCACGACACGAGCGGCCTCGACATTCGCGTCCTGCCGCCGGCAGCGGCCTGCCAATTCACGTTGGAGCGGTTGAGCAAGGGCGAAGACACCATCTCCGTCACCGGCAACGTGCTGCGTGACTACCTCACCGACCTGTTTCCGATCCTCGAGGTCGGCACCAGCGCCAAGATGCTTTCGATCGTGCCGCTGATGAACGGCGGCGGCTTGTTCGAAACCGGCGCCGGCGGCTCCGCCCCCAAGCACGTCGAACAATTTTTGCAGGAAAATTACCTGCGCTGGGACTCACTCGGCGAGTTCTTCGCGCTGGCGGCGTCGCTCGAGCATCTGAGCATCGCGTTCAAGCACGCCAAAGCCAAGGTGCTAGCCGATACGCTCGACGCCGCCACCGGCAAGTTCCTGGAGAACGACAAGTCTCCGTCGCGCAAGGTCGGCGGCATCGACAACCGCGGCAGCCACTTCTACCTCGCCTATTACTGGGCTCAGGAGCTGGCCGCGCAGAGCAAAGACGCCGAGCTCAAGCGGATCTTTTCACCGATCGCGGCCGAGCTCGAGGCGAACGAAGGCCAGATCGTCCAAGAGCTGATTGGCGCCCAGGGCAAGCCCGTCGACCTCGGCGGCTACTACCAACCCGATCCCGCCAAGGCATCCGCCGCGCTACGACCCAGCGCCACGCTCAACGCGATCTTGGCCAAGCTCTGAGCGTCGCGGCTCAGGCGAGGCGCTCGGCGTACGTCATCACGAGGTACATCAGCGCTTCGCCGGGGCCGGGGTTTCGATACTCGTGGCCGACGTCGGCATCGAACGAGATGGCGTCGCCGGTGGCCAGCTCGTGCCGAGACTTGCCGATGTGCTGAGCACCGGCGATTGGAGCTGTGCGTGCTGGTCGACGATGACGATGGATGCGCCGCGATTTCGGCGGCTGATGTCGGAGCGGTGCTATATTGCCTCCCCCAGATGGCGAAGGCGAAGGCGGCGAGCAACGCAAAGATCAACTCTCGGCCGACGGTAAAAGAGACCTCGGGTGACGACATCGGCGCCGCCGAAATGGCGCAGCGAGTCGCGGAAATATTGAAAGCTCTGCGGCGCGACCGCCACCTTTCGCTCGACGATCTCGCCGCGCGCAGCGGCGTGAGCCGCGCCGCGCTCTCCCAGATCGAGGGCGCGCGAACCAACCCGACGCTGGCGGTGCTGTGGAAGATCGCGGTCGGCCTCGACGTGCCGTTCCACGACTTGATCGGCAACGGCGAGCAACGTGACGTGCGGGTCTTGCGCGCCGGTGACGCGCCGCCGCTCAAGAGCGGAGACGGCCGGATGGAGAGCCGCCTGCTGTCCCCCGGGGGAGCCAGCGCCGACGTCGAAGTCTACGATCTGCGATTTCAACCCAAGGCCGTCCATCGAAGTGATCCGCACAGCAAGGGCACGACCGAAACCTTGGTCGTCCTCACCGGCTCGCTCCGGCTCGTCGTCGAAGGCTCGGAGCACGAGCTCGGCATCGGCGACTCCGTCTTCTTCCGGGCGGACGTGCCCCACAGCTACGAAAACCGTACCGCTCGCGAAATACGCTGTCTCGACATCATCCGCTACGCACGTGGGGCCTAGCGGGCAGACCGCTGTGGTGGCGCCGGCAAAGTCAGGGCGCCGCCGCTGTCCAGCATAACGAAGGGCGGCTCCCCACCGCGCAGCGGGAGCGCTCGGACTTCGAGATCGGTGAGATCGAACGCCTCGTGCGGGGCGCTCGCTTCAAATCCGCATCGACGAAGGTCCTACATTGACCTGAGTCGAGCTTCGGAGAAGGCTCAAGCTCATGACCACGAGCTCGAACGCAGCGCGCGATGGGGCGAGCACGCCATCGGCCGAGATTGATACGCTCGCGATTCATGCCGGGCAGCGGCCCGATCCCGTCCACGGCGCCGTGATGCAGCCGATCGTGCTGTCGAGCACGTTCGCCCAACCCGAGCCCGGCAAGCCGCTGCGCTTCGACTACTCGCGCAGCGGCAACCCCACGCGAGAGGCGCTCGAGGCGTGCCTGGCGGCGCTGGAGGGCGGAACGTTCGGCTTCGCGTTCGCCAGCGGCTGCGCGGCCGCGACGACCTTGCTCCACACGCTGAAGCCCGGCGATCACGTGGTGTGCGGCGACGACGTGTATGGCGGTACCTACCGCATCTTTGCGCGTATCTTGGAGCCGCTGGGCATCCACACCAGCTTCGTCGATTTGCGCAGCGTGGCCGCGCTAGAGCAGGCAGTAAAGCCAAGCACGCGCCTGGTTTGGCTCGAGACGCCGACGAACCCGATGCTGCGGCTGGCCGACATTGCCGCGATCGCGGCCGGCGCTCGCGCGCGAAACCTCCTGACGGTGGTGGACAATACTTTCGCGTCGCCGGTCCTACAGTCACCGTTGGCGTTGGGGGCCGATGTGGTGCTGCACTCCACGACCAAATACGTCAACGGGCACTCCGACGTGGTGGGCGGCGCGCTGATCACCTCGGACACGGCCCTGGCCGAGCGGCTGCGCTTCTTGCAAAATGCGATGGGGGCGGTGCCGAGCCCGATGGATTGCTACCTGATCCTTCGTGGTATCAAGACGTTACCGCTGCGCATGCGGCGCCACGTCGAGAGCGCGAGCCAGCTCGCGCAGCGGCTCGAAAACGCGGCCGGAGTGGAGCGGGTGCACTACCCGGGGCTCGCCAGTCACCCGCAGGCCGAGCTTGCTCGCCGGCAGATGCGCGGCGGCGGCGGCATCATCACCGTCGAGCTGGCGGGCGGCATTCCTGCCGCCACCGCCTTCCTCAAGAGCCTGCACTACTTTGCGCTCGCCGAGAGCTTGGGGGGCGTCGAATCGTTGGCGGAGCATCCCGCGATCATGACCCACGCCTCCATTCCCGCCGAGATCAGGCGCGCCTCGGGTATCGGTGACGGCCTGGTTCGGCTCTCGGTGGGCCTCGAGCACGTCGACGATTTGTGGCGAGACCTGTCCCAGGCGCTGGACCGGGCCGCCGAGGTGCGCTCATGAGCGGCCCCTCGGACCAGAGCTTGCTCTCGTTGGTCGGCAACACGCCGCTGGTGAAGCTCGAGCGCTTGGACACCGGCCCGTGCGAGTTGTTCGTCAAGCTCGAGAATCAGAATCCGGGTGGCTCGATCAAAGATCGCATCGCGCTGTCGATGATCGAAGCCGCCGAGAAATCGGGGCAGCTCGCGCCCGGCGACACCCTCGTCGAAGCCACCGCCGGTAACACCGGCTTGGGACTGGCGTTCGTGGCGGTGCGTAAGGGCTACAAGCTGCTGCTGGTGATGCCGGACAAGATGAGCCGCGAAAAGATCTCGCACCTGCGTGCCATGGGCGCCGACGTGCGCATGACGCGCTCCGACGTCGCCAAAGGTCACCCCGCCTATTACCAAGACTTGGCCGCGAGCCTGGCCAAGGAGCTCGGCGGCTACTACATCAACCAGTTCGAAAATCCGGCCAACCCGTTGGCACACGAGCAGACCACCGCGCCCGAGATCTGGGCCCAGACCGGCAACAGGTTGGACGCGGTGGTGTGCGGCGTGGGCTCCGGTGGCACCATCACCGGGCTCAGCCGCTTCTTCGCCCGCGAGGCGCCCGGGGTCGAGATCGTCCTCGGCGACCCGGCCGGCTCGGTGCTGGCAGACTACGTCAAGACCAAGCAGATCGGCCAGGCCGGCAGCTGGCTCGTCGAAGGCATCGGCGAAGACTTCTTGCCCAGCATCTGCGATCTGAGCCGCGTGAAGCAGGCCTTCACGATTGGCGACGAAGAGAGCCTCACGACAGCGCGCCGCTTGCTGGAGCGCGAAGGCATCTTGGCCGGGTCATCATCGGGCCTGCTCGTCGCGGCCGCGCTTCGCTACTGTCGTCAGCAGACGCAGCCCAAGCGCGTCGTCACCTTCATTTGTGACAGCGGTAACAAGTACCTGTCCAAGATGTTCAACGACCTCTGGATGCGCGAGCAAGGCTTCCTGCGCGACGTCGGCTTTGGCGACCTGCGCGATCTCGTGTCGCGCCGCGCCGACGACGGCGGCGTCGTATCGGTCGCCCCCGACGAGACGTTGCTGATCGCCTACCAGCGCATGAAGTTGGCCGACGTCTCGCAGGTGCCGGTGCTCGAAGGCGGCAAGATCGTCGGCATGGTCGACGAATCGGATCTTCTGCTCGCGGTGCACGCCGAGCCGGAGCGTTTTCGCGAGCCGGTGCGGCGGAGCATGACGCGCAACTTGGTGACGGTCGAGCCGAGCGCCTCCATCGAGTCGTTGTCGCCGCTGTTCGATCGCGGCCTGGTCGTGATTCTGCTGGTAGCAGGCGAGTTCTACGGCCTCATCACGCGGATGGACGTGCTGAATCACCTGCGACGGCGCCTCGGCTAGGTAACGCCTGGGTGGGTCGCTGTCCAGCTCGCGGTAAAATTCGAGCATCATGCGCCCGCCCGGGCAATCCCAGCCGTCCCGACGCGCCGCAGCACACGGTCACCGCCTTGCAGCGGATGACGTGCAGGTAGCCTTCGCGCGTGTCGAGCCTGAGCACCCCGACGACGGGCCGCCCTCGACGACGATCCGCGTCGCCATGATGCGATTGCTGACCTGCACGAGCGCGCGTTTGATGCGCCGAGCCAGGATCTTCCAGCTGTCGAGCTCTTGAATCATCGCGAAGCTCTTGCGGGCGTAGGCGAGCACGGCTGCTTGATCGACGACGCCGTCGTTGGCCATCGTGATCTCCTTGACGTATTGCTCGGGGGTCGCGTGCCCGGGAATCACGGCGTTGTTCAGTCCGCAGGCGCGCGGACCAGCGTCGGCATCCTGGACGACGGAGGCACGGGCGGACAGCCAGCGCCGCGAGTGCTAGGGAGCGCCTTGGTGCGGCCCGACGACGAGATGTTCATGCGCTTGGCGATGCAGCAGGCGGGCTTGGCGCGCGGCCAGACCGGGGACAATCCGTGGGTCGGCTGCGCCATCGTGTCGACGGAGGGGCGCGTGCTCGGGCAGGGCTTCACCCAAGGTCCGGGCGAGCATCACGCCGAGATCTCCGCCGCCGAAGACGCCGCCCGGCGCGGGGTACCGATCGTCGGCGCGACGTTGTACTCGACGCTCGAGCCGTGCTCATTTCACGGCCGGACGCCGGCGTGTGCCCATGCCATCGTCGCGCGCGGACTGCGCCGGGTGGTGGTGGCCATGCGCGATCCGCATCCGCGCGTCGACGGAGCAGGGCTTCGTATCTTGCGCGATGCAGGCGTCGAGGTCGTAGAGGGGGTCTGTGAAGCCGAAGTGCGCGCTCAGCTCGGGCCCTGGGTGGTCGAGCAGCATCCGCACGAAATCGCGCGCCAGGCTCGCGCGTCGTCGCTCGAGCAAAGCGAGCATCTGCGGGCGCTGGCCGAACGCTTTGGGGTCGAGCCGCGAGCGCTGCTGGCGTCGCTCGCGCGGGCGAACAAAGACCTATAGGCTGGCGGGTTGGAGCGTGACGGATGGAAAACTACGACTACCTGGTGATCGGTGGCGGTAGCGGTGGCCTCGCTTCCGCGCGACGCGCGGCCCGTTACGGAGCGAAGGTGGCGCTCGTCGCGGACGGACCGTTGGGCGGCACCTGCGTCAACGCTGGCTGTGTTCCGAAGAAGGTGATGTGGAACGCGGCGGAGTGCGCCGAATGGCTGAAGGACGCCGATGACTACGGCTTCCAGGTCGAAGCGCCGAGCGTGGACTGGTTCAAGCTCAAGCAGGCGCGCGACACGTACATCGCGCGCTTGAACGCGATGTACGCGCGGAACCTAGAGCTCGACAGCATCGAGCTGGTGCGCGGCCGGGCCCGCTTGGTGGCTCCCGACAAGGCGCGCGTCGAAGGACGAGAGCTCGGAGCGAAGGCGGTGTTGATCGCTACCGGTGGTCGCCCCAGCATCCCCGCGCTACCCGGCGCGGAGCTCGGTCTGACGTCGGATGATTTCTTCGAGCTGACGACTCGCCCCGAACGGGTTGCCATCGTGGGGGCGGGCTACATCGCAGTGGAGCTGGCGGGGGTCATGGCCGCGCTTCGCAGCGACGTGACCCTGTTCCTGCGCGGTGAGCGGTTGCTCAGCGGCTTCGACGACCTCGTATCGTCCACCCTCGCCACCGAGATGACGGCTTCCGGCATCAACCTGATGTCGGCGCAGGAGCTGCGAGCCGTCACGCGCGCCGCCGACGGCACCCTCACGCTCGTGGCCGCGCACGACCTGCTCCACAGCGGATTCGACGCGTTGATTTGGGCCACTGGGCGCGTACCGAGCACCGCCGGCTTGGGTCTCGAAAGCGCGGGCGTCGCCCTCGGCCCGCGCGGCGAGATCGAAGTCGATCCGCTGCAAAACACCAATGTGCCCGGCGTTTACGCGGTCGGAGACGTCACCGGCAAGCGCCAGCTCACGCCGGTCGCGATCGCGGCGGGCCGCCACCTGGCTGATCGCTTGTTCGGAGGCAAGCCGGAAGCCAAGCTCGACTACGAGAACGTACCGAGCGTCGTTTTCAGTCATCCGCCGGTGGGCACTGTGGGTCTAACCGAGGCCGAAGCGCGCGAGCTCTACGGCGTCGAGGTCAAGGTGTACACCACGCGCTTCACGAACATGCGCTTCGCCCTCACGGCTCGCAAGCCCACCACGGCGATGAAGCTCGTGTGCGCGGGGGCGACCGAGAAGGTTGTCGGTCTGCACACGATTGGCGTAGGCTCCGACGAGCTGCTCCAAGGCTTCGCCGTCGCCATCAAGCTCGGCGCGACCAAAGCCGATTTCGACAGCACCGTCGCCATTCACCCGACCGCCGCCGAAGAGCTGGTGACGCTGGCGTAGCTCGGACGCAGCGGCTCACAGCCCGGTGGCGAGCTGTGTCGGCTCGCCGAGCTCGGTCAGAAAGGAGCGGAAGCGCGACAAACCGAGCCGCCGCGTCAGCAAGCAGCGGCGCCCGAGCGCTCGGGCGAGGCGCCGAGCCCCGAGCACGGCGGCGTGGCTGTTGACGTCAGTGACGCAGATCACGAGATCCGAACGTGAAACCAGTGCTTCGAGCGAGTAAGCGCCGCGGCCGGCCGTGTCACCGCCGTGAAACTCGAACGAGTGCCCGAGCCTCGCCGCCGCGGCCGCGTAGCGCTGCTCACCTCGCTCGACTCCGCCTATGACTCCGATGTGCATTTGCAGGTCCGAACATGGATGTTTGAAGTCGCCCGCCTCAGGCCGACCGCTGAGAAGTGCGCCGTTCGCCCGCGGAGGGTAGGAACCGAACTCGGATCAGCGGATGCGTCGCGGCGAGCTTGAAGGTCAGGAGCTCGGCCAGCTCGAGCACCAAATGTTTGGCGGGTTGGTCGTCGTCGAGCATCGCCGTCAGCACGACCTCGCGGCAGCGTGACGAAGAGAGCGCCTCGACCCAACCCGACTCGAGCGATTGGCGGCAAGTCCATTTCGGCGACGACGTCGCCTCCAGCTCCGCTACGAGCTCGATCTCGGTTGGGGTCAAGCCGCTCGGACCGCCCTCGTTGATGGGGGACCAGGCGACGACGACCCGCGTCGGATGGGCGGGGTCACGCACGCGCGCTGATGGCGACTGGAATCGCCGCCCACGACGCGAAGCGGCTCTGGCAAGTTGGGTCAAAATTGCGCTCCTGGTCAGCTCGCGGGGTCATCGCCCGAGGTTGCCGGTCTAGTATAGGAGACAAACGTCTGTCGTCAAGCCACCTCCGGCGCGGCGCCCGGGGCGAGCGGCGAGAGCCCCAGCGTGGCTTCGTGGGCGGCTCGGTGGAGACCAATCACGAACGCGCGAACGGTGAGGTCCAGCTTGGCCGACAGCTCCGCGTCGAGCTCGAGGTTGCCGTCGCCTTGGACGACCAGGTGCTTGTCGAGCACGAACAACCCTGGCACCACGTGCAGGGGATCGAGCGAGCTTAGGACGGGGCGGAGCGCGTAGTCGATGGCCAGCACGTGGGCCACCGTGCCCCCCGTCGCGAGCGGTAGGACTACCTTCTCTCGCAGGGCGAACTGCGGCAGTAGATCCAAGAAGGTCTTGAGCAGGCCCGAGTAGGCAGCTTTGTACACCGGGGTGGCGATGATCACGCCGCGCGCGGAGGCGAGGCTCTCCAGCGCGGCCGCGATCGGCGGCGCGTCGGCGCGCGCAGAAAGCAGCTCTTCGGCCGGCAGCGTGCGCACGTCGAGCAAGGTGCTATCGATGCCCAGCGCCGCGAGTCGCTGGCCGACAAGAGCCGCGAGCCGGGTGGTGCGTGACGTGCTCGACGGGCTGGCGGTGACAATCAGGGTTGAGGTCATGTCGCTATGTCTATTATGGGAGACTAGTAGGGGCAACGTCGTACTGAAGCGGCGACGGGGACCCGCACGATTCGTATCTCCGCCCTTTCAGAGGCTGCGGCGCGCGCCGCAAAGCGCGTCAGCGCGCCGCGCTGGCGCGGTGCCCCCGGACCGAGGAGAGCGCCACGGCGGCTGTCGTCAGCCGCTGGCGAGCGAGGCCAGGATGCGCGCCGCCTGCTGCGCGCGCTCACTCGAGATATCGAGGTGGGCGACGGCGCGAAGCGTGCGGGGGCCCGTCGCGTTCAGCAGCACACCATGCGTCGCCGCGCGGCGTGCGAGCTCGTAAGCATCGAGGCGCGTGACGGCCAATTGAACGATATTGGTCTCGATCGGGTGCGCAGGTAGCTCGACCCCGGCAGCGCCGCGTAGCTCGTCGGCGAAGAGCCGGGCCGTGCGATGATCGTCGGCCAGTCGATCGAAGTGGTGGTCGATGGCGTAGACAGCGGCCGCCGCCAAGATACCGGCCTGGCGCATGCCTCCGCCGAGCATCTTTCGAAAGCGGTGCGCCGCGCGCACGTGGTCGCGAGAGCCAAGGAAGGCGGAGCCGACGGGGGCTCCGAGACCCTTGGAAAAGCAGACGCTCAGGGTGTCGAACGGCGCTGCCAGCTCACGCAGAGCCGTACCGGTGGCAATGCTCGCGTTCCAGATGCGAGCGCCATCGAGGTGGAGCCCGAGCCCGTGCTGGCGTGCGGCGCGCGCGATGTCTTGCACGTCGGAAGCGGGAAATATTCGGCCGCCCGCGCGGTTGTGGGTATTTTCTACGACCACCAGGCTCGTGCGCGGGAAATGATCCGCCGTCGGCTTGACCGCGTCGATCAGCTCGCGCCCGTCGAACAGCCCGCCGCGGCCGGCGATCGCGAATTGGACGCCGGCCCACGCCGCTCCCGCCCCCGACTCGTACCAGGCGCAATGCGAGCCTTCGCCGATGATTACTTCATCGCCGGGCCGGGTGTGAACCAAGAGCCCGATTTGATTGCCCATCGTGCCAGAGGGCACCAGCAGCGCGCTCTCTTTGCCGAACAGCTCCGCGACACGCTCTTCGAGCAAGCGAACGGTGGGATCTTCGCCGTAGACGTCGTCGCCCACCTCGGCCGCCGCGATGGCGGCGCGCATGCCGCTGGTCGGGCGGGTCAGCGTGTCGGACCGCAAATCGTAGGGTTGCATCAGCTCAGCTTAGCGTGCCCGCGCCGCGCGCTGGCAGACGCGTCGAACGAGCTTAGAGGGTCGCCGTCAGCTGGGTGTAGCCATACAGGGGCGTGTCGTCGCGTCCGCCGGGCGCTACCACGGCGAATCTTCCACGAAACAGCGCGGCGGCGCCGATCTCGAACACCAAGTTACGAGGCAAGATGTGCCAGCGAACGCGCGCCTCGAGCTGCTGACCGAGAAATCGACCCGAGCTACCGCTGGGATCGCGGACGTCGGCCGTCGTCCACGCGTCGCGCGCGGCTGCGAGCCAGAACGAACGGTAGGCCACGAACGCGTCGAGGCATCGCGCCGGGGCAAGCTCGAAGCGAGCCCCGAGCGAGCGCAGGTTGCTCCGGGCGAAGGCACCGTAGACGCCCGTCGGCCCGAGCTCGAAGCGCCGATCTCCGAACAACGGATCGAAGCGCCCGTTGAGCCTATCATCGGGCCGCTTGTCGCCGCTGGCGTAGTCACCCTGTAGCGCCAAACGCGGGGCAGCGGCGGCGTCGAACAGGTAACCGATCGAGGCATGGATCGAGCCGGCGCGATGAGTGAGGTCGATGGTGTCGGTCACGGCGCGGCTGGCGCGGGAGGTTCCGAGCTGGCCCATCAGCTCGACTTGAAAATCGAGCTGGCCCGCCGTCGGAGCCTTCAGCAGACGCAGCCCCGGCGTCACGAGTCGGCGATTGGACGTCGCCTCCAGCGCGCTGTCGCTTTCGTGAAGACCGAGCACGTAAGACTCGAGCGTCAAACCCGGCGCCGGCGCCGGAGCCGCAAAAAACACGCCCCACAAGCCGGCGTGCAGGTTCTCCTGATCGAGCTCGATGCGGTTGCGTGAAAGCTCGGCCGGATCGCTCGGACGCGCTACCACCGGTACGACCGCGAACGCACGGAGCAGCCGGCCCTCGTCGCTCGTCCACTGAAGATCGATGCCCGTGAACGAGTTGATGGTGTTACGAAATTCGGTTCGTGTCACGAGCCGGCGGCTGCCGATGTCCAGCGTCATGCGGCCGAGCGTGAGCGCGGCGCGATCGCCGTCGCTGAACAGCGACTCGAAGCGCAGGCCCACGTACGCTCGGAGCGGCTCCAGCGGATTGACGATCGCGGTGCTGAGCGGCGTGTCTCGGTTGGCGTAGGCACGCGAGTCTTGAACCTCGGCCCCCACCACCAGCGCCGAGAACGCCACCTCCGCCGAAAGCAAGGTTCTGAGCGACACCGCGCTCGGGCTCCCGCCGTTGCCGGCGCGAAAGTCGTGCTCGAGCTGCTCGACACGGGTGCGGTGCTCCAGGCCGAACCGAAACCAGGCCGGTGCGTCGAGAGCGTCACGCAGGCGCCACGGCGCATCATTCGAGCTCGCCTCGGCGGCGGCGGCCGTGGCTTTGGCGGGGGCGGTGACGCCGAGCACGACCCCGAGCGTCAACGCCAACGTCCCACGAGCGCGAATGCCGGAGCGGTTCACGACGACGCAAGACGGTCACGCGAGCGTGCAGGTAATCTCCGTGTCGCCGATCCGATCGTCAGCCCCGGCGTCATTTCGGCGCGCCACGTCGCTAATATTTTAGCGATGGTGCAAAATCGTTCCAAGTTTCCGCGTAGCATGGAATCCGGGCTTTTGGACGCTGGGCGGGACGGGTAGAGGTCGTAAGGGTGACCGAAACAACGCTAGACGAGCTCGAGCGGCTCCGCGCCATCGAGGAGCGTCACCGGCTGCTGTTCACCAATATGGGAGCCGCCTTCGTGTTGTACGAGATGCTCACCGACGGCACCGGTAGCGTCGTCGACGCTCGCGTGTTGGAAGTGAATCCAGCCTATGAGCGGATGATCGGTAAGGACGCGGGGGAAGTGGTGGGGCGTACCGCGCGCGAGCTGATGCCGTTCTTCGAGCCGGCTTGGCTCGGCTTCTTGAGTGACGTCGCGAGCAGCGGCGTGCCGGGGTCGCGCTTCGACTACATATCCCAAACCGATCGGTACCTGGACGTGAGAGCGTACCGGCCTCGGCCCGGACAGGCGGCGGTCCAGCTCTACGACGTCACCGAGCAGAAGCGCGCCGAGCAGCTCATGCTCGAGCGCGACGCGCGCCTCGACGCTCTCGTGAGCTCGGCGATGGACGCCATCGTCTCCCTCGACGAGCAGCAGCGCATCGTGCTCTTCAACCCCGCCGCCGAGCGCATGTTCCGCTGCCGAGCGGATGAGGCCTTGGGCGGCGACTTCTCGCGGTTCATCGCCGCGCAGCAGCGAGCGCAGCACGCGGAGCAGGTGAGTGAGTTCGCGCAGTCGGGGCTGGCCAGCCGTCGCGTCGGCGTCGCCGGCGAGCTGAGCGGGCGGAGAGCCAATGGCGAGGAGTTCCCGCTCGAGGCATCGATCTCGCAGTGCCGGGTGCAGAAGCGCCAACTGATCACGTTGATTTTGCGCGACTCGAGCGAGCGCCGCCGCGCGGAGGAGGATCGACTGAAATTCCTGTCCCAGATCCAGCAGACGCAGAAGCTGGAGAGCTTGGGGGTGCTGGCGGGCGGCATCGCGCACGACTTCAACAATTTGCTGATGGCCGTGCTCGGCCACGCCGATCTAGCCCTCGACGCGCTGCCCCTCGCCTCGGAGGCGCGCGACGACCTGGCGGAGATCCGCCGCGCCGCCCAGCGCGCGACCGAGCTGTGCAAACAGATGCTGGCTTACTCCGGCAAGGGTCGCTTCGTGATCCAGCCGGTGGAGATCCAACGCGTGATCGAGGAGATGCTGCACATGCTGCGCGTCTCGATGTCGAAGAACGCGATCCTGAAGCTCAACTTCGCGCCGAATTTGCCCCCGATCGAGGCCGACGCGTCGCAGCTGCGCCAGGTGGTGATGAACCTGGTCGTCAACGCTTCGGAGGCGATCGGCGATCGCTCGGGCGTGATCACGATCTCGACGGGAGCCATGGACTGCGATCGAGCCTATCTGTCTGAGGCGTGGCTCGACGAGCAGCTGCCGGAGGGGATGTACGTGTTCATCGAGGTCGCCGACACCGGCGCCGGCATGGACGCCGAGACGCGGGCGCGCATCTTCGATCCGTTCTTTACGACCAAATTCACCGGGCGCGGCCTAGGGCTCGCGGCCGTGCTCGGCATCGTGCGCGGCCACCGCGGCGCGATCAAAGTTTACAGCGAGCTGGGGCGCGGCTCCACGTTGAAGGTGCTGTTCCCCGTCAGTCAGCGCGGCGAGGTGCGCGAACAGACGAGCATGGTGCGCGGAATCTACGAGGGTAGAGGCACCGTTCTCTTGGTCGATGACGATGAATCGGTGCGGGCGGTCGGGCGCAAAATGCTGGAGCGAGTGGGGTTTGCCGTCGTCACGGCCGCGGACGGCGCGGAGGCGATCGCCCGTTTCCGCGAGCGCGCGGACGACATCATTTGCGCGATCGTCGACCTGACGATGCCGCACGTCGACGGCGCCGAGACCTTCCGCGAGCTGCGACGCATGCGGCCGGGGGTGCGAGTCATTTTGTCCAGCGGTTACAACGAGCAAGACGTGACCCAGCGCTTCGTCGGCAAGGGGCTTGCCGGCTTCATTCAGAAGCCGTACCAGCTCTCGACGTTGCTCGCGGTGTTGAAACAAGTGCTCGAGAAGAACCGGGAATAATTCGGGGCGCCCGCCCGCTTTGGCCGCCGATGCGCCTGACCCTTGCCAGGCTTCGCCCTCCCCCTGCTATAAGCGGCCCAAACGACGATGCGCGCCAAGTCCCTCTCCCTGTTGCTCTTGCTCGCCCTAGCCGGCTGCGAGAAAAACGAGCCGAAGCCGGAGTCCACTCGCAAAGACGCGGACGCCGGTCTGTCCAAGGTCGAGGCGATCGACCCGAACCTGGCGGAGGCCGTCGCGGCCGCCTCGGCGGCTCCGGCGCCCGGCGCTGCGCGCACGCAGGTCGAGGGCGCGCCTCCGCTCGATGGCGTGTTCGCCCCGGGGGCCGCCGACAAGGAGCTGGCGCGGGGAGCGGTACCGAAAATCACGCTCGGTAGCGAGGGCGGCGATCCCAAGGTCCAGCTGGGATCGAGCAAGACGCCGGCCAAGCTCAGCGGCACGATTCAGGTCGCGGTGCAGAGCGATCCGCGGCAGGGCGCCCTGCCGATCCTGCTCGGCGTCACGCTGGAGCCGAAGAAGGGCGAGGCCAAGGGCGACAAACCGGCGGCCCAGCTCGTGACGGCGCGTATCACGAGCGCCAAGATCGACACCACCGGTATCCCGAAAGAGGTAGATGACCAAATCGGCAAGCTGAAGGGCAGCAAGGTGGAGTACAGCATCTTGCCCAACGGCGCCGCCAGCGGCATGCGCATCGAGGTCGCCAAGGGCGCTCCCGACGACATCGTCCACTCGCTCGCCGACGCGCTCGGGTTACTGACGATCCCGTATCCGGACAAGCCGATCGGCGCTGGCGGCTACTTCATGGTCACCAGCCGTGACGAGCTGATGGGCTTGGATCTCGTCACCTATCGCATGATCAAGGTGAAAGAGGTGACGCCGGAAGGCGTGACGCTCGACGTGAACACCAAGCGTTACTCGGCGTCGCGCACGCTCGAGCTGCCGGGTATGCCGCCCGATGTCGACAAGACGTTGTTCCAGTTCGAGGCGGCGGCGGAGGGAACGCTCCGCGTCACGCCCGGAGCGCTGTTGCCCGCCAAGGGCGAGGTCAACTCCGTGCTCGGGGCCGTGTTCAACGCGACCGATCCCAAGCGACGGCCCTCGATTCAGCTCCAGACTCGCACCCAGCTCGACTTGAAGTAGGCCTCACAGGCCGAGCGCGGCCGGAACTTGGGCCATGTCGTCGATCGGCTCGGCACCGGCGGCCACGATCGCGTCGTAGCCGACGGACGCGGTGTAACCGAGCACGCGCATGCCGGCGGCCAGGGCTGCTTTCACGCCGCGGGTGCTGTCTTCGATCACGACGGTCTGGCCGGGCGCGAAGCCGAGCGTGCGCGCGGCGAGCAGGAACAGATCGGGCGCCGGCTTGGGGCGAGCCACTTGCGTCGCGGAAAAGATCCGGCCTTCGAAGAACGGCAGCAGACCCGTGACTCGCAGAGTCAGCTGCATCTTTTCGTGAGAGCCCTGCGAACCGACGGCGAGCGTGGCGCCGGCCGATGCGAGCTTTTCGAGAGTCGGCCGCACACCCTCGACGGGGGTCAGCTCGCGCTCGAGCGCCGCCAGCAAACGAGCCTGGCTCTGCGCCGGCCACTCCGGCGGCACGCTGCGCCCGAGCTTGCTCTCGACCCGGCGAATGATGTTGGCGAAGGTGTCGCCCAGGAACTCGGTCTTGGCCAGCTCGGCAGACATGGCCCAGCCGAGCTCCGAGACCGCCTCCGCCGTCAGCCGCGCGGCGATCGGCTCGCTGTCGACCAGCACGCCGTCACAGTCGAAGATCGCGAGCAACGTCGGGCGCCGACCTCAGAAGCCGAGCGCTTCTTTGCGCTCTTCTGCGCCGGGCAGCGGATCTTGCTTGGCGTTGACGACGGGCAAAGACGGCGCCTTGTCGGCGTTGATCTTGATCCATTCCTTCTTGTCGTCGGCGACCTGGGTCTCGTCGAAGATGGCTTCGACCGGGCATTCGGGCACGCACGCGCCGCAATCGATGCACTCGGCGGGATCGATGTAGAGCATCTCGGCGTCGCCGTGGAAGCAATCCACCGGGCAAACGGCGACACAATCAGTGAAACGGCAACGCTGGCAATTGTCGGTTACGACGAACGTCATGGGAACCCCGCCAGTCTAGTGCCGGCCTCGAAAAGTAACAATTGCTTTGGTCGGACGCGCGGGCGGGCGGACGAGGGACACGGCAGTGGCCCAGATTAGCAGGCCGCCAATCGGCCGACGAGCGCACCGCGGCGCCCGAGAGCCCCGGAGCGTCATTCGAAGGGCGTGACGTCGCCCGCGCCCACGCGCACGACGTGCGCCTCGGGCCCGCTCAGATCGACGATGCTGGTCGGAACCGTGCCCCCCGCGCCGGCGTCGAGCGCCAGGGCCAGGCCCGGGAAGGCCCGGTCGACCTCCGACGGATCGGGGTCGGGTGTTTCGCCGTGGCGCGCGGCGGTGCTCGAGATGAGCGGCCGCCCCAGCTCGGCCGCGATCGCGAGCGCGACGGGGTGCTTCGGGATGCGGACGCCGACCGTCTTGCGCGGGGTCTGGATGATGCGCGGCACCTCGCGCGTCGCCTCGAGGATGAAGCAGTACGGTCCGGGCAGGTATTGTCGCAGCACCCGGTACACCCGATCGTGCATGACGGCGTAGCGCGCGACGTCGCCCAGGTTCTGGCAAACGAAGGACAGCATGTGCGAGCGGTCGATACCCTTGATCTGGTACAGCCGATCGATGGCCTTCTTGTTGAACAGGTCGCAGCCGAGCGCGTACACAGTGTCCGTCGGATAAGCGATGACCTCGCCCGCCTCGAGCGCTTCTACGGCTCGCTTGATCTTGCGAGGTTCGGGATTTTCGGGATTGATTTCGAGGAGCATGACGACGGGCCAGACCCCGAGCCGGGGAACGCTATTTCAGCTCCAACATCCTCACGCTTTGTGGTGAGAGCGGAACTTCGAGGGAGCGGACCGTAGCACGGAAGGCGCTGCCGTCGAGCGCGTCGACAGCCTCGGTGAGGCGGCCGTGAAAAAGCGCTACGTCGAGCTCGGCGCGCCTTGGCGTGCGTGTCGTGTTGGTGACGAACAGCACGCGGGGAGCGCCGTCTCGATCGCAAAACAGCGACCCGCGCAGGCCGGGCCCGAGATCGAGCCGGAGCGGCGCGTGCGCTCCCGAGAGTCGGTCGAGCTCGGCAGGGATATCGGCCTCGCTGAGCGCGGCGATGCGAGCGCGGGCGCCCGGCGACAGCGGCGCGAGTCGCTCGAGCCCGCTCGGCGTGACGCTCGGCAGCTGGGGACCGAAGCCCAGCTCGGCGCCGCGTTGCGCGACCTCGTCCAGCGTCTGCCACAACTCTGGTTCCAGCCCGACCGCCGATACCACGAATCCGAAGCGTGACGCGGACAGCGCGGCGACCGCCGACTCGTCGTCGGAGATGCGATAGGCGATGCCGCGCTCCGCCAGCTGCCTCAGCAGCGCGCTCAGAAACCTCTCCGCTTCGAACAGCGGCCCCGCAAAGGCAGCGTGCTCGAAGCACGAATCGTAGGCGCCGAGGCCCATGACGTCGAAGGCGGCGGCGCTGATCGGGCCGAACGCGTGCAACAGGCGCTCCATCCGGTGCACGCTGCGCGGGACGACGACGCATACGTCGGCGGCGCGAGATAGCTCGTTGAGACGCGTGCGCAGCACGGCTTGGTTCAGGCGCGACCAGAAGTCGAAGAACGGCCGGCGTCCGCCGAACCGATCGATCGGCGAGCCGATCCAGCGATCACGCTCGACGGCCATGTAGAGGTTGAAGCCGCGAATGCCGCTCGCCAGGCACGATAGGGCCGCGAAGCAGTTGTCGTGCTCGGTCAGGGCGGGGAAGAAGGGAGGGAACCCGGCCGCTAGCTCGATCGCGAACGCGGGGTAGCCGAAGGCGTCCGCGCGCGTCACGACCTCACTGCTACGCTTCGCGATCACGTCCGGCGTGCTCTCGTCGGCCACGTGGTAGTAGTCCATTCCCAGGCATTCGACGACCTTGCCCAGGCGCGCCGGATCGAGCGCAGTGCCGTGCTGTCCCATCGGCAGGTTGTGACAGGTGGGCAGCCGCTCCAGGCCCGCTCCCGACAGCGCCGCACGAAAGGCGCCGAACGCCTCCGAGATCAATGCCTCTTGGTGCTCCGCCCAATCCAGGTGGCGGCAGAGCCCGTGAGCGTCCTTGGCATCGAAGCGACAAGGCGGAGAAAGCTCGAACGTTTCTGCCGAAATCGCGTAGGCCTCGGCGAGACGCTCCGGCGTCTGGTAGCGCCGCTCGAGCGAGCGTCGATAGAGCGCGATCGAGTCCGGGTGGTAGTCCTGCTCGTACACCCCGTCGCGAAAGTAGAGCGCGCCTTCGTTGTCGATCTGACACATCACGATTGGCCCGTTCGGCCACGCGAGCGGGCCGAGCAAATCGCCGACGCGCTCGAGCCAGGCGCACGCTTCGCTCAAGAGCTTGCGACTCGCGTAGCTCGGTACCGGAAACGCGAGCGGCGGCATCGGCAAAATCACCGCCTCACCCGCCGGGGAGCGCGCTTGACACTCGCGGTCCCAGAGCACTCGCTCCGGGACACCGAACCCGCTGAGCTCGGCGTTGATGTGGGGACCGGGGCGGACGAACGCATACAGCCCGACGTCTTCCGCGACGCGCAAGAACTCGACCACGTTGAGGGCCGGATTTCGGGAGCCGAAATCGAAAGTACCGTCGGCTGCTTCGTGCACGCTCCACGGCACGTAAACATCGACGACGGTGCAGCCCATCTCGCGGACGGCCTCGAGACAGGGGCGCCAGCTCTCGGTCTCGAGCCGAAAGTAGTGCACGGAGCCCGAGAGCAGCGGCACGAGCCGTTGCCCCAGCAGGACGCCTTCGCGCGTGAGCTTGGGTCCTGCTGCGTGACCTCGCGGCGTGACAGGCTCCGGAGATGCTGCCCCGCTGGGGTCGTCGATGACGGGTGTCGTGGAAATCTGCACCAACACGGGCGAACCGTAGGTGAGGGCGAGAATCGGCGCAAACGCTTGGGCGCGGCGTTCGACGCGTTCGACGCCCATGCGCCGCACCGGCGCGGGGCATTCCCGTCAGCGTGGCCGCCTTTCGCTTTGTGGTGAGATCCGCTAGAAGCGGGGTATGCGGAGGAGCCTGCGGCTCGTCGCAGCCAGCGCCTGGCTGCTCCTGGGAGCCTGCGCTGACCACCCGCCCCCAGAGGCGAGACATCCCGCGACCACGCGCCCTGGCGAAAGCGCGCTCGGCGCGTCGCGACCTGCTTCGGGCCGGGAGACGCCGGCGCTCCGCGATCCGGCGAGCCCCGCGCAAGATCCGCCTCAACCCACCCGCGCGGCGCTCGCCGGGAGCAGCGAGCCGTCGGCGCAGCGCTACGCGCGAGCGCGCGTGCTCGCGGTCCAGCACGGCAGCGCCTCTTACTATTCCGACGCGTTCGCAGGCCGCCGCACCGCCAGCGGCGCGGTGTACGAGCCGCGCGGGTTCACGGCCGCGCATCGCGATCTGCCGTTCGGTACCATCTTGCGCGTCACCCGCGCTGACGGCGCGGGCAGCGTCTACGTGAAGGTGACGGATCGTGGCCCGTACGGTCCCAAGGGACGCATCTTGGACCTGTCGAGGGCGGCCGCGGAGCGCCTGCGCATGCTGCGAGCTGGCGTCGTCAAGATCAAGCTCGAGGTCGTCGAGTACGGACCACCGCGCAAGACGCGCCGTCGGAGGCGATGATGCGGGTTCGCTTCGGAGAGCTGCTGCCGGAGGAGCGCCTCAACTACGAGATCGTCAGGTCGCGCGCGCGTGAGGCTTGGCACCAGCTGCGCGACGGCGACGCCGAGCGCGCGTGCCGGTCGATCGCCGACATCGACTCCCGGCTGGAGCTCGCCGTGTTCGACGACCAACGTGACGGACGCCGCGCGGAGCTCAGCGCGTTCGAGTCGAGCGCCTGGCCGCTCGCCGAGCTGCTGCTCGCGCAAGCGCCGAGCGACGTGGGCTGCGCGCTGATGCTCGGTCGCTCCGCGTCGCCGCTCTCGCAGGCGCTCACAGATTTGCGCGAGACTCATCAGCTCGATCTGGCACGCGCGACGCTGCGCGCTGGCTTCGGGCGCGGACACTTGCTCGAGGTCACGCTCGGTATCCCCGGCGGCGCGGGCGCAGAAAATGAGCAAAACGCCGCCGAAAACCTGGTGCGGGCCGTCATCGGTGAGCGCTTGTTCGAGACGTGGATCGGTGTCGTGCACGCGGCTCCTGCCCCGCGCCTGCCTTCGCTGCGCGTGCTCGACGTAAGCGCGCGTCACGCCGCGCTGTCCGTCGACGATCTGTTCGCCACCGTCGCCGCGGCCGTGCTCGGTGTGCTGCGAGGCTTGCCCACGGCGCCGCATGGAGCGTCTCCGTCGGCGGAGGCGGCGACTTCGGAGTCGGAAGACGCGTCGCGCTCGGAATGGACGCTGCTCGAGGTCGAACCGCTGGCGGAAAAGCGCGCTGGTCGCAAAGACGATCTGCTGCTCGCCAGCACCTGCACGCCCGAGCTCTTGCGTTGTTACCTGGACGGATCGCCTTGTTCGTCGCGGCGCTTCTCGCGCATCGGCGAGCAGTTCGTGTTCGTGAGCTACGCCGACGACGAGCCGACGATGGCGCGACGAGTGGCGCGACGTACGGTGATCGAGAGGGCGTTGTCCGAGTGCGTCGCCGGTAGCGGCGCCGTGACGGGTGTCGGCTTCGGGGTGAAGACAACGTACGTAGATCTCGCTTTGTACGATCTCGAAGCGGGACTGCTCAATTTGATCTCACGGCTGCGCCAGCTCGATGTGCCGGCCCAGACCTTCATCCAGTTTTTCGACTCGGAGCTCGAGGAAGAATGGCTGTCGATCTGGCCTGACTCACGATTGAACGACCGGTGACTTGCCGTGTGCGCGAGTTCGGCTATACAGGGCATCGAAGCCTGTCATGAGGCACTTGCTTAAAAGAATCGCCCTCGCACCGGCGCTGCCGTTCGCGCTGTGCTTCGCGACGCTCGCTTTTGCCGAGGGTAACCACGCGGCGTGGGTGCGCGCGGCAATGGATTCACTGCCCTGCTACGTCGAAGATCGCGACGATCCGGAGAAGGTCGCCCAGCTCGACGCCATCGCCGCCGCCGTAGCCGAGGTGAGCCAAGACGCCCCACGCGCTCCCCGCGAGTGGGCGGCCCTGCTGCTCACCATCGGTCATCACGAGAGCACGTTCTCACTTCGCATTCAGCGCGGCCAGTGTAAGCCGTACGAGTGTGATCGGGGGCGCGCGCGCTCGGCATGGCAGCTGCACAAAAACCTGTTCACGGCCCCGGTGTGGGATCAGCTGCACGGCATCGAAAATACCAAGGTCCAGGTGCGCGCAGCGTCTGACGCGTTGAGACGCGCTTACTTCACCTGTAGTCGCAGCGGCGTGCCCTGGCTGCAGGCCACCCTCAACGCCTATGCTGGTCGTCGTTGCGCCGGCGAGTGGCCGGGTCTCGGTCAACGTGTGGCGACTTTCAACCATTTGCTGCGGGTGTCGACTCCGCGTCCGCGCAAGACCGGTGAGACCAGCCGCCTCACCCCGGCCCCGAAGGCATCAGCGGTGGCTCAAGCCTCGCACGCGCTCGAAGACACCGGGCTCGTTCAGGTCTTCGCACAGCGCCGAAAGGTCCGCCAGCGGCGCCCCGCGCCAGCACACCTCCGCCAGACCCTCCTGCAGCGGCACATCGCGGCGCAGGGTCGCCAGTCGTCGATACAGTAGCGCCGCTTCGCGCTGCGCTTCGAGGTTCTGCGACAGCACCTCGGCGCCGCGCAGCTTGACGCGCCAAGTGCTTGCGCTCGGCGGAATATCTTCGAGGTGAACGTACTCCGCCAGCACGCTCGCGGCGGACTTTGCCCCCCACCGCGGGATGCCGGGGATGCCGTCGGCGGTGTCGCCGACCAGCGCGAGGTAGTCGGGGATCGATTGCGGGGTCACTCCGAACTTCTTCACCACGCCGGCGGCATCGAGCCAGTTGTTGCGCAGCCGGTCCCAACACACGACGCGCGCTTCGCTCACGCACTGCGCGAGATCTTTGTCCGGTGACGCGATCACCACGCGCGTGACGTCGGGGTGGGCGGCGAAACGATGACTGGCGGTGGCGATCGCATCGTCGGCTTCGAATTCGATCATCGGCCAGGTCACGATGCCGAGCGCTCGCGTGACCTGCTCCGCGAGCTCGAACTGAGAGTAAAGATCGGGATCGATGCCTTCTCCGGTTTTGTAGCCGCCGAACAGCTCGTTGCGGAAAGACTCGATGACGTGGTCGAACGCGCACGCGACGTGCGTCACCTCGCCCGAGCCGAGCAACGCGGCGAAGCTCCGCAGCAGTCCGCGAGCGGCGCCTACCTCCCGGCCTGCCGCGGTCTGGGATTTGGGCACCGCGAAGTACGCGCGGAACAACTCGAACGTGCCGTCGATCAAGTGAACCTGCACGCCCTTGACGTAACCCGACCCGCGCCGCGTTTGCGACAAAAGTGCCCAAAACGTGGCGCCTGCTCGCGCTCACCGGCCCCGAGGCCCTCCCGGCCGAGACGTGCTGGCGCTTTCGTGCTTTGGTGCTTGCGCTCGCGCGGATTCCCGAACAAAAATGGCGGTTAGCGTCTCAACTGACGCAAAGGTGGCAATTCAGATGCGTCTCTCCAACCCCTTGCTCTTGGCTTCGCTCGGCGTGATGTTCGTGTCGGCCAGCTGCACGCTCATCACCGATGTCGATCGCAGCAAGATTCCCGACGGCACGGTTACCGCCGGCACCTCCGGCGTCGGCGGCGATGTGATGAACCCGCCGGACGAGAACGGCGGCGGCGGCATGACCCCCGGCAACGGTGGCGCCGCTGGTGAAGGCACGGCTGCCTCCAACCCCGGTGGAACGAACGCGGGCGGCGCCGGTGCGACTGCCGGCGTTGGCGATGGCGGTGGTGAAACGGCGGGCGGCGCTGTCAACGGTGGCGCACCAGCTGCCGGCGCCGATGCAGGGGGTACGCCGAACGACGGGCTCGGCGGCGCCGGTAACGGCGGCGGCTCCTAGCCCGCACGTGGGCGCCGGCGGCGAAAAAGGGCGCCGGCGCCAAGCGCGGCGACGAGCCACGGTGCGACGGTGAAGTCGTGCGTCGTGGACGCCGGCGCGACGTGCGCTCCGCAGCCGTAGGTCGGCCCGTTGCAGAGATTGTTGCCGCTCCACGCATCGTTGCCCTGGCGCAGTGCTTTCACGACGTCCGCTTTCGTTGGCTCGCTCTGAGCGTCGGCCAGAAACTGCCGCAGCACGCTCACGACGTCGGCGTCGGAGCTACTCTTGGTGATCCGGTGCGTGCCGACGTAGAGACCGAGCGGCTTCGTCGACCAGTTGGTGGCGTCGCCCGGATCGGTCAGGTGACAAGCCAAACAAGAGGGGATGCACGGCACGCCCAGGGTGTCCGTTAGCAGAGGCGGAAAGCGCGGTTCGGCGCCGGCATGGCCCGGCCACCAGCAGCTGACCAGCGCCGCCAGAAATGAAAGCCCACGGCCCAGCCCGATTCCGACCCGCATCGGGGAACCTTAACCGCAAAGCTTGCCCGACGGCCACTCAACGGGGCGTAGCCTTGCGTCGCCGCAGCAAGCCGCCGCCCGCGACGGCTCCGATGACCCAGACGAGCGCGGAAAAATCGCGCGGCGGCGCTTTGCGCGCGATGTGCGCGCCGCAGCCGTAGGTAACGTTGTTACTGCTGCTGCACAGATCGGCGTTGGTTTGAGGGTCGATACCAGCTTTGAGTGCCGCCACGTTGGCGGCGTTGGCGGGATCCATGGCGTAAGCCGCGAAATTCTTCTTCAAGGCGTCGGTATCGCCGGGCACCACCACGCTGCCTTTGTAGTTGAACAGGGTCTTGCCCAAATCCTTCTTCGTGTAGGTATCGGCAGTGCCGGGATCGACCCCGTGGCACAGCGTGCATGACGGCGCGCAGGGCATGCTCGCGGCTTCTTGAATCGCCTGCGGAAACGACTCCGACGCCAGCGCGGGTGCGGAAGCGAGCACACTCAGGGCCGCGATGCGTACCAAGAAACTGATCTTCGAACGTTGCATCGGGGTTCTCACAGGTAAACGTGGAGCTGAGCGAGGAGCTGCGCATCTTCTTGGGTGCGCTTGATCGCGTCGAGGCGGATGTCGAAGTGCGAGTAGATGAACCAGGCTGCCGACAGCCAGCCACCAAAGCGAGGCTTACCGTAGCCCGGGGTCTTGGCCGGCTCGGGGTCACCGGGGGCGACGTGATCGCGCCCTTGGTCGACCGTCTCTCCCGTGGCCATCAGGTGCAAGCCCTGGATGAGCTCGAAGTCGAGCTGCACGAAGCCGACGTAGCCGACATCGCGGCGCGACGTGATGAGGCCGTCGACCTCGGCGAGCACGGCGAGCTTGTCACCGATGCCGACCCGGCCCGTCAAGCCGTGGGCCTGGCGCATCGTTTTTAGGTCGGCGCGCGTCTGGATGTCCGCCTTGGAGAACGTCATCAGCGAGCTGACACCGATCGTCGCGTTGGTGCTGAGGGCGTATTCGGCGAAGCCGGAGTAGCCGCGGTCGCGGTACTTGTCGGGATTGAGCTGGTAATTGCCAGCGATGCCCATCAGCTCGCCGCGCAAGGTCTCACCGGTGTAAGCGAGGGCGACGCCGTGCTGCTGGCTGGACTCGCGATCCGTGTTGGTGATCTGCCGCACCCACATCGTGTGCTCGGGGATGCGCACGCCGAACGGCAAGTTCAAGCGCCCGGCCCGCAGCGTGACCGCGGGCGTGATGTCGTAGCCAAGGTAATGCGTACGGGAAATGAGGTTCCAGTCTTTGCCTTGATTCGTCGTGACCTGGGCCCGGCGCGCGTAGTGCGAGCCCACCTTGACGCGAGCGCCGCCGATGCTGCCCCCGATCTTGAAGTTGCCGAACTGCGCCTGTCCGTACAGATCCATCATCATCGGGAACGTGCGAAATTCGCCGTCGCCGAGCGGCAAGATGTTCATGTGGCGGTAGCTGCCGCCGAGCAACAGCCAGTCGGGCAGCGTGAACGCGCCGAACAAGAAATTTTGAAAGGTCGGCTCTTCCGAGGACGAGCTGCTCTCCGCGTCCGCAGGCGCCGCCTCTTCGGTGCTCTCGTCGGCGGGGGCCGTCGCTTCCGGCGCGGCCTCGGCTTCGGCGGCGGGCGCCGCTTCTTCCGACTTGCTGGCGTCTTCACCGGCGGCTTTGGCGCCGGCGGCGAAGCTCTCGGGAGCGCGCAGCGCCAGCTGTCGGGACAGGCCGCGCCGGCTCGCGGAGCCGCCGCCCTCGCCCTTCCAGTCGGTGCTGAGGGTCAGCGTGCTGATCATTCGCCCGTAGGTCGTGAGCAGCTCGCCGCCCGATGGATCGGCGTGGCACGCGGAGCACGACGGGTAGTTGTGCTTGATCATCCACGGGTACGCCGCGGCGGGCTTGGATGACAGCAGCGCCAACAGCGGCAGCGCGATCAGCGCCACACGCAGCGCGAGCCGAGCCGCTCTCGAGGTTTTCGCGGTAGGATTGCCGCGACCAAAGCTGTGCATGGCCGAGACTTTTGCCGTGCTGCCGCCCACGAGTCAACTTCGCTTTCGCGCGCGCGGGCGTCGACAACGCGCCGCGTGCGCCGCGCATCGGAGGCGCGCGAGCCCGCTCACACGCTGTCGCAAAACAGACGAAACCCGCGCGTCGAACGACCGCGGGTTTCGTGAGCCGAACGCGGGCCTGGTGGGACCGCTCGTTGCGAGTTGGCTTACGGCTTGATGTCGATCGTGAACGGCTTCACGGTAATCTCGACCTCTTTTTTCACGCAGACCCCCATACAGACTTCCTTGGAGTGCCGGGTGTAGTCCAACGTGAAGGCTGCCTTGAGCAGCGTGTACTTGCCGCCCTCGTTCTTCACGGAGTAATGCACATCGACCGGCTGGCCTTTGCCGAGCATCGTGAACGTGCCCTTGACGACCTTGTCGGAGACGGTTTGGCCGGCGGCGGGAAACGTCAACTTGCTCTTGTCGATGGTCAGGCTAATCGTGGCATTGGCGAGCAGCTTGGGGGTCAGCTTGCTGTCGTCGCCGACGGTGTGCTTCTTACGGATGCCCATGTCGATGGCGCCCGCGGTCGTGGAAAACACGATCGTGCTGCCCTGATCGGCAACCGTGAACGAGCCCGAGCCGGTCACCGGGATCGTGCCCGCCGCGGCCGAGGACTTCAGCTCGAACTTGCCGGTGTTCCCGGCCCAGGCAGAGACGGCGCCCAGCATCAGTGAGCTCAGCGTGGCGACGGCAACGAAACGATGCAGCAAGCTCTTGCTGCCAGACCGAGCGGGAGCGTTCACGGGATGCTGGTTATTCATCGGTGACTTTTACCTCGAGAAATTGGGGCCGGATGGTTGGACGAAATGGCGGAAGGCCCTATTCAGCTGTGGCTGTCGGGAGGCTCGCTTCGCCTCTTGCTGATACAGAAGTGCCGCCAGGGAGCTCAAATCAATCGAAAATCGTGAGGGCGCCTCGAGCGGGCGCTGAAAAGTTCTACTGGACCGCGTTTCGAATCTTCCCGGTTTCCGTCGCGTGTACGCCCGCGCACGTGCCATGGGTTCTTGCCAGGGTGGATCATTCCAGGGCGGTAGCCGCTCGCACGTAGCGCACCGCACGACGACGTCCGCCGGAGAGCGGCCAGTCGTAAGACAGGTCCAGATCGGGATTCCATGAGTCGAGAGCGGGCCGCTCGTCCTGTCCGAGCAGCACCCACACCGACTGGCTCGCGAGACGCGCGCCTTCGCGCAGCCAGAGTGGAGGTGGCAACGTAGCGCGCGAGAGCGCCACGTCTGCATAGTCTCGTCCTACCTCCATCGAGCGCACGCGCAACAGCGTTATGTCGGGCCGCGACAACGTGCCGCACGACGTGCGCAAGAAGGCGGCACGGCGTTCACGCGGCTCGACGAGGGTTAGCTTCAGGGCGGGGCATAAAATTGCAAGCGGAATGGCCGGTGCTCCCACACCGCTACCCACGTCGATCGCGCTCCCAGACGGCTGCGTGCTCGCGAGCAGCGCGGCATCGGCGAGCAGCAGCTCGGCGAGCGTGTCCGCGTCGCGAGCGGCTGTCAGGTCGACGCGCTCGCTCCAGGCCACCACCAGGTCCAGCCACGTGACCAGCTGCTCTCGGGAGCCTGGGGGAAGCTCGAGCGATCGGCCACATGAGGCGGGGGTTTCGCGGAGCACGCGGTCGATGCGAGGGAGCCAGCCGTTGCCGAGACGCGCCAGGGGCATAAGGCGGCAGTGTGCACGATTTTTTGCGGGGTCGCGCGCTTGCCAAAATTTTGCAGACGCTCGTGAAACGGCTACTGGCTGCAGAGTGACGTCCTCCGGCCCCGGCACCCCTCGAGCTGCTCCGCCCGATGATCTCGCCCGGCTCGTCGGTGAGTGTCTGCAGGAGCCGGTGCCGGCGCTATCGAAAATGGCGGGTGGCCTCTCGTCGCGGCAGTTTTTTGGTTTCGTGCGCGCGTCGGGCGAGCGCGCGATCGCGATGTGGCTGCCAGAAGATGCGCCGGAGCGCGAGCTCTCACGCCGCCTGGACCGGCGATTGCCGTTCCTCGAGATCCGCGAGCTCTTGGAGCAGGCGGGGGTGCGGGTCCCACGCTTGTTCGGGGCGCGACCCGAGCGTGGCCTGTTGGTGGTCGAGGACCTGGGCGAGACGCTGGCCGAGCGCTGCGAGCGCACGCCCGGCGAGCGCGCCGCGTGGTACCAGCGAGCCGTGCAGGAGCTGGCGGCGGCGCAGCTCGCGCTGGCAGAGCTCCCGCCGGATTGCATCGTGTGCACGCGCGCTTTCGATCGCGAGCTGCTGACCTGGGAGCTCGAGCACTTTCGGGAGTGGGGCGTGGAGGCGCTCGGAGTGACGCTCACGGCGGCACAGCGCGCTGCGTTCGAAGCGGCGACGCGCTTGCTGGTATCGGAGATCTTGGAGCTGCCGCGCGGCTTCGTGCACCGGGATTACCAAAGCCGCAATTTGCTCGCGACCGATGAAGCGCGCGTCGCGTGGATCGACTTCCAGGATGCACTGCTCGGCCCGCGCGCCTACGATCTGGTGGCGCTTCTGCGTGACAGCTACCAGAGCTTCGACGAGACCTTCGTGGAGGAACGCCTCGGAGAATTTGCCACGGCCCGCGGCCTGTCGGCAGCTGACGCGAGCGCGCTCTGCATGGAGCTCGAGCTGATCACGGTCCAGCGCAAGCTCAAGGACGCGGGGCGTTTCGTGTTCTTCGAACGGACCCGGGGCGACCCGAGCTACTTGCGGTTCTTCGTGCCGACGCTCGAGCTGGTGCAGGCCGCGCTTTCGAGGCTTCCGGCGCGCCCAGAGCTGCAGGGCCTGGCCGGGATCGTGACGCAGCAGATCGAAATTGGCCGAAGCCGGGGTATGCTGCCGACATGAAGAGCTTGTGCGTGCTCGCCACTTCGGCGCTCGTCGTCTGGGCCGCGCCCAGCTGGGCCCAGCAGCCTGCACCGGTCTCGACCAACTTGGAGTCCGGGGGGCTCCGTCCACCCGAGGCGGTGGACGGCACTCAGCCCGCGCCGCCGGAAGCGGGCGCGCCGTCCACGGAGAAAGAGCTCGAAAGGGCCGACAAGGAAGACTCGGGGCGCGGCCTGGAGTGGGTCTGGCTCAACGCCGAGATCGGCAGCCAGCACCTCGGGCTGCAGACCTTCAAGGGCGATCGGTTGGTCGACTCTCAGCTCGTCAAGACCACGCAAACGGGGCTGGTGTATGGCGCGGGAGCGGGCCTGCGCATTCTCGTGTTCACGGTCGGCGCGCGCTTTCGCTTGGCCTCGTTCTCGGAGTGGCAGCTATGGACTTTGGGGCTCGAGGGCGGATTTCACATCCCGATCGGCAAGCTCGAGCCCTACTTCACCGTCGGGGCCGGTTATGCGTCGCTCGGCTCGTTTTCGAGCAGCGCACCTGCGTCTTCGCAGGCTGACGTCAAGGGCTTCAACGCGCGCGTCGGGGCTGGCCTCGACTACTACCTGAGCAACACGTTCTCGCTTGGCGCCAATCTTTCCGGCGACGTGCTGTTCCTGTCGCGCTCGAAGGTCGCCGACGCGGCCGCCAGCACCAGCGGCAACGAGGCGGCGGTGTATGCCGAGGACGAGTCCAGCATCGGGGCTGGCGCAACCTTGACGGCGGTCGTCGGTCTGCACTTTTGATCTTCGTCCTTGCGCCGCTGGTCGTGCTGCTCTCCGTGCTGCCGGCCTACTTCGTATTTCGTCGCGTCAGCGTGCTCGGGCGCGCCTCTCGTCGCCTGACCGGCTTGGTGTTGGTGTTCGGAGCCGCCGTCGCGATCGCCACCGTGCTGGTCGAGCGGGCGGTGTTGGCGTTCACGGAGCTGTCGTTCGACGTGCGCACCGCCGGCGCCGGCTCCGCGCTGCTCGCCAGCTTCTTGCTCGCGGCGCCGCTGGAAGAGGCAGCCAAGACCTTGGTGGTCTGGCCGCTCTACCGCATGCGCCGCATCGACGGGCCGAAGCTCGGTCTGTGTTACGCGGTGGCGACGGCGGGCGGGTTCGTCGCCGCCCTCGGCGTTTTTCGGCTGTTCGCCGCGCCGTTCGATTGGTTGCTCGGGCTGCGCGTGCTGTGTCAGATCCCAGCCCACCTGTTTTTCACCGGGGTTTGGGGTTACGCGCTCGGCGCACGCCGCGGGCAAAGCCGCAGCTGGTTTGCGGTGGCCTGGCTAGGTGCGGTGGCGATGCAGGGGCTCTACGGCCACATCGTTTGGGGGCGCGGTTCGGGGCTGCTCGTGGCCGTCGTACCTTTGCTCGGCTTCATGGCGCTCGGCGCGGCTTCGGTGCTGCGCGAGGTCAGCCCCGAGCGCCGCACGTTGGCGCGGCTACATCTGCTGCAGCCGCCGCGGCTCAGCCTCGTGACAGAGGCCCTGAGCCCGCGCGACCAGCCGCTGATGCTGCGCTGGGTCGTGCTCGGCGCGTTCGTCAACGTCGGCTTGATGTTCACGCTGCTCGTCGCCGCCGTCGCGCTCGGTCACCGCTTGGGGGTCGACTTCGCGGCCGCCGAGGAGAGCGACATGACCTCGGCCGGACCGCTGGCGCTGCTCGGCGCCGCCCTGCTCTTGTCGTTCCCGATCGCCGGCTATTTGGTGGCGCGCGCCAGCTCGTCGGTCGGCGTGCTCGAGCCGGCCCTGTCGGCGGCGCTCGCGCTGGCGTCGATCATCGCGATCTTGGCGCTGGTGGCGCCGCTCGGCGTCTTGTTCGCCCTCGCCGTCGCCCCGCTGGCGTTCGGGTTGGCGTGTGGCGGCGCCTGGATCGGCATCGAGCGCTGAGCTCACGGTTGCCCTGAGCGGTTGGGGCGCGGCGCCTCGGCCGGAGCGCCGCTGGCTGCGGGCCACTGCGATCTGCTTGATTTCGCACCAACGCCGCGCCGGCGACCACGGGCCCGCTTCGCGGCGCTGCTCGGCGGCGACCACGTAGCCGAGAACGTTGCGCGCGCGCTCCGCGAGCCAGATCTTGACGTTGGTTGCTTCGAAGCGCCCGCGTAGCGCCGCCGCGCCATCGTCGTCGCTCAGGAGCTTGAACTGATCGGGACGCTCCGCGAGGTGCAAGGCGTGGACCTCGTGCTGGAGAGGCACGAGCGCGTCGAGGTCTTCGATGCGGGCCCGACGTATCACTTTTGCGGCTCCTTGTGCTCCTTCCAGATGGCGTATTTGCCGCTGCTCAAGAGCTCGTCCTCCGGAATCGAGTCGAGAGTTTGCTGATCGTGCTCGGGGTCGTAGTCGGGGGCGAGCAAGCGTCGCAGATCGAAGGCGCGAAATTGGCCGAGGAGGTGGGGGGCTTCGCTGACCCACAACGTGCGCGTGCCGGTTTGCATGATGACGCCGTGGGTTGCGATGAGCGCGTTGATGGCGCGGCGGTCGCCGAGCGGCAGCGGCGAGCCGTCGGGAGCATCGCGATCGCGTAGTAGCTTGGCGGCGACCAGCGGCGTGACCGGGGTGCCGGGCGGCAAGTCCGCGAGGAGCCGGTCGCCGCGCGCTCGCCGGGGCAGCGTCGACGTATTGGCGCGAACGCGCAAGTTCTTCGGGTCTTGGCTCAGCGTGGACTCGAAATGGTTGGTGGTGGCGGCGCGCTCGGGCAGCGGGCGCACTGCCTCTTTGGCGCCGGGCGCGCGCTCGAGCACCGCGGAGTGGCCGTGAGCGTCGGTGACGATCACGATGTGGCTGACCATCGGCTCGCGCTCGGCGAGCAGCCGCGCCGCGTCTTCGGTGGTGCGGGCCTCCGACAGCACGCGGCGCAGCGCGTGCACGACTGGCTCGCCGCTGGCCTGTGGCTCGCGCGCGCGTCCGCCGTGCACGACGACCGCGACGCCTTCCAGGTTCATGCCGCTGACGACCCCGACGAGGCCCGGCCAGGCTACGGACGCGAACGGGATCTTGCCCGTCTCGCGCACCAAGAACACGGCCTTGTGACGATCGAAGACGTCGTCGACCTCGAAGTCGAAGGCGCGCGCCAAAAGCCCCGAGCCGTCGGCAGTCGCGGAGCCGTCGAAGGTGAACGTGGTGCAGCCGATCAACGGCGAGCCTTCGAACGAGAGCGAGATATCGTAGAGCGCGTTCAGGTACACGAAGCGCTGGAAGGTCGGGAAGACGTCGGCGTAAGGATCGGGCTGAAATCCGCGGGCGCCGGCCGCGATTTCGCGCAGCCTGTCGCTCGACATCTGGCGATCGACGGCGCGGTAGCGGAGCTGCGCCAGATCGAGCAGCAGCGAGCGCGCGAGCCGCAGCGGCACCTGATCCTTGAAGCGGCCGAGCAAGATACCCTCGTTCTCGACCATTTCCGGGTACAGCAGGCGCGCGTGACCGTAACCGATCGCTTCGGGACTACCGACCAGACCCACCTGCAAGATGCTGCCCACGCGGCGCACGTACGAGGACTCGAAGCGGCGTAGGCCGGCGGAGCTCGAGGTCGCGCGCGCTTCCGGCACCGCCACGCTCGGCGGCTGCAAACGCGCGGCGCGCCCGACGGCGACGTGGAACACGAGCAGCCCGACGACGAGCGCGCCGAGGAACCCCCCGAGCCAACGCAGCGCGCGGCTCAAGGCGTCTTGGCCCTGGGTACGGTGAGCGCAGTGTGCACGAGGCGCACCAAGATGCGCGCCGGATCGCGAACCACGTGGAAATGGGAGATCCGCTCTGCCCGCGGCGGGTAGATGACGCGCACCGGCACCTCGACGATGCTCACGCCACGCCGCGCTGCGCGCACCAAAATCTCGCTCTCGAAGTCGTAGCCGCGGCCGCCGGCGCCGAGCTCGAGCGTGAGCGGCAGCGGATAGCGCCGCAGACCGCACTGCGTGTCCGACAGCTGGCGTCCGCTGAAGCGCGACACCCAGCGGTTCGAAAAGCGATTGGAAAGACGGCTAGGCTTGGGCGCGCCGTCGCGCTCCAGGTCGCGGACGCCGAGCACGATCGCGTCGTCGGGGGCGCTGTGCTTCGCCAGCATCACGGCGTCGCTGGCGCGGTGCTGACCATCGGCGTCGACGCTGACGGCGGACACGAATCCGCGCTCCGCCAGCCATGCGAAGCCGGTTCGCAGCGCCACGCCCTTGCCGCGGTTGCGGGCGTGCGTCACGACGTCGACGCCCAGCTCCCTCGCGACGTCGCCGGTACCGTCGGTGGAGCCGTCGTCGACCACCAGCCGCGCGCCTTCCGGATCGCACGCGCCGAGATCGCGGAGCACCTGCTGCAAGGTCGAGCGGGCCTGGTAGGCCGGAATCAGGTAGGCGCGCTGCACGAGACGAGGCTACCATCGCCTGGTTGTTTCATGCCGTCGTTCGATCAGGTCCAAATCACCGCGCTGGCCGAGGCGGCCAAGCAGGAGCTCCGCAAGCGCATGCGCTCGGTTCGTTCCGCCCACCCGACCGACGCGCTCCGCGCTCGCAGTCAGGCGTTGGTCACGCGCGCGCTACAGCTCGAAATTTTCGAGCGTGCGCGCGCAATCGCCCTGTTTTTCCCCATGGAAGAGCGCAAGGAGGTCGATCTGCGCGAGCTCGACGCCGAGGCGCGCCGGCGCGGCAAGCGCGTCTTCTACCCGTTTCTGGAGCCGCGCGGCGAGTCGCTCGTATCGGGGTTGAGGCTGACTGCCTCACTGGCCGAGCTCACCGATCGGGGCCGGCGCTTCCTCGAACCGGCGCCGACAGCGCCCGAGGCGGCGCGCGGCGAGGTGGACGTGTTGTTCGTGCCCGCGCTGGCGGTCGCGCCGAGCGGGCACCGGCTGGGCTATGGGGCGGGCTTCTACGACTCGCTATTGCCTGACGTCTGTCCGCCGGCGGTGGCGGTCGCGGTCGCTTACGATTTTCAGCTGCTGGTCGAGTTGCCGGTGCTGCCGCACGATCACGCGTGCGGCGTGGTGCTCACCGACGCGCGGGTCATCGACGTGACCTCAGGCTAGCCGCGTGGGCTACGCGCGTCGGCGCGGCCGCTGCGCGCGCCCTTCGGCTTCTGACAATCCGCGCAAATACCGTACATTTCGTGCTTGTGAGCGCGCACCACGAAGCCATAGCGCTTCGCGACCTTGTCCTGAAGCACCTCGATTTGAGGTTCCTCGAACTCGATGATCTTGGCGCATTCGAGGCACACCAAGTGGTCGTGATGGGCGTCTTCGTCCGACAGCTCGTAGCGCGTGAAGCCGTCGCCGAACTTGTGCTCCTGCACGACGCCGCTCTCCGACAAAAGCTTCATCGTGCGATAGACCGTCGCGTAGCCGACGCGGCCGTCGACCGCTCGCACTTGCTTGAGCAGGCTGTCGATCGTGATGTGCTCGTGGGCGTCGAAGAACGTGTCGATGATCAGCCGGCGTTGCTCGGTGGAGCGTAGGCCGCGCTTGAGCATGTACTCGTTCAGATCGTGCCGCAGGCGCTCTTGATCGGGGGCACGGAGCTTGGACTGGGTCTTGGTCGTTTCCCCGCTCTTCATCGCGCTTATGTATCCCCGCCGGGCGGGCCAAGGTCAAGGGGGCCGCGGAACCGCGCCAAACGTTGGGCATTCTTCCGCTGGCCTCGAGACGACGTCCTAGCGCTCGGCTTTCAAGCGGGACAGGGCGATGCCGGTGCCGAGGCAGGTGGCGATCGGCGCGAGCGCGGCGGGGGCGAAGCCGAAGGCCGCGACCACGATGCCGCACACTGCGGGCGCCAAGATCAGCCCGAACCCGAGCTGCGCCTCGCGGCGAGCTTGATGGGCGACCCGCAGCGAATACGCGGCGTCGCGCACGTCGTCCGATGCCAGTTGCACGCTCCACTCCGACGCTCCCGAGCCTGCCACCGAAAGCGCCACCGAGACGTCGGCGGCGGCCAGGGCGTTGTCGTCGTTGGGGGTGCGACCTACGACGGCCACGACCGCGCCCCCGTCGCGCAGGCGTCGCACTTCGTCGCCGCGTTCGCCGGGCGGTACCTCGGGGCGGAGGTGATCGATGTCGAGGGCGCGCCCCAGAGCTTCGCAGGTATCGCGCGCGTCTCCCGAGAGCAGGATCGGCTCGACACCGACGTCCAACACGTGCTGGACGGCGGCGCGTGCGCCGGCGCGCAGCCCGTCTTGCAGGCCAATCACGCCGATCAGCCGCCCCCCGAGCGCCACCAGCAGCACGCTGCGCCCCATGGCCTCGAGATCGCTGATGCGCGCTTCGGCGGAAGCGACGCCGATGCGCTCCTTCAGCATCAACGCGCGGCTGCCGACGGCTAGGCTCTGCCCACTGCCGGCGACGGCGGTGATGCCGAGGCCCGGCAGCGGCGTGGGGCTCCGCACCGCATCGGGTCGGATGCTGCGGGCGCGGGCCGCGCGCAGCACGGCGGCAGCGGCGGGGTGCTCGGTGCTGGCCTCGGCGCCGGCGGCGAACGACAACACGCCCTCCGCGTCGTGTCCGGCCAGGGCGTCGATGCTCGTCACTTCTGGCTCCCCCAGCAGCAACGTGCCACGCGCGCAGAAGGCGACGCTGGAAACGCGCCCCGCGCGGTCGAGCGCCTCCGCGGAACGGAACGCCACCCCGCGCCGCAAGGCCATCAGCACCGCGCGCATCAGTTGCAGCGAGCCGATCTCGGCCACGCCCGCCTGGGCGAGGGCCGCGAAGCTGGCGACGCCGAGCAGCAGCACGGTCGGGCTGCTTCCGCTCCCGGCGAACGCCAGTAGCCCCGCGAAGCCGGCCACGAATGGAGCGGCCTTTTCTGCGAAATTTCGGCCGAGGCGCGCGGCTTTGCCGTGCAGATCCGCGCGCCTCCGCGGGTCGTGGGTGAGGCGGATCCAGGCGCGATCATGGCCGGCCCAGCCAACGATCGCGCGCAAGGTGCCTTCGAGGACGGTCGCCCCCGCGACCAGGCTGTCGCCTTCGCGCCGTTCGGTTTGCACCTTCGCCCCTAGCCAGGGCGAGACGCGCGCGGTGCCGGCAGTCACGGTGGCGTCCACCGGCAAGACGTCGCCGGCTTCCACCACTATCTCTTCGCCGGGCCGCAAATCGGCGGCGCTGGTGCTCGCGACCTCGCCCCCCGCGACGATACGACGGCCGGTCTGCTCGAGGGCGGCCAAGACTTGCAAGCGCTCGAGCTCGAGCGGTCGGCGCGCGCGCCGGACCAGCAGCAGGCTCAACGCGCCGCACAGCGTGACCACGCCGGACAGCGTGATCGCGCTCTCCGCCTCCGGCTGCTCGGACAAGCGCAGGCCGATCGCGGCCGCGACGGCGATGACGGGGCCGCACAGCGTGGCCAGCGGGTGCAGCTCGGTGACGCTGCGGTGCCCCATCGCGCATTCGGCGACGAGCGCCGCGGTGGCGACGGCGGCCACGACGAGGCGCGCCGCCAGAGACAGCTCGGAGCTACCCGTCAGCGACAGCACCAACGACAAGGTGGCGCCGAGCACCGACAGCGAGAGGAGCAGGGTGCCAGCGTCGACCGACAGCGCGGGATCTTCCGGCGGCAGGTGCGCCTCGTGCTCCCGCGGGTGGCTCGCCGCGTCGGCAAAATCGGCGGCGTCTGCGGCGCTCGCGGGGGCAGCCGCGGCCGGGCCCGGCTCGAGCGGAGCCTCGGCCTCTTCGAGCGGCTCGCGCTCCCAGCCCGGAACCTCGAACGACGGCAACGGTGCCTCGACAACGCCCGAGGTCAGAGGTGGCCGCCCCGCCGGCGTCGCCGAATCGCCACGGCGATATTTGACGTCGCACTCGACGCTGCAGAAGTAGCAGAAGTGCTCGTCGAAATGGGCGACGCGCGGCGCTCGTAGCGGATCGACGGGGGCCCGACAGGTCGAGCACGGCAGCGTCTCCGCCGCGAGGCTCATGGCAGCGCGCCGAGCACTCGGTCGATGACGTCGAGCGCGGCGCTCAGCTCGGCGGAGGTGATGTTGAGCGGCGGGGTGAAGCGCAGCGCTTGCCCGCCCGCGACCGTGACGAGCACACCGGCGTCTTGCAGCCGGCCGAGCACGCCGCGCGCGTCGACCTCGTCTTTGAGCACCAGTGCTTGCAGCAGCCCGCGGCCACGCGTGCCGGCCGTGAGCTTGGGGTACTTGAAGGCGAGCTCGTTCAGGCGCCTGGTCAGCTCCGCGCCACGCTCCTGAACGGCGTCGAGCAGCCGCTCCTCGTCGATGACGTCGAGCACCGCGAGCGCCGCCGCCGAGGCGAGCGGGTTGCCGCCGAAGGTCGAGCCGTGGCTGCCGGGGGGCAAGGCTTCGGAAAGCGCGGCCCGGCACAGCATCGCGCCGATCGGCACGCCACCGGCGAGCCCCTTGGCCAACGCTACGACGTCCGCCTTCACGCCGTCTTGCTCGAAGCCCAAGAATTTGCCGGTGCGGCCGACGCCAGTCTGGATCTCGTCGGCCAAGAGCAGAGCGCCCGCGTCGTCGGCGATGTCACGCAGTGCCTGGAGAAAGCCGGGCGGCGCCGGCAACACGCCGCCTTCGCCCTGGATGGCCTCGACCAGGATGCCGGCTACGTCGGGGCCCATCTCTTGGCGCACGCGCGCGACGTCTCCGTAGGGAACGTGGGTCACGCCCGGTAGCGGACCGAAGCCGTCTTTGTATTTGGGCTGACCGGTGGCGGCGAGCGCGCCGAGGGTGCGGCCGTGAAACGCGTTGTCGAACGCGATGATGCGCAAGCGCTCGGTCTCGCCTCGGGCGTAGAAGTGGCGACGCGCAAGCTTCAGCGCGGCTTCGATCGCCTCCGTGCCCGAGTTGCAAAAGAACGCGCGATCCATGCCCGTCAAACGGGTGAGCCTTGCCGCCAGCTCGACGTTCGGCTGGTTGTAAAAATAGTTCGAAAGGTGGATGAGCTGCTTGGCCTGCTCGGCGATCGCCGCCGCGAGACGCGGGTGACCGTGCCCGAGCGTGCTGACGGCGATGCCGCCGAACAGGTCGAAGTACTGCTTGCCGGTCGCGTCCCACAGCCGCGCGCCTTCGCCGCGTGTGATGACGAGCGGCGGCTGCCGGTAGTTGGGGTACAGGTGATCACGACCGAGCGCGACGAGGTCAGCTTGAGACATTTGCGAAGGGGGGCTCTTTTATCACAGCTCGCGGCGGAGGCTCAGGATCACGGCCGCAGCCTCGGCCACGCCTTGGCCCATCGGCTTCGAGGTCACGTAGCGGGGGCGAAGCGTAGCCCGCCCGCGGAGGTTCGCCACGCCGATGCTGACGGCGAAAGCGGCGAAGCACGAGGCGTCGTTCTCGCTGTCGCCCAGGTAGGCGTAAGCGTGGCGCACCGCCGTCGCGTCGAGCCCTGATTCGTCGGCCAGCAGCCGCACGGCGGCGCTGGCCTTGTCGGCGTAGTCGAACGTCGCGTGCAGGTGCACGCTCGAGACGAACACGCGCGCGCCCTGCGCGCCCAGAAACGCCGACGCCTCCTGCACGCGCCGGGCGCCCACCTGCCTGTGCTCGCCGATGTCGAAGGTCCGATCGGAGACGCGGGCTCGTACGTCGTCGGCGAGCTCGAAGTCGGGGAACCGCTGCCGGAAGTCGGCGACGAGCAAGGTCAGGCGTGCGTCGCGCTCGCGGCGGGTGGCGGCGTCGACGGAGTCGACGAGCACCACGCGATCGCCGCGGCGCGCACAGAAGAGCGCGCCGTTCTCGGCCACGACCGCCCGCACCGGAAATAGCCTCGCCAGCAGCTCCGCCCAGCCCGCCGGGCGCCCCGTCACGCCGTACAGCTCGAGCCCCGCCTCCAGCAGCCGGAACAAGCTCGAGTAGGCGGCTTCGCCGAGCCGGCCGTGGTCGAGCAGCGTGTCGTCCAGATCGAAGGCCACGCCGCGCAGCCGCTTGGCCTGCGCCGAGCTGAGCTGGGAAATCGGCTTCATCGTCAACCCTTGCCGATTTCGGCGATGAGTGACGTCAAGTACAGGCCCTCCGGGAAAGCGGCCGGCACCGGGTGATCGGCGCCTTGAAAGAAGCGCTCGAGCACGATCGCGCGCAGGCCCAGATCGGCGGCTCCGAGCGACAGCGCGCGCGTCAGCTCCGGCAGCCCGATCGCCGCCGAGCAGCTGCACAGCACCAGCAGGCCGCCCGGCTTCGTCGCCCGCGCCGCTTGCCCGGATAGCCGTCGCATCAGCCCGAGGGCGCGGGCCCGCGCCGCGCGCGTCGGCGCCAGCTTGGGCGGATCGCAGATCACCAAGTCGAAGCCGCCGTGCTTGCCGGCGCGATCGAGCGCTTGCACCGAGTCTTCGCACTCGAAGCGGATCTTGCCTTCGAGCCCGTTGAGGCGAGCGGCGTCGGCCGCGACCGTCAGCGCCAGCGCGCTCTGGTCGACAGCTTCGACCTCGGTCGCGCCGGCGCGCGCCGCCCCGAGCGCGAACGCGCCGACGAAGGCGTACGTGTCGAGCACGCGCCGCCCGCTCGATAGCTCCGCGACCCGCGCCCGCAGGTCGCGCTGGTCGACGTAAAATCCTGTCTTCTGTCCGAGCTCGAGCGGAATCTGAAAACGCAGCCCTCGCTCCGAGACGTCGAAGTGGCTGAGCGCGGCGTCGCCGCGAACGACGCCCGGCGTGACAGCAAAGCCCTCGCTCTTGGCGGCGCGCTCCGAGGTGCGATCGACGATCGCGCGCGGACGCAACAGCTGCTCGAGCGCGTCGAGGATCGTCGCTTCGCGTCGCTTCATGCCGATAGTGCCGAGCTGCACCGACAGCACGTCACCCAGCTGGTCGACGACGAGCCCGGGCAGCTCGTCGCCTTCGGCGTGCACGAGGCGCACGGCGTTCGTCTGGGCCGACGGCAACCCCAGACGTCGGCGGCGCTCGATGGCGGCCTGCAGACGGGCTCCGAGCAGCTTGGCGTCCACGTGCCGGTCGCGGTCGCGGGTCAGAATCCGGACCGGGATAGCCGAGCCCGGCGAGTACAGGCCCCGGCCCAGGAAGTTCCCACGGGCGTCCTTGACCTCGACCTCGTCGCCGGCCTGGGCGCCGCCCTCGATGCGCTCCACCGCCTGCGCAAAGACCCAAGGGTGCCCGGCCCAGACCGGCTGGACATGTCCGGCCTTCAACACGACGCTTGCCACGGGCGCGGTCCTACCACTTCGGCTAGGCTCCGCCGAGAGCCATGCGCCGCCTCGCCGTCTCCGCCGTCGCCGCCTCGCTCCTTTGCTCCGTTGCCGCTCCGGCCTGGGCGGCGGGCGAAGGTGACTGTCCCGGAGGGGACTGGTTTTGTGAGCCGTCGCCGTCGCCGCCGCCGCGCCCGGAACCGGCGCCGGCCCCAGCCGAGCCGCCCGCCGCCCGAGAAGCTGCGACGTTCGAGCCTCCGCCCCCGGTCGGAGAAGAGATGCACTTCGACGTGCCGCGCACCCCGCCGCCGGCAAAGCGGCGGCACCGTCGCCGGTTTCGGGAGTGGGGTATCAACTTGCACGCCGTCCTCGGCCTGATGGGCAACGACGACGCGATGTCGCCCAACGCGGGCATGAACGGCCTCGGCGGAGCGCTGCGGTTCAGGCCGATTCCTCACATCGCCATCGAGGGCGCGCTCGAGCTGGCGTGGGGCACCGACTACAACGGCTTCGACCGCTTCGAGAACGCGCTGCTCGTCAACGGGCTATTTTTCGCCAACCCACGCGGCGCGGTGCAGATCTACGGCATCGCCGGCCTCGGCGGGGGCGCGGCTTACCTCGACAGCGGTCGGGGCGCCGATGGCAAACCCATCCTCGCCGACGAAACCTACCGCTATTTCAGCGGTCAGCTGGGGATCGGCGTCGAGGGTCGCGTCACCCGACATTTCGCGCTCGGCGCCGACCTGCTCGGGTTTCTGCGCGGGCGCACCGATCGCCACGCCGATCGAAATCCGGAGTTCGTCGACCCCGTGAGCGGCAGGACGACCAACACCTCGAGCGGTGGCTTGTTACGCCTCGGCGCGACGTTCTACTGGTGACCGACGCACAAAACGCGCGCGTCCCCGGCTCTGCGAAGAACCGAGGACGCCGGAACGCGGACGCAGAGTCTTTTACTGAACCAGATCTTTGAGAGCCTTGAGCGCGGTCGCACGGACCTTCTTGCTCGCGGGCTTCGCCGGAATGGTGATCGGCTCTTTGGTGAACGGGTTGATGCCCTGGCGCTCTTTGGTCGCCGGCTTCTTGACGACGCGGAGCTTGACCAGACCCGGAACCACGAACTCGCCCGGACCACGCGCCGAGAGCTGCTTGCGGATGAGCTCCTGGAGCGCCTCGAACGTGCGACCTACGCTCTTCTTGTCGAGGTCAGAAGCGTTCGCGATTTCCGCCACAACCTGCGCCTTCGTCAGTCTTTTCCCAGCCATGCGTTCCTCCTAGTCTCAGATTTCTAGAAATCTTTTGCCGTTATTCGTCGGCCTCGGGCTAATTCCCGCGGGCTGATTCCCGTAGGCCGCCAAACAAGGCACGCGAACCGATAACAGGGATGGAACAGCTCAATCAAGGGGAAAGAAGCAACCGAGGCGCTGGATTGAGCTTTTTTTACGGGTCTCAGTAGAGGGGGGGTGACGGGGTCGCGGCCAGGAGGCCCGTTTCGTCGCCGCTCGCTACCGCTTGCCTTGTTCTATGCGGGGACAGGGGCTGTGGATAAGCAGTTGCCTATTTTCCTAGCAAACCCCCGAGGTTAGCCCGATTTCTTCGAGCCTTTTGGCAGTTTGCGACGCAGCCCGGGCCGGCGCAGCGGCACTTCTGGCAAGGGCGCCAGGCGCACGAGGCGCCGGGTCAGGGCGACCATTTCGCGTTTTTCCTCGGCCTCCGCGTGATCGTAACCGATGAGGTGCAGCACGCCGTGCGCGAGTAAAAACCGGACCTCCTCCAGCAATGGTCGACGGCGCGCGCGCGCCTGGCGGTCGGCCGTATCGAGCGATATCACCACGTCGCCCAAGATCCCCGCAGGATCGGGCACGTTTTCGTCCATCGCGAACGCCAGCACGTCGGTGGGCTTGTCCTTCTGGCGATGCGCGCGGTTCAGCTCGTGGATCTCTCGGTCGTCGGTGAGGAGCACGCTCAGCTCCGCTTCCGGGAGCTCGAGGGCGGCCAGCATCGCGTTACCCAAACGTGTGACGAGGCGCGCGGGCACGCTGTGCTTCAAATTTCTTTTGCGGGTAACAAGCGTCGGCATCGAGGGCACGGCTTTCTTACACGACTTTCCAAGCTTGGGGGCGGGCGCTACGTTCCATTGACGATGGCTCGCGCGTCTCGTCCTCCGGGGTTCGACATGACGTACCGCCCGACCGAAACCAGCTTCGGTCCGCCGTTCATGCTGCGCATCCCGTCGATCTTGTACGCGGTGCTCGCGACGAGCGCGGTGGCGGTCGTGCTGTTGGCCGAAGCGAGCTCGCCGACGAGTTGGCTCTACGTCAATGTCGTGGAGCGCGGCGTGCGCGGGATCATGAGCGCGCGCGTCTTCGCCGGCTGTCTGGTCGTGGGCGCTGTCGCGTCGCTGCTACGCACCAACATGCGCGGCGTGCGCGTCCGCGCCGACGGCGTCGAGTACCGCGACATCGTGTCGCTCGTACCGCGGCTACGCCGCTACAAATGGGCGCAAATCGACCGCGTGATCTTGGACGCGCCGCGCAGCGTGGCGCTCGATTTGTGGGACGGCACGCGCGCGTTCTTGCCCGAAGTCTCCGATCGTCTTTCACTTTCGGCGACGCTCGAAAAGGTCGCCCACGCGCGCGCGATCCCGGTGCGCGGCGGCGCCGGGCTCGACGAGCTGCCCGACTCCGCCGAGTTCGCCGATGATGAGGACGGCGCGGAGGCCTAAGGGCGTGTCCCTGAATTGCTGGTCTCGCCGTAAAGTGCCCGTGCCCGTGCCCGTGCCCGACGGTCCGTAAGTTACCGTCGGCGGTATTGGGGTGTAGGCCTCGGCCTACCAAACAAAAGGACCCAACGACTCCTCACGGACCGTCGGGCACGTTTACGGGCACGCCCGAGCGCTCCCAATTCAGGGACACGCCCTAAGCGT